>Ga0099364_10006573_pt1 | contig 16889 bp, 14 predicted proteins | sample TergutTh196P3_FD_73070 | JGI IMG/M metagenome (GOLD analysis project Ga0099364, IMG submission 73070) | Microcerotermes parvus P3 segment gut microbial communities from Pointe-Noire, Republic of the Congo - Th196 P3 | ecosystem: Host-associated > Arthropoda: Insects > Digestive system > Gut ... | reverse complement strand
GCAATTTGGCACAACCTTTCCGTTGTTAATCAAATTTATTGATGCGCGTGAGAACCTGTCTGTACAGGTACATCCCGACGACGAATTAGCCCGTGCCCGTCATCAGTCATTGGGTAAAACTGAGATGTGGTATGTCGTAAAGGCTGCTCCCGGCGCAGCTTTATACAGTGGTTTTTCTCAACAAATTGATGCGGAAGAATATGTGCACAGGGTAGGGGATAACAGCCTTACCGACGTATTGAAGCGTTATGAGGTGAAAGAAGGCGATGTTTTTTTTCTGCCTGCCGGTCGCGTACATGCGATCTGTGCCGGTTGTTTTATTGCAGAGATTCAGCAAACCAGCAATATAACGTATCGTATTTACGATTACAATCGAAAGGATACGAAAGGAAATTACAGGGAGCTACACATTGAATTAGCGAAAGAGGCGATTGATTATGCCGTTTATCCCGATTACCGGACTGCTTACACGCCTGTACCAAACCACGTTGTACCGTTAGTTCAATGTTCATACTTTACGACCAGTCTGTTGGAACTTGATTTGCCGAAAGAGCGGGATTATTCAGCATTGGATTCATTTATCATATATGTATGTTTGGAGGGAAAAGCGATTGTGCGGGACGACAATAAAAATGAACTGACTGTCCAACAGGGACAAACATTATTAATCCCTGCGGCAACACAACATTGTATCATCACGCCCGAATCGAAAGTTAAACTGCTGGAAACGCATGTTTAGCGTTTAGATAACGGATATTTAATTATTTATTTTTATCTTTGTGGAAAATAATATTGTATGAATATACAACAGTTGGAATATGTGATTGCAGTCGATCGGCTCCGGCATTTTGTCAATGCTGCTGAAGCGTGTAATGTAACCCAGCCTACATTAAGCATGATGATTCGGAAGTTGGAAGAAGAATTGGATGTGCAAATTTTTGATCGTTCCGTTGTCCCTGTAGAAACCACGCTGATAGGACAGACAATTATCGAACAGGCTAAAATCACCCTGCAACATTTTAATAAGATAAAGGAACTTGTTGAAGATGAGAAACAATTGCTTACAGGAACATTTAATTTGGGCATCATTCCTACGATTGCACCTTATCTCGTCCCCGAATTACTGCGGCATAAAGAAATGAAATGCAAAGAAATCGTTTTGGTATTAAAAGAAAATTTTACAGCCAATCTTATTTCCGAAATTATTGAGGGGAAGTTGGACGGAGGACTGATGGCAACTCCTTTAAAACATCCGAATTTGGTGGAATACCCGATTTATTATGAAAAATTTTATGCCTATGTATCCCCTTTGGAAAGTTCATATAAAGACAAAGAAATAGATATTAATACATTAAATGTTGATCAAATCTGGTTGTTGGATAGTGTGCATTGTCTTCGCGGACAAGTTGAACATCTTTGCCGGTTGAGGGAAGAAAATATCAAAGAGCACAAGCAGGTTCGTTATGAAGCAGGCAACATAGCTACCTTAATCAATGTCGTAGATATTAATGCAGGTCTAACGATTATTCCGGAAATGTCGGCAATGACGTTAAGTGAAGATCAGCAGGATAATCTGAAAGAATTAAAAGACCGGACGGCTGTTCGGGAAGTTTCTTTGGTTGTAAGTAAGGAATATATCCGCCTGAATATATTGAACAAAATACTGGAAATTATAGATGATTCCGTGCCGAAATCTATGAAAAATCCGGAATTAAAGCAATATGTTGTAGATTTGTGAGGTCAGTAAAATACTTTTTCTGCCGGTTCATCGCTACTGAAAAAAACGAATAACTTCTCAAGGCAAAAAAAGTCATTTCACGACTCATCAGACTTCTTCTAATGTCGTTTGATTGATAAAATAAAGCGGAACGCTGTCATGATTATTATTTTTTCTTTTCCATAATGTAAGTCCTTCAAAAAAACGATAATCATCCTTTTCCAACAGATCGACAACTTCATTATGAATTTTGAACAATAGTTCTCCGGAAGTAAATCCGGACGGATTGTCGGCTGTTAAATCAAAATCCTGTTCTTGTACAATATTTTCTTTATTATTCCAACAGGAATATTGTATGGTTACATTTTGACAGCCAAGAACAGTTTCGTTTGGATTCCATTGCTTGCCTAAATCTTTATTGTAATCAATAGCTTCCCTGATAAATTCTTCGCGTGAGGCGTACTTGCCGCCGTAAAAACCCCAATAAGTTTCTAACATTAATTGTTTTGGATACATATAGTTTAATTTTTAATTATTATATTTGTTTTTGAATCTTTGTTTTATTATAAACAATCTTTCTTGCTAATTTATCACAAAGTTAATATGATTTGCAGCCCTTGTCAAACAGAAAATTTTTATGTTTTCATAGATAAAATTGATGACAAAGACTAATCCTGATTTTTTTTTCTGCCCATTATAGTTGGAAAAGCAAATTTTTCATCTATTTTTGCATGTACGTTCCTTTCTTTTGAGAATTGTACGGTAAAGAGTATTCATCATTCTAATAGATCATTTATGAAAAAGATTATTAAGTTATTGATTGTTTTAAGTTTTTTGATTAGCGGCTTACAGGCCCAAGTAGTGAAGCCTTTAGTTGAAGAAAAATGGCCGGAAGATAATCCGGCTGCGAAGTATTATACCATCCAAGGGTATCGTCATGGTCCAGGTTTTTTTCCGATGGTGAACTATCCCGAAGTGGAATATACCCCTTCTTCAACCCTGACGTTCGACAAGTATCACACAGCGAATGTGGTGTATTACTGGATGAGAAAGTGGGCGGAACAATATCCAAACCTGATTGACATGTACGAAGTAGGTTACAGTTACGAAGGGCGCCCCATTTACCAGATCACCCTGACCAACAAGGAAACAGGCAAAGCAACCGATAAACCTGCAGCTTTTTTTGAGGGCGGACGGCATAGCGGTGAAGTAAGCGCAGTAGAATCGACATTGTGGCTATTGTACCATTTGGTTGAAGGATATGGTAAAGACCCACAAATTACTGCGATTGTCGATAAAAATGCAATTTATCTAAGACCTGTTAATAATCCCGATGGTCACAACCTGTATCTGCACACGGCGCAAAGCAACCGGAGTACGGTTCGTCCGTTTGATAACGACGGGGATGGACTGTTGGACGAAGATGGACCGGAAGACCTTGACGGAGATGGATATATCCTGCAAATGCGTTTCAAAGATGAAAAAGGAAGTTATATCATTGATCCGAGAGATTCGACCGGTCGGTTGATGCGAAGGGTCGATCCGGGCACAGGCGATTACAGTATAGAATCGGAAGGGATTGATAATGACGGAGATGGAAGATACAATGAAGATGGAATAGGCGGATTGGATTTACACCGTAATTATGCGGAAAACTGGAGACCAATACAGGAAGCTACCGGTCGCGGATGGACACAGGGCGGAGCAGGAGAATTTCCGTTAAGCGAACCGGAAACAAGGGCAGTATTTACCTTCTTGTTGGCCAATCCCAATATTTATGTAGTCAATTCGATGGATACGAGTGTGCCGATGCACTTGCGCGCTCCAAGTACCGCCCCTTCGTCAGCCATGTTTCCTGAAGACCTCCAATGGTATTTATTATTCGATGGTATCGGCAAAAACATCACCGGATACGAACGGGCAGGCGATGTATATCAGGATTATGGACGGGGGAATCCACTTTTCGGACATGGGCCTGATTTCGGGTACTGGTATTATGGAGCAATCTGGTACGGCGATGAAATATGGAATACGGGCAGGGCTACAAAGGACTATAATGATGATGGCGTGATTGATGATCTTGACCGATTGATTATGAATGACGTTGAATACGATGGAAAAATGTTTTCCGACTGGAAACCATTTAATCACCCTCAATTGGGTGAAATAGAAATAGGTGGATGGAATCCCAAGTTTTTCAACCAAAACCCTCCTGCCAGCGAAATAGAAAAATGGGCTAAGAATCAGGCGTTATTTAATTTGGAAATGGTTAAGCATTTGCCTGAAATTCAATGGGATAATATTGAAGTGAGAAGACTGAGGGCTTACAGGCAGGATTCAACCGATTACCAGATCAAAGTATCTTACCGGAATGTCGGGAAACTGCCTACTGCGTTACGTCAGGCTGATCTGGTAAAAATTGTACGTCCCGATCAAGTAAAGTTAACTCTGCCAAGAACAACTGTCGAGGGTGACAAGCCAATGGCAAGGATACTTCCCGAATCAGGGGAGACAACACCTCAGGAAAGGCAACGCGCAGGGGGCGGCACAGCCAGAATTTCGAACGAAACCACCCGCAATGCCGGATACGCACAGGGCGGCAGTGTTAACAGCGTGACGATTACCGTCAGGGTATATGGCAATCAGGAAATAGAGGGGACGGCTACTGTCAGCACGACAAGGGCAGGGTTTTTACCGGAAAAATCATTTACGATCAAATAGTCACCACTGTTATATGGGGTTGAAAGACATGAAAGCGCGAAAGAAAACATCTTTAAGGGCGCTTCTAAAAAAACCCTTTACGTCATCCAGAAACAAGTGCAGGACGCAATGACGGAAGTGTAATAAACCGGGTTTTCAGAAGCATCACTAAGAGACTTCTTCGCGCTTTAGCGTCTTCGTACTATTTAAAGCAGGTATTGTATAATCAATCGTCTTTGACGCAACGAATAGGGAAAGCCTGAAAGCGCCTATGGTTGGAAGCCAACGAATTCGTCTGGAATTCTGAAGAAAACAGAAAACTCAAACCATTACTGTGACCAAAGGTACTGGACCAATACATACCTTCAATGCCTATGTAGTTTGGGTACATATTGGCATCTGTGTCGGAGTTTGGATGACCGCGATAGCCTGAAGCGGGTATTTTACTGCCATGACCGGACAAAGAGGCAGGCATCAGGGTTTTACCGTCGGCAGCAGTTGGAGAAACATTCATCCATGAACTTCCCGGCGTTTTTATCCAGGCTCCACTCATAAACTCGCGACCGGTAAACATACGATACCCGCGTAGTTTGTCGTTTGTCGTCGTTTCACCAATATATTGGCATATATCACCTAAATATTGAGGATAATAGCTGACTCCAAGATTTGTCAGTATTGGATTATCCATATTATAGTAACTGTGATCAGTATTGTAACCGTAGTACAGAATATTAGTCCAGGATGGATTTGCAACATTATTCCATGTGGAACTTTGAGGATCACCACTATTATAGTCAGGTACATAAGCATATGCAGGTGAAAATCCGATTTCAGGCGAAATCCCTATCAGAGATCCCCATTTAAACATAACGCCCTGAACCATCTCCATAGTTACATCACCATCTACAGGCTCGAAGGTCAACTCTGCGCCATTCCAATAAATGTTTGACTTTGCGACCTGGAGTTTCCTTAATCTTACTCTTAGTATATACGAACGGCCTGTTTCCAGCTTCTTTTCAAATCTGGCAACAAGATTGTCTCCGGAAAAGTGATCAGAACCTATAGTGAAGGAACTGAAATGTACCTCGGTACCGTTATTTTCACCTGTCCATACCGTGCTAAAATTGCTGGCAACTTTCGTATTCACATCAGACCCGATCCATGAAAAATGAATGGGTGAGGCATTGCTTCCATTATCTGCAAGTTGTCCTGTTACAGGCGATAAGTTTACTTTTCGATTGGGAACAATCGTTACAGGTCCAAAAGAAGAAGGATTAAACGCTCCCAAGTAATTGGTTGTAATCTCAAGTTGAAGCCTGGAAAACAAATGTTTCAGTGTGAGGGTCACCTCATTGGCGCTCGAAGTAATCTCTATTGATTCAACTTTACAATACAGTAGATCGATAGAGGGATCTATGCCGGATATGGTTGTCGGATGATGGTTCGGCAGGGTGTTTCCGTTGTACGAATAGGCCGCAATCGTGTAAACGCCTTCATTTAACTCCAACCCCACACCGTCATTGGCATCCGGTTCGAGTTTACCGGATTTATACGTATAATCAGCATATTCAATGTTGTTTCCAACATTTGGATAAGCTACTATACGCACTTTCGTATTCTCCTCCAGCGGGTCAGTATTAGAGCGCAGCCTGACACCTTGATCAGCCTCCAAGGTCGCGTACAGATATAAATCCCCTCCAATGGGAAAGACAACCGTTTCCGGATACATATCGCTCAAATTGCGGGTAACTATCTCGTTATCACCATAAGTGTTATTGTTTAGCGTAAAACGAACCACAACTTTTTTGCCCGAAGAAGGGCCATCAGATACTTTATCCACACATGAGGAAAGCAGGAACATTTGTCCGCATAACAATAGAATGATGGCGCTTGTATAACGCCACACCGGAAGTTTTTTTTCGTCGTTCATTTTTTTGTTAAATCGTTTATAATTATTCATTGGCTAAAAAGGCAATATAATGTCGGTATTATTTTCCGGCTGGGAAGGATCGTCGGATGTATCCCATTTTTCTACATTCACTGTTCTCACTGGCGATTGCACAGCCATATCTCCCTCTAACCTCACCGATATTAATTCTATCGTAGGGAGAATATAAATCTTTTTTTTGTTCTTAATCCTGTTCATATCTATATTTTTTATTTACACTTAAATTTCACAATATGCTGTTTTTTATGTTTTTGGTATAGATTTTCGGATTTTTGTTTTATGTTGAAATTGATAACTTTCAAAGTTTGGTGCAAATATAATATTTATAATTTAATTTATAAAATATTTTACATAATTTTTTTGTTTTTTAAGTATTATATCATGGGGTTGAAAGCGCCAAGGCTCCTCGTGGCGCAGGTCTCCCGACTTGTGCCTGAAAACAATTGAAGCTTGAAACTTCGTTTTAAAACAACGGAAGTTACAAACTTCAACTGACAAAAGGGGCGCAAGTCAGGAGACTTACATCAAAGTGGGAAAGGGTCAGAATTGCCTTATAATCAATCGTCTTTGACGCAACGAATAGGGAAAGCCAGATGGCTATTATTGTTGGAAGCCAACGAATTCGTCTGAAAAGTTGAGTTAAATTCAAAACTCAAACCATTTCCACTACCAAAGGTACTGGACCAATACCTGCCATTAGTTCCTACGTAGGAGAAGTGCATCAAAGGATCTGCCTTGTTCAATGGATTGCCTCGATAGCCTGAAGCGGGTATTTTACTGCCATGACCGGATAAAGAGGCGGGCATCAGGGTTGTACCGACGGAATCAGTTGGGTTGACATTCGTCCATGAACTTCCCTGCGTTTGTACCCAGGCCCCACCCATAAACTCGCGACCGGTAAACAAACGATACCCCTGAAGTCTTGCGTCTGTCGTTGTTTCACCGATATATTTGCATATATCACCTAAATAGTTATGATACTGGCTGGAACCAAGATTCGTTACTACGGGAATATCCATATCATAATAACCTTCAAAAGGAGGATGGTAATTATAGAACGGAATATTATCCCAGGTTCGTACTGAATCAACTTTCCAGACGGAATTTAGTGGATCATGTACATAAGCGTATTTTTGTTCTTGTAGCGCGCTTCCGATTTCAGGTGAAATCCCTATCAGAGACCCCCATTTAAACATAACGCCCTGATACATCTCCTTATTTACATCACCATCTACAGGCTCGAAGGTCAACTCGGAGCCATTCCAGTAAATGTTCGACTTTGCTACCTGAAGTTTCCTTAATCTTACTTTTAGTATATACGAACGGCCTGTTTCCAACGTCTTTTCAAACCTGGCGACAAGATTGTCATTCTTGCTTACAAAGGCATCACTGCCTATCGTGAATTTGCTGAAATGCACCTCAGTACCGTTGTTCCCTCCCGTCCATACGGTTTTATGATCACTCCTAACTTTCTTTTTCCCCTCCTCAGGAGATTCGCTCCATATAAAATTGATTGGCGAGGCTTCGTTTTCGTTATCTGCAAGCTGTCCTGTTGCCAGCGATAAGTTTGCTTTTTGATTGGGAACAATCCTTATAGATCCAAAAGAGGATAGATTAAACTCTCCCAGGTAATTGGTCGTAACCTCGATCTGAAGCCGGGAAAACAAATGTTTCAACGTGAGGCCTATCTCATTGGCGTTCGAAGTGATCTCTACTGCTTCCAATTTACGATACAGCAGATCATTGGAGGGATCAATGCCGGATATGGTCGTTGGATAATGACCCGGCAGTGTGTTGTTGTTGTACGAATAAGCCACAATCGTGTAAAACCCTTCGTTTAACTCCAATCCCATACCGTTCGCAGCATCCGGTTCGAGTTTGCCGGATTTATACGTATAATCGGCATAAGCAACGAACGAACCACCGTTCGTATAAGCCACTATACGCACTTTCGCATTTTCATTAAGCGGGTCGGTATCAGAGCGTAACCTGATACCCTGATCGGTTTCTAAAGTCGCGTACAAATACAGATCCCCTCCAACAGGGATGATAACCGTTTCCGGATACATGTCGCTCAAACTACGGGTAACAATCTCATTAGCGCCGTATGAATTTTTGTTCATCACAAAACGAACCTCCACTTTTTTGCCCGAAGAAGGTCCATCAAATACTTCATCCACGCATGAAGAAAGCAGGAATGTTAGTCCACATATTAATACAATGATGCCGCTTACATAGCAGGTGTAACGCCACATCGGAAGATATTTTATTGTTTTATTCATTTTTTTTTTTGTTAAATCGTTTTTAATTATTCATTTGTTAAAAAGGTAATACAATATCAGCATTGTTTTCAGACAGAAAAGGATCGTCGGATGTATCCCATTTTTCAACACTGATTGTTCTCACAGGCGATTGCACAGCTATGGCGCCTTCTAAAATTATTGTAGTGACTTCTACTTTAGGAGGTACATAAAACATTTTTTTGTTACTATTCTTAATCATATTCATATTCATTTTTTTATATTATATTATCTTTCAACTATTTCACGTTGTTTGACGCTACATATTCATTTGCTGCAAAGATACTATGTATCGCAGCGCGTGTCAAACAGATAATTTTTATCACCGAATAGATAATATTTATACTATGATGTGAACATGCGTGTGTTTTGTTTGTATTCCGTAGGTTAACAGAGGTTTATATTTGTGTGTTTTTGTGGTTTTATTATCTTAACCTGCATTATTCATACTAACCTGTTTCCTCAAAATGATGAGGAAAATGGGCATACGTTATGAATAATGCAGGTTAAATCTTCGGTTGTGTAGGAATGAAGCGTGTCACATCGGTTCTACGCTATATCCTGATTTTTCCAACAGATTCAGTAAACCTTCTTCGCCTGCCAGATGCAGTGCGCCGACAGCGATAAAGGATGATTTTTCTTTCATAATCTCCGGAAGTTTTTGCATCCAGGCATTATTCCGGTCTTTATTCAGGGCATCAATTTCCTGAGGTGTGGAGGGACAAATATCATTATTTTCAAGCAGTTGATACAGATTATTCAAGTTGCCCCGGTTGTAATCGTTGATTTGTTCAGGTATCAAAGCCATTGTTTCTTCCAGATTTTTCAGGTTACACAACAAAGCATCCGCCTGGCGCTGTAAATTCATGATGCCAAAGAGTACATAAATCTGGTTGTCGACTGTTTCTAATCCCAACACAGGTTTTTGCTTTTTGACGGCTTCTGCCTGAATACGCGTGTCCAACGCATCCGCCGGATTGAATTCAGGGAAATACCTGGAATAGATAAGGGCGGTTAGGGTTAATTGAATAGCTGCCGGTTTCAAAATACCTATCTGTTCCAATCCGGCGCCCATTATCGCTGCAATTTCTTTGCTTACATATTGATAATCTTCATCGGAATAGAGCATTTTGTACGTGGTGTCGGGTGTCATCATCATGGCTTGCTGCATCTGCATCTGCATGCCGGGCATATTCGACATATCAAGTTCGCCGACGACTTGTTCGCACGATTGCAAAGCAATGATTGCTCCCGGAATACTGTCTAAGTATGCGCCGGATTTCAGATGAAACGTTCCCAGCAAATAGGAAGGCTTGGATAAATCCTTTCCCGAAATTTTCCACAACAGCGAACCTGATTTATAGATTCCCGTCTGCGCATACACGCTGCATGCCGCCATAATCAACATGATTGTTAAAACTGTTTTTTTCATTGTTCTGTGTTTTAAAATGTTATAAATTATCAAATTCTTTTAATTCCTGCAAACTTTCTTTAATCCGGTTAATATGCTTGTAAAATAGTTTTTTGTAGGCAAAAGGTATAGCGATTAATGTTGCTAAATAAAGGATTATTATATAAATAATGAACCCCCAGATAATTTCTGAACCGAACGATAGCGTATAGGATAAATAACCCCAGATACCCATATAAATGCAAGCTCCAATCATACCATACAATTGGCATTGATGGACAAAATGTTGATATTTTAATATTCTTTCCGATACTTCTTTCACGGACATATCGGAAAAATTGATTGATTTCAGCATACGATACCCATAAATTTCAATGGGTTCAGCCAATATACATATTAGCAGGAATGCCAACGGACAAATCATATAATATCCTCCGGCTATAAAAAAATTGTATGAAAAGAGACATAAAAGTAATCCGGTAGGTATCAGGGCTATGACTCCTATTTTTGAGGTCCTGATCAGTCTTGATAGCGCACTTTTCCCATCCTTTTTCAACAATTCTTTTATCCTGTCATCACTGATTTTCAGTTTTTCTTTCAGTGCATCCATTTCATTCCATGTTTTTTTTACTTCATCTAATTCCATTATTTCTACGTTTTTGAGATTTGTCTTAATTTTTCTTTTATTCTGTTGATTTTGGTGGACACATTCGTAGCGGTAATGCCCATTATTTCAGCGATTTCCTTATATGGACGATCTTCCAGATAGAGAAGAATCAGCGCGCGTTCCAATTTTCCTAACCGGTTGATACATGCATATAGTTCTGCTACTGCTTCATTTTCTTCCGTATATGCTTTTATATCAGATGTTAATTCTACACAAGCCGGTCGGCGGCTATTTTTTCTGTAATAGGAAACACAGGTGTTCAAAGCAATACGATAAATCCAGGTTGACAACTGACTTTCTTTGCGGAAATTCGGGAATGTTTTCCAAAGATTCAACACAACGTCCTGGTATAAATCGTCCAATGTCGTATTTTCATCCACATAGAAAGAAGTTACCTTATATATGATACGGTTGTATTCCTTCAGCACATCCAAAAATTCAGTTTCGATTATTTGCTTTTCCATTGATCAGCTATTTTTTCGTTTATCTGTTAAGTTAGTCGTTCAACGTATTTGAAATGTCACAAATATAAAGAAAAATAAAGTTATGATGTTCATTAAACCTTTTATAGTTTTATGAATCAAATATTATGAAAAGGATATATTATTATTAATTTTTAAATTGGTGTTTATGAAAAAAATTGTATTTGTATTTGTTTGTGCACTGATTGTTTCTGTGACTGGTTTTGCACAGCAGCGTGGAGGTACGCCCCAAGAAATGGCCAATCGGCAAACGGAATGGATGAAAACGGAGTTGAAATTGACTGCTGAACAGGTCACTCAAGTTGAAGCGATTAATCTGTCGATTGCTAAAGAACGCGCTGCGATGATGGAAAAAGCCGGAGGTGATTTTGGTTCTATTCGGGATGATATGCAGAAATTGAATGAAAAGACCGAAGCGGAACTTACGAAAGTCCTGACTCAAGAGCAACTGGAAGCCTATAAGAAACAGGCGGCACAACGTCGCGGACCGGGAGGAGGGGGAAATCGCTGATAAAAACAGCCCCTTCCAACTCCCCTGAAGGGGGGAGAGTTCTGCCCTTTGAAGAAGGGGCAGGTTTTATATGATTGAAAAGCAGGCAGGAAAATCCTTCTCTTGTGGATTGAATGTAGTGAGGGTCTCCCTCTCCCCTCCTTCGGAGGGGCTGGGGGAGGCTTTTTATTTAATTTAGTTCATACGAAGTGCTACGCCCTCCTCCGTCTTTTTTGAACAAGACCTTTTTGTCAATCAGATCCTGGATGTCCCGAAGCGCCGTATCCGGAGAGCATAGATTGATATTTGCCCAATAAGAAGACGTGAGATTACCATCCAAACCGCCTTCCCACAACAGGTTAATCATTTTAACCTGACGATCGTTCAGACGTAGCAGGCGGTATTTTTCCCAGAATTTGGATTTTTCCAAAATGCGTGTCAGCGAATTTTCAGCTTCAATCTTGGATTTTTCCAGAATGCGCGTCAGCGAATTTTCAGCTTCAATCAGCGCACTTTCAAGACAATACAAATACCATAAAAGCCACTCGGTGATATCTAAATTGGAATTGAGGTGCGCTTGTTGAATGATATGGTGGTAGGCTTCTTTTTGCTTGCACATTTGGGCAGACAGGCTGAACAATCGTTTGGGCTGGTCGTCGGCACGAGTCAGGAATATATCCATCAACGAACGGGCAATCAGGCCATTATCTTCATCAAAAGGTTTGATAAACAAAAACCTTAAATGGGCTATTCCGGCTTTTAATACAGGGTCGATCGGATGAATAGTATTCATCCATTTAATAAACCGCTGGATTTCTTCGGAAATCAGCGAAGAATCGTAAGTATACAAGTTGCTTCCATTTGAATTTATCCGGGCGTTCCTGTAACCCACTGTATCAGAATAATGCTTGTTGGTCGCGCCAAATGCTTTTTTCCATTTGAATATACGTTCTTCTGTAACAGGTTGACGATAATTGGATAAGGCATCAATCGTAACATTGACGGTTTGTTCAATTCGTGGATCTTTGGAAGGCAGGTTTGACATGGTGATGTTTAAATGACTGGCTACAGAAGATCGAATAAGCTTTGTATCCAATTTTTTACCCTCTAATTCTGACGATTTAGCAATATCATTGGTAATAGAATCAAGCAAAACTTCTCTTTTGATGTCTATACCTAACAGACTTGCTTTACCGGCAAGTCTTCCATGCCGATTTCTGACTTCGCCTAAAACGTAGGATAATTCTTTGTTATTCCATGTCAGGTAAGGCCACCCTTTTTGCTGCCAAAAATATCTCTCCACGTATTCCCCGTAAAATATGCGGCAAAACTAATTATAATTTTTAGAAAAACAAATAAATATTAAGAATAATTGAATAAATTAATGTTAAAAAATGTTTAAAAACACAAAAAATGAGTGAATTTATGCCATTTTTTAGTCATGAACCGGATAAAGATATGTTAAAATCCGGCCGCTAAGTTGCAACAATGAAATTTCACAAAGTTTGGTATTATATTCTGAAATGGAGCGGCGCTCTTCGGCTTCGAGTAATGCGTTTTGCGCTTCTCGCAGTTGAATACCCGACAATTCTCCCAGCCGGTACCGTTCCATGGCTATTGTATGGTTTTCGTATGCCACAACCAAGTTTTCTTTTTCCAAAGCCCAGAGTTCAAGGTTGTTTTGGTATGCCATCCACAGATTGGAAAAATCGGCTTTTAGCGAAAGTTCGAGGTTCTGCATCCGTAATTCGCTGTTTTTAATCTGGATTTGTGCATTCCTTTGTTCGCGGCGGCGGTCAAAACCGTCAAACAGGTTAAGCCCGACCGTGATTCCGTAATTCAATCCCAATCGTTGTTGCATATCCGTGTTTCCGGTTGAATACCAATTTGAATTATAACCATATCCGCCATTCAGCCTGACGTATGGATAGTTCCGGCTTACAACTCTTTTATAGTCTATTTCGGATAATGTTTTGTTTTTTTGGGAAATCAGTAAAGAAGTGTTGTTAAACAGGATGTCTTGCCATAAATCGTCTTTATCGAGCATTGGATTAAAATAGATCAGCGAATCGCTGATTTGAATCGGATAGTTAGGATCCGACGCCATCAATTCACTTAACCGGACTTTGGATGCGTGCACTGTTTCAAGTTGAGATATCAGCCTGGAACTGTCGGCATTGAAATCCACTCTGGCTTGTTGAAATTCCAGGCGCGAGTCGGCTCCGATATCATAGCGCGCCTCGACAATACGAAGTCGCTCCTTAGACAGGTTCACGGTGGATTGCAGGTTCTGTAACCGTATTTTCTGACGGATCAGGTTATAATATACCCCTGCGATGTTTGCAATCAAATCTTCGATGGAAATACGCGTGTTTAATTCGCCCATTTGTTCCAATTCTTTCAGTCGGGCATAGTTCGCCTGAATACCGAAACCGTCGAAGACAGTCCAGTTAAGGTTTAATCCTATGTTTGCCGTTTCAGAGTTGTTATTGGTGACCCTATCCGATGTTCCGTCGGCGTAATTATAATTGTAATTGTACAATGTTCCGCTAAAGCCGCCGCTTAAATCAAGTGTAGGCAAATATCCGGCATTGCCCGGAATGAAGTTATTACGGGCAATTTGTTCTTCGTTACGGATGATCTGAATCGAATAATTGTATTCCAGTCCGGCATCGATACATTGTTTGAGCGTATATGTTTCCTGTGGATAAACCAATGTATAACATGTCAGGATAAGCATGGTCAGATAGATGCGTTTCATTCTTTTACCTTTTTGTTTTTCAAATTTGTTGCGATAAAACTGTACATAGCGGGAACGATATACAACGTCATGAATGTGGATATTAACAAACCTCCGATTACGGCAACTCCCATGGCAATCCGTCCGTATGCTCCTTCGCCGCTTGCGACGGCGAGAGGCACCAATCCCAATACGGTCGAAATACTTGTCATCAGGATAGGTCGTAAACGCTGTACGGATGCAGTATGGATGGCTTCCGCCTTGTCATGTCCGGCATGCTGACGCTGGTTGGCAAACTCGACGATCAAAATACCGTTTTTCGCCACAAGCCCGATCAGCATGATAATACCGATCTGGCTAAAGATATTCATTGTAATGTTACCGAAGTGCATAAACATCAATGCGCCGGCAATGGCTAACGGAACGGTAAACAGAACCACCAAAGGGTCTTTAAAACTCTCAAATTGAGCGGAAAGTACAAGATAAATCATGATCAGGGCTAAGATAAGCGCAAACATAAGACTGGATGAACTTTCCCTGAACTCTTTCGATTCGCCTGCGAGCGCTGTCCTGAAACTGTCGCTTAAAGTTTCTTTGGCGATACGATCCATTTCATCAAGACCATCTCCGAGCGTGTAACCCGGACTTAAACCGGAGGAAACAGTAGATGAAATAAAACGGTTGTATCGATACAATTGGGGTGGGGCGACCGTTTCATTTAATGTCACAACATTGTCCAATTGGATCATGTTTCCGGTATTGCTTCTGACAAAGATGGATTTGAGATCTAATGGCGTATTGCGTTGTTGCCGGTTGATTTCGCCTAATATCTGGTATTGTTTGCCGTTCATATAGTAATATCCCATGCGTTGACCGCTTAGTGCATATTGCAGGGTTTGCCCGATCGTTTGCGTACTTACGCCAAGCAAGGTCGCTTTGTCGCGGTCAATTTCGATGCGTGTTTCCGGTTTGGTGAACTTCAGATTTTCATCAGCCATTTGAAAGACGGGACTTTCGCTTACCGCTTTCATAAAAACCGGTAAATATTCTTCTAATGCTGCAATATTGGGAGCCTGCAGAACATATTGTACAGGCATTCCGCCCCTTCGTCCGCCAAAAGTGGATTGTTGCTGCACAAATGCGCGTGCATCATTTTTTGTCCGTACTAAATTAGTAATTTGGCTGGCAATTTCCATTTGAGTCCGTTCACGTTCTTTAATATCAGAAAGCACCACTGTGACCATGGAACTTCCAAACATCGAACGATTCACGATATTGACCGCTTCGGGAACATTTTCCTCAATTACCTCTTCGATTTGATGGGAATAATCACGGAAAAATTCAAAAGTGGCTCCTTCAGGGCCGCGCATATTGATAGTGAATTGCGAACGGTCTTCCATAGGAGATAACTCAGAAGGAATTTGAAACCAAAAATAAACAATGCCCCCAAACAGTAGAATTATGATGGGAATAGCCCAGATTCTATGTTTTAAAAATCCGGTTAATGAAATGGAGTAGATATGATTCAGTCGGTCGAAGAAAGGTTCGGTTTTTTCTGCCAGCCAATTTTTCTTCTCTCTTTTCTTTAACAACTTGGTAGCAAGCATCGGAGTGAATGTTAATGCGACAACGGATGAGATGGCTACTGCTCCTGCTATGACAATGCTGAATTCTTTAAATAACCGTCCGGTCATTCCCTCCATAAAGATAATAGGTATAAATACGGCAACCAAAGTGATGGTAGTAGAAATTACGGCAAAGAATATTTCTTTGGAACCTTCAATTCCGGCCCGTTTGGGTGATATGCCTTTTTCTATTCGCACATAGATATTTTCAGTTACGATAATCGCATCGTCCACAACCAATCCGACCGATAAAACGACAGCCAGCATGGTGAGTACATTGATAGAGAAACCGGCGATATACATGACAAAGAATGCGCCAACCAATGATACGGGAATCGCAACTACAGGAATTAAAGTCACGCGCCAGTCGCGCAAAAAGAGGAAAATCACCAATACGACTAAGAGAAATGCAATATAAATCGTTTCCTGAACTTCGGCAATGGAGGCGCGGATAAAACGTGTATTATCATAGATGATGCTTATGTCTACATCTTCGGGAACGTCTTTTTTGAGTTGTTCGATCCTTCTATACGCTTCATCTGCGATTTCAATATGATTCGCTCCGGGCTGAGGGATCATGACGACCGTGATGGCCGGTTCGCGGTTTTTGGTCATATAACTGCGAATATCTTCCGGACCGACTTCTGCCATACCAACGTCACTGAAACGGACAATATTGAAACCGTCATTTTTTATGATTAAATCGTTAAATTCCTGCGAAGTACGCATCAAACCCATCGTTCGGATGGATAAATCAATTCTGTCGCCTTTGATACTGCCTGAAGGCAATTCAATATTTTCACGTTCTA
>Ga0099364_10006572_pt1 | contig 16891 bp, 13 predicted proteins | sample TergutTh196P3_FD_73070 | JGI IMG/M metagenome (GOLD analysis project Ga0099364, IMG submission 73070) | Microcerotermes parvus P3 segment gut microbial communities from Pointe-Noire, Republic of the Congo - Th196 P3 | ecosystem: Host-associated > Arthropoda: Insects > Digestive system > Gut ... | reverse complement strand
GGCCACCATCAACAAGATGCTCGGCCTCACGCCGGAAGATCGTGTCACAACTTTTCGCGAGATCGGTATTTTCAACCACCATTGGGAAAAGCCGGACACGTTCCAAACATTGGGAACGCTTTCTGCCGAAACGATTGCCGAAACGACCGACGGTCTGATGCGCGAAGAGGTCGAAATCGGCGTCAACCGCATGGTCGACGATTACGATGTCAATCTCATTTTGGGGCCGACCTACCCGCACGAAGTGGTCGGCGTGTCCGGTGGATTGAAGTATTTCTTCCCCGGCATCAGCAATTTCGAATTTATCAACTTTTTTCACTGGCTCGGAGCGGTCATCACCTGTTTCGAAGTCATCGGCAAAAAAGACACGCCCGTGCGGCGCGTTATCAACGAGGCCGCGAAACTGCTGCCTCGCCCGGTTTTCAACATCAATATGGTCGTCAACGATGGCACACTCGTCGGGTTGTTCGTCGGTGATGCAATCGAAGCCTGGTCGAAGGCCGCCGATCTTTCCGACAAGTGCCACATTGTTTACAAGGACAAACCTTACAAGCTGGTCATCGGTATTGCACCGGAGATGTACGACGAACTCTGGACTGCCGGAAAAGTCATGTACAAGCTGGAACCGATTGTGGCCGGGGGCGGCGAACTGGTGATTTTTGCCCCGCATGTCAGGGAGATTTCCCTCACGCACGGCAGGCACATCGAACAGGTCGGCTATCATGTGCGCGATTATTTCCGCAAGCAGTGGGACAAGTTTTCCGATGTCCCCGGCGGCGTACTTGCCCATTCGACGCATGTGCGCGGACTCGGAACATTCGAGAACGGCATCGAACAACCGCGCATCACTGTGACTCTTGCCACCGGCATTTCGCAGGAATTGACCGAAAAAATCAATCTGAACTACCGCAACTGGCAAACGCTGGACGTTGATTCATTCCGCAACCGCGAAGACGAAGGCATCCTCGTTGTCGATCACGCCGGTGAAGTGCTACATCGGCTGCGGAATGGGTGATTGATTTCAAGGCTACCGTCGGAGAATATCAGGACGCAACAAAACGACTGTATTTGGCGCAAATACTGTCTGCATGATAAAACCACCTTGGACTGCCAATCGTTCGAAGAATTTGTGAGTGGCCTTGGGTGAAAACCGACGCCGAATTGACGGGATGCAAGCGGCTGTTTCAAATCTTGCCCGCCCTTTGTGTTCCAAAGATGAAGAACAAAACGTAAATGATTGAGGTGTCCCATGCTGCGAGCCATTGTATTATTCGCCTTGTCCCTGGTTTTCTTTGTTCCCAACACCATCGCGGCAGAGATTTCGCAATTCGTTCCGACACTCATTGCACCCGTTCACCTTTTGTTCTTATGAATTTTTTCCTGCCGTCCAATGGTGTCCCCTTTGACATCACGTCATTTCAAGTCCGGCGGGTTCCGTTGTCATTCCGAAGTCAACGGAATTTCATTGGCAATGAGATGCTCGAATGTTTGGCGGCGGCGGATCAGACGGGCTTCGCCCCGGTCAATGAGAACTTCGGCGGCGTGTGGTTTCGAGTTGTAATTTGACCCCATCGTTGAGCCGTAAGCACCGGCCACTTCAATCGCGAGAAAATCACCGACTTCCGCGACGGGCAACTTGCGCCGCGCGACGAAACCGCCTTCCACCTGCGTAAAAATGTCGCCCGACTCGCAAAGCGGACCGCCGACTACCACATCCTGCTCCGGCAGGTGGTTTCGGAGTTCCGGGTTCGGAGAGCAGAATTCAGGACGTTTTTCATCAGCCTCTGCACCCGGCACCCGGCACCCGGCACCCGACCGGCGATAGACAACGGAAATTGGGTGGTACGCCCCGTACATGACCGGCCTCGCGAGATTCGTAAACCCGGCGTCAAGCAGGTAAAACATGTTTTCACCCTGACGTTTGACGGCACGGATTTCAGCCAACAGCAGGCCGCTTTCGGCAACGAGATAGCGACCCGGTTCGGTTTCCAGTGTCACGCGATGCCCGAATTGCTTTTCAATCCGCTTGCGAGCGGCATCCCAAAGCGAAAAATATCCCTCAAGATCGGCGTAGGATTCATCGGCGTGGTACGGCACCGGTAGCCCGCCGCCGGTGCTGATGTTACTAACCGTCGGCCCGACCTGAACGGCAAATTTTTCCATCACACCGCAACATTGAGCCAGGTGTTCCAGATCGGTGCCCGAACCGATGTGGATATGCAGTCCGGTGATCGTCAGTCCGTAATTTCCGGCCAGTGTGACGCACTCTTCGATCAGCTCATGCCATATTCCATGTTTTGATTGCGGACCGCCCGTGTTGGTCTTTTGACTGTGGCCGTGTCCGAAGCCGGGGTTGATACGCAACGTGATGTCACGGCGATTCCCGGAATATTGCGGATTACGCAACGCTTCGCCGTACTGCCGGATCATGTCCGTCGAACCGCAATTGACGTGTACATTGTTTTCGAGAACCATTGACAGCGAATCGCGGTCGAAAATATCAGCGGTATAAACAATCGGCGTAGGGGCATCGGGCATTGCGCCGTCGATGGCATATCCGGCGGCCAGTGCGCGGCGCAATTCGTTCGCGCTGACAGAATCGACCAACACACCCTCACCGCGCATGAGTTGCAGGGTCGCGATGTTGGAGCAGGCTTTTTGTGCATAACGAACGACATCAAACCGTTTCAACTCGCTGATTCGCTGCCGGATCACCGCAGCGTCATACACAAATACCGGCGTACCGAACTGTTCGGCCAGCGTGACAAGCGAAACGCCGCCGAAATCCGTGCGGTGATGACAAAAAACGGGCATGATGGGAGTCATGGCAAAAAGTTCGTCGTAAAACAATATCAAAACAAAGACGAAATTCCCGCGAAAACCTGCGACGGAAAATGAACTTGTCAAACCTGATGGATCACCTGTTTGACGACGCCCCAGATGTTGAGCTCGGATTCGTCGTTGATGGGAATCGGCGGGTAATTGGGATTCTCTGCGGCCAATTCGATTCGGTCGTCCTTGCGAAGCAGACGTTTAACGGTAAATTCACCATCGACGACCGCAAGGACGATATTTTCGTGCGTGGCCTCGACGCTTTTATCGACCAGGAGAATATCATCGGGGTAAATTCCCGCCCCGGTCATCGACTCGCCTTGTACGCGAACGAGGAACGTGGCTGCCGGGTTCGGCACAAGACGCTCAATCAGGTCAAACATTTCCGGTTGCGTGTCATCCGCCGGGGAAGGAAAACCCGCTTGAACATGCGTTGTGTAAATTGGCATCACCAGCCCTTTTTGAGCGATGAACAGCATAATCTTGTCGATCATGGAAATCGGAAGCCGGATTGCTTTGGTCGGCTCGCCAAATTTTCCTGTTCCCTTCGGACGTCCGGCACCTTTTCGTTTACCACCTCGAGCCATAATAATCTCCCAAATTAAGAGTTGTAATGTGATTGGAATCAAAAGTCATCCTGTGCAAAAAACAAACCGCACAAAGGATTTAGAATACAATAATTGAGAACCGAATCGCTAAGAATATTGTACTCAGTCAATTTATTATACACCAGAATATTTTTTCCGGTACAAAAATTTGCGTTTTTTTCAAAAAAAGTGAAACATCAATCATTAAATCTTGGAAAAACTAAGACTTGAACGTGGTTTTCACTCCAAAACGACGTATCTATTCTAACACAGGATTCAAACAATGATATTGCCCCCACGAAAAAATCAGGAAAATTGTCAAGAACAAAAGTTATATTTGCAGTCGAATTAACACATTACGGCGAAAAATTTTGACAATATCGTACTTAAATCCCTTTTGTAATACTGTCGCGCTATCCGTTCACTGCGCTACCCGGTATGCCAGGTTGCCATTGGAAAAACCACCATTTTTGTCCAGCGGGTACTGCATTGTGCAAATCGAACTGGACATTTTCGGCGAAAAATGGTATTCTTGAGGGTGACAATCTTGTTTCTGTTCAAAAAATCGGCAGTTTCGACAAATCAGGAAGTCTTCCTTGAGCAGCAATCGTCCCACACAACCCGGCCAACCATCGCCTCAACAGCCACAGCAACCGAAAGTCCGCAATCTCGGCGAGGTACTTCAGGAATTTGGCCAGCAGTGCCGCATCATGCAAGACGAACTGCACAAGGTGATCGTCGGGCAATCGGACGTCATTCGACAGATTTTCGCGGCGATATTTACACGCGGACACTGCCTGCTCGAAGGCGTGCCTGGTTTGGCGAAAACCCTGATGGTCAGTACAATTGCACAAATTCTTGACGTCGGGTTCAAACGCATTCAATTCACACCTGACCTGATGCCCTCGGACATCACGGGCACCACGATTCTTGACGAAGACGCGTCAGGACGGCGAAGTTTCCGGTTTGTCGAAGGGCCGCTGTTTACCAATATTCTGCTGGCCGATGAGATTAACCGGACGCCGCCGAAAACGCAATCGGCCTTGCTCCAGGCGATGCAGGAACGCGAAGTGACCGTCGGCCAAACGACGTATCCGTTGCCGGAACCGTTCTTTACGATTGCGACGCAAAACCCGATCGAACAGGAGGGAACCTATCCGTTGCCGGAAGCCCAACTTGACCGATTCATGTTCAATATTAAGGTCGATTATCCGTCGCTTGAAGAGGAGGAAAAAATCCTTGCGATCACGACACGCGGGGAAAAGACGGAAATCCGCAAAATTATGACAGGCAAAGTGATTGCGAACCTGCAAAAACTGGTGCAAACCGTTGCGGTGAGTCAATATATTGTGCAATATACCGCGAGGCTGGTTCGGGCAACGCGTCCCCGTGATGATTCCGCCCCGAAAATGATCCAGGAATTGATCGATTGGGGGGCTGGCCCCCGTGCGGGGCAGTTTCTCATCAACGGGGCCAAAGCGATGGCCGCAATGGACGGCCGCTTCTCCGTCGCCACTGACGACATTAAGTCTGTTGCCATTCCCGTGTTGCGACATCGCATCAGTGCCAATTTCCAGGCCCAGGCCGAGGGCATGTCGAACGAAGACATCATCGTCCATCTGCTCGAAACGATCGAACCGCCGAAAATCGAGATATTTGAGAAATAGCCTGCATCGATCCAGGTTCGGCTTTTCTGCGCGTCACAAGGTGACGTAGTGGAGCGCGTCAAGCCTAAAAGTTGAAGTTGACTAAAACCATGATAATTGCTATGTTGTTGGGGATTTTTTTACCCCAGCACACGGAGGAAATGGGTGTAACTTTGAATTTACGTAACCCTGGCAAGTGGGGAGAGAACTGGTCTTGAAAAAAGATTCTATTTTTGGGATTGTAACAGTTTGAAGCACAACAAATGACAACCCACAAAAAGGAATCCGTGCCATGAAGGCAGACATCATTATCGATCAGGAAACGCAGAAAGTCAAGCTCATTTTGGATTGGAAAGCTGGAAGCATCGGAGAAAAATTGACCGACGACGATGCCGAGAATGTGTTTAAACTTATCGAAGAGGCATCAGGAAAGGCAAGTCGTGAGGCGTTCCGGCAGTGGTTGATGCAGTTCGAGTGTCGTGAGGATGTCATCGTCCTCGACGGCAAAACGTACCGGTTCAAATTTTTCAGTGGTCAGTAGGCAGTGGTCAGTGGGTAGTAGACAGTGGGCAGTAGGCAGGATAACGGCGGCCAAACTTTCGTGCCGCTGGATGTTGCCTGGGAAATGCAAGGCGAGTTTGCGACGCGGGAAGTTCGTGAGTGCGTGCTTTATATGAGCGCGTTGATGTCGCCTTCGGACACGGAAGAGTGTTTGCAAAAGTTCGCCGCGTTTCAACCGAGTCGGACGGCGATTCAAAACATCGTTGATGAAATGGGCGAACAACTTGAGCAACTCGAAGACGTTTTACTCAACGAAGTCCGCCTGCAAGAGGAGTTGCCACTTCATGAAACCAAAGTGTTTGCGGTGAGTTTGGATGGTGCCAATGTTCGGCTCAACACGCCTGGCAAGAAGAAAGGTCGTCCAACGGAACGGCCGAAAGATGATGATGCGATGTCGCGCCAGACACCAAGTTGTTTCAAGAACGCGATGGTCGGCGTTTGCAGCCTGTACGGTGAAGTACCGGAAATTACGGCACCAAACGTAAGTTCAAAGTTCAGAGTGCAAAGTTCAGAGTTCAAAGCGCAAAGTGTAGAATGTAGAAATAGAATATAGAAAGAAAAATCACTTTGCGTTTTGAACTTTGCACTCACATCATGCCTGACGTTTTTGCGCAACAACGCCCACTTGATGGAATACAAGCGATTCCGCGACAACGGCTGGCCGATTGGCAGCGGCCCGGTCATTGTGCCACCAGCGCAACAAAAAGTGGTGTGCAAAAACATCGTGAAACATTGCGGGTCGCATTGCTCCCTTTTTGCGAATGTGCCGTAGCGGAATGCGCTGGAGCATCCCCGGCGGCCAATCGATTTTGACCCTCCGCAGCATCGTCAAGTCCAGCCGCTGGCCGCGATTCGGGACGGCCTACAAACAACTCGGAAAATTGCCCAAATTACCGCAACCTGCGTAAAATTAAAGGTACACCCAAAGTTATTCTCACACAAAAGCGCAGAGGCACGGAGAATATGGAAGTCTCTGTGACTTTGTGCCTCTGTGTGAAACTACAATTTTAACTCTGGTGGACTAAGTCGTTCATCTGAACAAATCGGGGCAGCATAAGTTTGTTGTCCCTGTTGATCGGATTAACGGAAGCAGGTACAATTTCTTTTTTCAGGAGGGAAAAGGTGTCGTCGTTGTTTGTCATTCTTGGGTCAGGCCAGGGGGTTCGTCACGAGCTTCTCAAGCGTATTGTGACGATCGGGCGTGATTCCTCGAACGTGCTACAACTCAACGACAGCGAAGTGTCACGGCGTCATGCCGAAGTGCGGCGTTTGGACGATGTTGATCTGGTCGTCGATTTGGGCAGTTCCAACGGCGTTTTCGTCAATAGCCGGCGTGTCACCGAGCAACGTCTTGAAAACGGTGACCAGATACAAATCGGCAAGACGCTTTTTCTCTACACGAAAACGTCCAACCATCGGTTGCGCCGTACACAACGTCCGGTAGCGGCCATTGATTTCCAACCGGACACCGCCGGGGAATCTGCCCGGATTTTACATTCGGTCAAGCCGGAGGAAGGAAGTCGGTTATTCAACCCGATGGTCGAGCCGCCGGAGTTTTCCTGGCTGGCAAAAGCGAAAAGTCACCTTCAGGTGATGTACCACACGACACTGGTTGTCAGCCAGACGCTTGATATTGATCGACTTTTGTCCCGTATTCTGGAGTTGATTTTTGAATGGGTTCGCGTTGACCGCGGTTGTATCCTGCTCTTTGACGCGGAAGGTGAACGGCTTGTTCCCCGTGTCACGCGAACGCGGAACGAATCGCCCGAAGACGAACGCATGACAATCAGCCGGCGTATCCTCGATTACGTGCTGGCCAATCGCGAGGGCGTGTTGACCAGTGACGCGCAAAAGGACGAACGCTGGGAACCCGATGGCAGCATCGTCCGCATGGGCATCCGCGAAGCAATATGCGTTCCCATGCAGGGACGTTACAGTATTGTCGGCGTCATTTCCATCGACACGACGACCACGCCGCAGGAAGCCTTGTCGCTCAAGCCGGACGAAACCCGCTATCTGACGACCGATCACCTCAAGTTAATGATTGCCATCGCGCACCAGGCGGCTTTGGCCGTCGAAGACACACGTTATTATCGCGGCATGGTGCAAGCCGAACGACTGGCCGCCGTCGGGCAAACCGTTGCCGTGTTGTCGCACCACATCAAAAATATCCTGCAAGGTATTCGCGGCGGCAGTTATCTCATCGAAAAGGGACTGGCCGACGCGAACAACGAAATGGTGGCCAGCGGGTGGCGGGTTGTGGACAAGAATCAGAACCGTATTTCCGACCTCGTGTTGGACATGCTGACGTTCAGCAAGGAGCGCGAGCCGAACCTTGCAACGGACGACGTCAATGCGGTCGTTGCCGACGTTGTCGAGTTGATGCACGGTCGCGCGTCTGATCTGGGCGTCAAACTGGAATGGTTGCCGGGCGAAGGGATTCCGTCCTTTCTGTTCGACGCCGAGCAAATTCATCGTGCCGTGACGAACATCGTGACCAATGCCATTGACGCGGCGCGGACGCATCCCGCAAATGACGATCCGACGGCCGACGTCACCCTGCGCGAAGGCCGTGTTGTGATTCGGACGGAGATCGGGCTTCAGGCTTTGGACTCCGGACTTCAGGTCGCGGGACATGGGCGGGAGAGTGGAGAAAAACAATTCCCAGCTTCAAACTCAGAAGTCCGAAGCCCGGAACCTGAAACCCGGCAAGTCGTGCGGATGATCGTCGATGACAATGGGCCGGGTATCCCGCCGGAAATGTGTGATTCATTGTTCCGTCCGTTTCTTTCAAACAAAAAAGGCAGTGGCGGCACCGGGCTGGGACTGGCCGTAACGCACAAGATTTTCGAGGAACACGGCGGACGAATCGACATTGGAACATCGCCTGGCGGCGGGGCGCGATTTGTCCTCGAACTGCCGTTGAAGAATGATGAATGCAGAATGCAGAATGAAGAATGAAGAGTCTTGTTCTCCCCACTCTGAACTCTAAACTCTTCATTCTGCATTCTGAACTCTGCACTCAAGAGCCATGGAAAAGACGCCAACGTTTTTTGATCACGTGCGAAAGAGCGGGCTGGTTGAGATGAAAAAGCTCAAGCGGCTGGTGGAATCGTTGCGTGTCCGAAAACGAATCAAGTACGCATCCCGGGCGGATTACCGGTCACGCGTTGCTGTTTTGCAGGAGTTCGGGGGATATGGCCGTCTTCCGCCGCTGGAGCAGTATCTCGCCCGGGAATTGTTGCGGCTCGATTGGCTCAATGTCTGGCAAATCACGCAACTTATCGAAGGACGGTTGCGGTTTACGCTGGGTGAATATCACATCATTGATTCGCTGGGACAAGGAGGATATGCCCACGTTTTTCTGGCCAGGTCGAATAAAACGCCGGAACTTGCGGCCATCAAAGTTTTTCAATCCCCCCAGGCGCAACCCGAGGCCTTGACCCGGTTCCTGCGTGAGGCAATGTTGCAGGAATCGATTTCGCACAAAAATATCGTGCGTCTCATCCATTGCGGTCAGGATGGCAACGTCGAGTATCTCGTGTTCGAGTACATGGCCGGGGGTGATGTTCGCCGATTGATCCATAACGAAGTGCAATTGCCGATTTTGCAATCGGCACGAATCATTTCGCAGGCGGCCGGGGCTCTGGCGTTTTTACACCGTCAGGGAATTGTGCATCGGGATGTCAAGCCCGCCAATATCCTGCTGACCGAATCCGGTGCGGCGAAATTGGGTGACTTGGGTCTTTGCGGTTTTTTGGACGAACGCGCGAAAGATGATCCGCGATACGGCAAGCTGGCCGGGACGGCCGATTACATGGCCCCGGATCACATTTTGAATCCGTGCAAGCCGTCGCCGCAGTGGGACATTTATTCGCTTGGCTGCACGTTCTACCAGATGGTGACGGGCACCGTGCCGTTCCCGAAGAATCATTCCCGCGAAAAGATCATGGCGCATTTGCGCTCGGAACCGGTTGACCCGCGCATGTTTCGCGAGGACCTGCCGGAGGAACTGGTCTTGGTGATCATGCGAATGATGGCCAAAGACCCGGCATTACGGTTTCAAACGATGACGGAAGTGCAGGCAAGTCTTGCTTCCTGGGAGCGAGGGCATTCCGCCCGCAAGCCGGCGGGACAAGATTCTTTGACTCACGGTTTGACCGATGACCCGGACCACGTGGTCGTGGGTGCCGAAACATTGCAAAAACTGCTGGAATTTTCCGTTCAGCCGCTTGATAAAACGGATGGGAGTTTTCCTGACGAGGCGATCGACCTGGCTACGGTCAGGGATGTGCCTCTTGAACCGGAAATTTACGAATTGCAAAAGCCGGACGAAGAAAGTCAGAGCGGATTCAGCTTTGAATTGCCGGTCGAGCCGATTGACGAGGAACTGCCGCTCCGCTTTGACCGGAAATCGCTGTTTGAATTTGTCTCGACTTTTGAGGAAGCGACGCGTCTTCCCTATTGGAAGCTCGACACGCTGTCGAAGTTGCGTCGCAGTTTGCCGTTACCCTTGCGGTTGCGATTTGCGAAACGCGAGGTGATTATCCGGCGTTTCGCCCGGCAGATGCGAAGCGGTTACGCACTTGATCCCCGATGCGGCGGAGAACGATCCCATATCAAGGCGGAACCGACCTTGCGCTGGTACGTCTGGTGGCTTATGACCGCGCGACCTTATGATGCATACAGCCGTTTTTCGTTCCTGACAAACGCAGAACCAGTCAGACCGGGACATGGCGGTTCGACGAATCCTGAGCATGAAAAGATGAATACGGACTTGAATCCGGCGACCAAGGAGTTGATCAGCGTACGCCTGCCGGGTCATGCCGAACCGATTGTTATCGAAGTTCCGCCGATGATTTCGATTGCGACGCCCGATCACAGGTTTTCCGTCCCTCAGGATACCGCGAATGCCATGGAGGATTTGCCCGGAACCATCACGTTTCGCAACCCAAGACTGCGGTCACGGCGGCCATTCGAGCCGCTGACGATTTTGTTTTGGTTGTTTGTCGCAGTATTCGGAATTGTCGCGGCACTGGCAGCGGTGGGAATGAACGCCATGATTCATTGAGAATTTCTGCCAGACAGCCAACGGCCTTGACAGATGTCCCGCTTGGAAGCATTATGGAAAAAACCATCCCTTTCACCAACCCCCTTTCCTTTTGCCCATGACCAATCCTTACCAACCGCCGGAATGGGAATTTCCGGATGACGAGACGAATTTTCATGACCGCCACGAGGGGCCGGACTACGACGAAGCACGGGAGTATTGGCCCGCTTGTCCCGATTGCGGCAAGCGTTTGACGATCACCTGTCCGTTCTGCAAGACGACCGACGACCTGTTCCCACTCGGCGACACGGAATACTGGGACGACGATCTTGGTGGCTCGCTGGTCGAATACCAGCGTCAACTCGACCGCAAAGTTGCATCGCGCTCGGTGTTGTTCGGCGAAGGCGACACGTCCATGCCGCTCGGCGGACACGGGTGTTCCTGTCACAAAATGGGCAAAATGCCGAATGAATTGTTGGGCGGTACAAGGCCGGAGGTTCACCATGATGGTTGCGGTCATGCGAACGACGATGTCGGAGATGAATTTGACGAAGACGGCCTGCCGGAGCGGGACTATGACCGCGAAAGTTTGCCATTTGTCGTGATTTGTCCGACTTGCAGTGAGGCGTTCATTCCGAGTTTTCCCGGCGGTTGCCGACATTGCCGTTACGTTTGGGACAGATCGAAGCCGCTTGACGCGGAACAGGCAGTCGAAGCTCATCTGAAATCGCGCCACCAAGCCGTCAACCCGGCACTCCGGGAACCCGGTGGCATTTCGCTCAAGCAACTGCTGGTGATCGCCGTGATCTTTGTGGTTGTGATGATGATAATTGCATTCATGATGATGTCAGAACCATGATTTTTACAAGATGTGTATGATTGCCAAGGTTTTATTTTGGTCGTTGATTGCCAATGTAAAAATCATGGTCATCTTGGAAATCTTAATAAAATCATGGTTCAGAAATCAATTCAAACGAAATATTGGTCAATCCCACCTGGCGGCACGCGTCGATAACGTCGAGCCAGGATTCGACGGGTACGTTTTCGTCACAGGAAATCATGACCGGAAAATCATCTTTTGCCCGGGCAATTTGCACAAGAACGGCCTGCAAGTCCTGCAATGACCGGCAGTGATGCCCCTCGACCTGCCAGGCGACTTGGCCGTTTTCGTACGAAATCGTGACACGGGCATGATCGAGCCGCAAAACTTCCGGCTGGGTCACAGCAACGCTACCTGTCACGCCGGACGACGCAAGTTCCGTCTTCAAAAGGGCTTCGATCCGCTCAAGATTGGCCGTGCAGACGAAAAAAATCAGCAACAGGAAAATGACGTCGATCATCGACGTCATCGAAAGCTGCACCACGGGCGGACGTTGTGTGTATTTGAGTCGCATGGCGGCATTATAAAGGTAAAAAGTAAAAAAACAAAGGTAAAATTTGGTTTTTTTTACCTTTTACCTCTGACCTTGAGCATAATTGCTTGACTTTTCAGTAACGCTTGTGTCAAATAGTATTAAGGAAAGGTTTGCAATTTCCGTTTTTTGATAAGGGCATTTTATTCATACAGACAAAAGGGGAGGTCTCCATGTCACGCCATGATTTTTTTTATTCGCCGCCCTGCGGCAAAGACGCTCAGACTGCACAGCGACGCGGTTTGACGCTTGTTGAAATTCTCATTTCGGTTGCGCTGATGACGGTCATCATGCTGGCCGCCATCCGGGTTTTGTCCTACGTGAGTGCAGAACTGAGTCGGTCGCAAAGCGCGATGATCATCGCCGGCCGTGCGCGAACGGTGCAACTGCAAATCGAACGCGACCTCGGTTGCATTACCGCCCCGCTGACCCCGCCGCTCCGCTTCGACGACGCCCAGGGGTATTTTTGTATTATTGAGGGGTTGGGAGCCTATTATGGAAATTTGAAAATCACAAACGGTATTGCACACGGCTGGAACATTGACGCCATTGCGATCAACCCAGACGCGGATTATGATTCGACCATTGGTGACATGGACGACATTCTCATGTTCACCGCCCGCGCGCCGGGCGATTCCATGTATCGCGGACTGGTTGGTGGCGAAATCATGGAAAGCAAAGAGGCCGAAATTTGCTTATTCCTCCGTGGTACGACGCTCTACCGCCGCGTTCTGTTGATCATTCCGGACGAAGTGTTGCAAGCTAAAATAGTCAGTTTTTCTCCTTCGATGTTTGATGGGAAGGGTTTTTATCGCCATTTCGATGTTTCGGTGAGACTGGATGAAAACGGTCGGATTAAAGCCAATACACTTGCCGACTTGACACGACGTGAAAACCGCTTTGGTCACGCAAACGATCCAAGTATCACGAACCCCCTTCCTTTTCCTTACGGTATTCATAACAATGCCGCCTGGTATCAATTGCGATTACCAACTTTGGCCGAATGTACCTTAGCAAGCAAGGATTTTCTTTGGCAAGCCGGAACACAAATTGTGACAAGCGGCTCCACATCCAAGTTTAATAAACTTGAAAATGTGCTTTTGTATTCGGGAGATAGTACCTCAAAATGTGCCGATTTTCCCACTGGGGGGCTCCCTTACATTGATTTCTGGAATAAACCATTACCTTGGAGTAATTTATCAAATAGTGGTTCCTTGACACCCAAAAGTGGAGACAACGTTGATATTTTTGTTGCTGGTACTGATCCGTATGGAACTTTTCTTGTTCGGGAAAATGACGATGTCTTGTTGACCAATGTCATTAGTTTTGACATCAAAGTATGGGATACGAAAAATGTCCGATGGAACATAGACACGAATCGTTGGGAACAATTGCCACCTGGATTTGTGGACCTCGGTCACATGGGCTTTAATAACGGAGGGGAAGTAGGCGACCCCCGCCTTATCGCGGCGCATATTCCAGAATATGCCGCTGTGGATTATCGCAACATGTTCGTTTCACAGGGTTTTTATGGCACTTTTGAAAATGACTCCTCACCAGGTAGTCACAACGCAAATTGTTACAGTAGTATTTCAGGTGGCATCCAGTACAGCCTCCTGCCCAGTGTCTATGACACCGGGACCGACGCCTATGAAAATGAACTGGTGGATACCATCAATTCTGTATTTTCGCCGAGTGCAGCTTTAGACATGAATGGAAACCAGATTCAGGGGATCAGTAACCTGGACGGCATCACCGACATCATGGAACACGTTGACCTGTGGCGATGCCCGCCGCCGTACAACGTGCCGCTGACCGGGATTCAGATCAAAATCCGCGTGTTCGACCCGGATACAAACAATATCCGCGAAGTCACGATTCGGAAAAATTTTCAATGAAGGATATAGGCTTCGGGCTTCGGACTTCAGGCTACGAGGTACGGGTTTTCGGGGGACTCGCCCCAAAGAGACATAATCGTCCTGCAAGGATTATTCCATGCCTGTTGTCCCGAAGGGATGCAATCGTCTGGCCAGGGTTATTGCCTGCCAGTTATCCCGAAAGGTCATAATCGTCCTGAAAGGTCATAATCGTCCTGAAAGGTCATAATCGTCCTGAAAGGACGCAATGTCTCTAACCCCCGGCTTTAGCCGGGGGTAAACGGCCCCCAAAAATGACATAAGCCCCAACGGGGCGTGACAGAGACCGGAAGCAAAGACCGATGAGTAGTTTTCGCCAGATTCTCTACCACATCGTGTTCCGCACGAAGAACAGTGCCAACACTCTTCCGCTCTCCGAAAGCGAGGAATTGTATCGTTACATTTGGGGAATCATTAAAAATAAAAACGGGATGCTGTTGCGAATCAATGGCATGGAAGATCACATTCATATCCTGTCGGACTTGCCGCCGACAATCTCACTTGCGGATTACGTCCGTGAAATGAAGTCCAGCTCTTCGCATTGGCTGAAAATCAACCCAAAATTTCCGGCGGTTGGGCGGATGGATATGCCGCCTTGACTTATGCCTGGCGCGACAAAGACATGATTGTTGATTACATTAAAAATCAGCGTGAGCATCACAAGCAAACGGATTTTATCACGGAATATCGTAAACTGCTGGAAGGACATGGTATCGTGATCAATGACAGGTTCTTCCCGTAGTGTATGGAGTTACGCCCCGTTGGGGCGATAAAGGTCTTGGGATGGTCGCCTGCCCCCGGCTAAAGCCGGGGGTTAGAGACATTGCGTCCTTTCAGGACGGAAATCCCTGAAACCAAATCCCTGACGCCCAATGCCTGCCTCCTTCGGGGCGTATATGCGATGCCGAAACGTGTGAACGAACACCGCAAATGCAAACCAAAACCCGTGATTAGTTTCGAATGAAAAATATTGAATATCGAGCACTCCCGGAACTGGTCGGTGGAACCACCGACACACATACTCTGCGCTCTGCGCTCGGCACTCTGCACTCACACGCCCGGACCGGCATGATCCTGCTGGTCGTCATTGTCATTATTGCCCTGCTTTCGCTGGCGGGATACGCATTCATGGCACTGATGAATTCCGAGCTGGACTCCGCCCGGCAGCGGGGACGCGACATTCAGGTGCAGTACATCTCGCAATCCGGCGTCGCACTGATCGAATCCGTCGCGACGCTTTCGCCCACCGAACGCCAGTGGGCAGGCGGGACCTACGACAACCCGTCGCTGTTTTGCGCGGCGGCAATTGACGGCAATCTGTTCAGCACGAACCATTCGCCGCGATTGACCGTTGTGGCACCGAAACTCGACAGCGGACGCATGATCGGCATCCGCTACGGACTGGTCAATGAATCGGGCAAGTTGCACCTTGGCAAGGTTCTCGAATGGGAAACGGCCAATCCCGGCGACGGCGTCAATGCCCTGCGCAAGTTGCCCGGCATGACCGCGCAAATCGCCGAATCCCTTCTCGATTGGATTGACGCCGACGATCAGCAGCGGCCCGGCGGAGCCGAAGCCGCGTGGTACGCGCAGCAGCGGTTGCCGTATCAACCGCGAAACGCCGTGCCGGTGACGCTCGAAGAGTTTCTGCTCGTGCGCGGCGTGACCCGGCAGTTGATGTTCGGCGACGATGAAAACTTCAACTTCGTGCCCGATTCGCAGGAATCACGCATGGCGGGTTACGGTTCATCCGCCGCCGGGACAACCGGGATGCAGTCAACAGCCGGATCGTCGGCCGTCACGCCGGGGATTCCGTGGTGTCACCTGTTGACGGTCATCAGTGCCGAACGTGACGCCAACCCGCGAGGCGCGGCACGCATCGACTTGAACGACGCGAATCTCCAGTTTCTGCACTCGCAACTCACACAACGGGTCGGTCTTGAAATTGCCGATTTCGTCATCCTGTACCGTCAATACGGCACGGAGGAATTGAATGCACCGCCACCGGACACGTCAAGCGGTACAACCGGCGCGTCACCGCGCGGCGGTCGTGGCGGGGTTCAGGGCGGAGCACAAGGTGGGGCACAAGGACAAACACCCCGGCGTGGTACGCGTCAGACAGAACCGGCAACGACTCCCGATGTTGCGCCGGGCAATGGACCCAATAATGCACTGGCATCTGATGTCATACCGGATGCCATGGCAGACGCAGGGTTGCCAATCATCCCGTTGCCCGGTAATTCGCCGGGCAACACGTCACGCAACATGCCGGGAGATTTGTCTGACCTCAGCGCGACCACGCCTGCCGAACCCCCGCCGCCGTTGACCATTCCCGATGATGCGCCGCCGACTCGTGGAACACAGACTCGCACGCGCCCCGCGTCAGGACGGCAGTCCGCAGATCAACCATTAGCAGATCAACCATCATCCGGTCAGCCATCGACTGATCCACCGGCAACTTCAGTTCCAGTCACTTCATCAGAACAATCATCACCCGCTTCAGCACCGCAAGGCCGACAGGAGCGTTCACCCCAAGGGCGTCCGGCAGCAGGACAAGCCGGTGCGGGACGACAGTTTCAGAGGCAAGGCGGTGGGCGTTTCGGTTCGCGAAACGCACGGGAAAGCCGGTTTTCGCAATACGTCGATCTGCAAACTCCGGCACAATACCGCCTCGAAACGCCGCTCGATATTGTCGGTGCCACCGTTGTCATTCCGCTACAAAACGCATCGACCCAAGTGGCAATTGATCCGACAACCACAATGACTGTGTCAACCGCTTCCGCGTCAACGGAGCCGGCGGGGATACGGCTTTAAAGGTCCCTGCTGGGCCACGCCCCGACCCGGAACAGGACGCCGGGGACGTACCTCGCCGAAACATCGACCGCCC
>Ga0099364_10006571_pt1 | contig 16891 bp, 15 predicted proteins | sample TergutTh196P3_FD_73070 | JGI IMG/M metagenome (GOLD analysis project Ga0099364, IMG submission 73070) | Microcerotermes parvus P3 segment gut microbial communities from Pointe-Noire, Republic of the Congo - Th196 P3 | ecosystem: Host-associated > Arthropoda: Insects > Digestive system > Gut ... | reverse complement strand
TTCTATGTATATCCATTTTGATTCAGACAGACCTTTGCCAAAATGCTGTAAGCGTAGAAAACCGTGTACGGGTGTATCCTTTAAGTATTTGCCGTCTTTTTCAAGCACGCCGTTTCCTTTGTTGTGTTTGTATTTTATTGATTTGTCTATGTATATTCTTTTTATTATCCAGTCCGAATTTTCTCTGTTTTTAAGGTTTTTAGATTTATCTTTTTTGTGGTTGTCGGTCTCGACAAAAAAAGGTGTTCTTTCCGCTTCCATCATCAAAGCAAACACAAGGACAAATGATAAAATGTCTTTTCTTTCTTTCATATACACGGTGTCAAGAGGGTCTTTATTAATATCATAAGTATATAACATGTTTATATCTTCAATTTTTTTGCCGTCAAAATTATCGGGAAATGTTTGGGAATATATAGAACCTTCTATGGTTGTGAATGTCAAATACATTTCATTATTTATAATCAGTCCGCCTATTGACTGTATATTGTCAAGCAATGTCTTTTCTTTACGGGCTTCAATTAAAAACGGTATTTGCATAAATTTAGGCATTGTTTTTGGAATATTCTCTATTTCTATATTTTTAATTTTTTTTATTACGCCGTCAGAAAGGGTATGTACGGTAAAGGTTTTTCCAAAACTAAAACGAAATATAGCTATTTTTTCCATTGTTTTTTTACGTTCATCATTCTCAAATGCAATGTTCATTCCATTTACATATTTAACGGCATCATCAATAAAGTTACCGGTAAAATCCAAACTGTCAGGGAGAAATGTTTGATGTATCATTTCAGAAAATGTATCCATAATTTACAATTTTTAAGTTTTTATCATTTTTGTCAAGCAGCCAAAAGGAGGAATAAACATGGGCAAAAGCAATAAAAATGAATTTTTAAGAGGCAAACCCAAAGACGCAAAAGACGGAGCGGTCGGGAATTTTTTCGCTAAAATCGTCATGTTTCTTATTGTTCTTCTTGGATTATGGATCGCCACCCAGAGATTCTGTTATTTAATGGGTTACGGTCCCGACTGGGTAGGAAACCCTTTTTATATTCTTAATATAGGAGAGGTTTTTTCCTTACCTCTCTATAACCCTTTTTTAATTCTTTATTGGACATTAATATATTTCAGATATATTGAGATACATAATATTTTTTGGGAAGCGTACAAGCCCGGCGGGATTGTATTTATAACAGGCATTGTTTTCTACTTCGTATACGAATTTATTTTAAAAAGTAAAATCACGCAGCAGCTTTTCGGCACCGCAAGGTGGGCGGATAAAAAAGATTTAAAGAAAGCGGGCCTTCTGCAAGGCGCTAGCGGCGTGGTATTAGGCCAGCTCTCAAACGCTTATGTCTACCCGGAATACGACATGAAGAAAAACAGCGTTATTCTTCATCTTAAAAAACCTTCCCGGAAGATTGTACAGGCAGGAATCTACAACACGCTCCTTTCGGCTCCCACAAGAAGCGGCAAGGGCGTTTCCAGCGTTATGCCGACTTTGCTCTCATATCCGGGAAGCGTCATCGTGCTTGACTTCAAAGGCGAATCTTTTAATTATACATCCGGTTTCAGAAAAATGTTTGGTAAAGTTTACAGATGGGAGCCTACGGGAGATAAAGGGCACTTCTTTAACCCCATGTTGGAAATCCGCTCCGGAGAAGATGCTTTTTCAGATGCCAACCTTATTGCCGATATTTTAACAACACCGGCTTCCGGAGGCGGCAACGCTACAAGCGAACACTTTCAGACCGGCGCAAAAGATTTCTTAACCGCATTAATACTGCACTGCCTCTGTTCTGACTGGAAAAACAAGAGCCTGCCCGGCTGCCGCGAATTTCTTTCTCAAAGCGATCCTGCAAACCCCGATAATAAAAAATATATCTACGATCTGATGATTCAGGCCGACCACGGAGACGAACTTATTCATCAATCAGTTGTCGAAGGGGCATCCGCTCAACGCAACAGGCCGGAAGATGAAGGCGGCTCCATGCTTTCCACCGTCAATAACGCTTTAGCCGTGTTTGCTGACGCAAAAATAAAACGCAATACGCTTGATTCAGAATTCTATATTGATGAATTTGCAGAGACTAATGTCCCTATATCTTTGTACCTTACAATACAATATTCTGATGTTGCACGTATCGCGCCTTTGATCCGTATGTTTATTACCCTCTTCTCAAGGAAATTTACAGGGGGCGAAACAGATGCGAACAACCGCAAATTTAAAGTGCCTCTTCTATTCATCCTTGACGAATTTGATAAATTAGGGCGTATGGACGAACTTGAAATGAATATGGGCATCCACAACGGTTTCGGCATCCATTATTTTTTAATCTTCCAATCGTTAAACCAGCTTAACAAAATTTATACTAAAGACCATTCTTTCCTTGCGCATTGCCGCAACAGTATTTTCTACGCGCCGGGCGCAGGAGAAATGGACAGCGCCGAGATGATCTCTAAAATATGCGGTAAGGAATCTATAAGCCGTACTTCCGTAAGTTATTCGGGCGGTAAATCATCAGTCGGTTATAATTCGCGAAGCCTTTCAGACCAGGAACAGGAACGCAGCCTCATTAATGCAGACGAAATAATTAAATTGCCGTTAAACCAATTCATTCTTATCTGCCAGGGGCTGCCTCCTTACATCGGCGCTAAAAATGTTTACTACGAAGACCCGTTCTATATGCACAAAGCAAAACTGCCCCCGGCGTTTACCACTCGCGAGGAAGCGGCCAAAATAGCGGAAAAAACCGTTGCGAAACTTAAAAAACGCCGGTGGTTTGATAAACACGGCGCATCGCTGCAGCAATCCTTTGAAATGAGCGCAGATGACATATCTTCTATGTGGGCGGCGGTCGAAGGCCTCTATGATGAACCGAATCCCGCCCCAGAAAAATCTATGTTTGATGACGATTCCCTTGACGGCGGGCTTGACGGCGCAGAACCAAACACAGGAACTTCCGGTAACTTTTATTAATGAATAAAAAAACAAAACAACGGCTTGACGGTAAAAAAGTTCTCATTGCCTTAACTTCCAAGCTGGAAAAAGACGCCGAATCTTACTGCCGTGAGAAAAATATAGACAGCCGCTCCGAGCTTGTAAGGCAGGCTCTAACCGAGTATATTTATGCCGATTACTCTGATGAAACTTTAAAGCTGCAGAGCCTAAAAAAAATTAATGATAAAATTGCCGAGCTCCAGGATATTATGAATATCCTTTTCACTTATTTGCGTTTAATGCACGCAAATTTACTGGGATATTTTCCTGAAATTGACGGCCAGTTAAAAGACGCGGCTTATAAATCCGCTACAGGCCGCCATGAAAAGTTTTTTAACATGTTTCAGGAAACCTTGAAAAACGATCCGCATTTCTTTGAACGGCTTTTATCAAAATATTTTTCTGAGATAAACAAATGAAATACTACGCAATCCAAGTCAAAACTAACGCTGAAAATAATTTTATTAAACTGTTCAAATTCTTACACCCCGAAGTTTCCCTTCCGATTTATTTTCTGCAAAGGAGTCTTGATATTAGAAGAAAAGGAAGCGTGCTAACTTCAACGGCTCCTGTTTTTCCGGGATATTTATTTGTTAAAACTGAAAATGACGATGAAATTCATGAACATCAGTTTAAATTCCGCCGCACAGACGGCTTTTACCGATTTTTAATCTCTAACAATATGATTACGCCGCTTTCAAAACGCGATTTAGAAACCGTCCTTCCTTTCGTTAATTGTAAAAATCAAACCGCCGGAAAATCCAGCGTTTATTTTGACGACAATTCCCGTATCGTTGTTTTAGAAGGGCCTCTTATGGGCCTTGAAGGAAAAATTATTAAAGCCGACAGAAGAAAAGGAAGGGCGAAAATTCTGCTTGATTTGTATGACAATTCTTTTTTAATAGATTTAGGTTTTAATGTAATCGGAAAACCAAATGGGCAGGCTTGAAGACGAACTTGAAAAACGCGAACGGCAGATGTCTAACCTTCTGCGCGATCTTGAAAAGTTAATTCCGTTTTTCGAGACAAAAACTATCACCGATGTTTATGTATACAGCAATGGGGAAGTTTACGCCAGCGATATTTTACACGGCGATTCTTCCACGGATATTATTCTATCGGATGCAGACCGTATGCGTATCATAAACAGCCTTGCAAGTTTAGCCGATACGCCTATTGATAAATGGAAGCGCCCCACTCTTGAAGGTATTATTCCTAAATACAATATCAGAACTACAGCCATTCTGCCGCCGTGGACTGCGGCCCCCGAAATTACTTTCAGAAGGCCCGCCGATAAAATATTTTTATTGGAAGAATATGTTGAACAGGATAAATTGTCCCAGGCCGATTATGATAAAATTGTTTCCCATATTAAAAATAAAAGCAATATCGTTATCTCCGGAGCGACAGGAAGCGGGAAAACTACCTTTACTAACGCCTGTATTCAAAAAATGGTTGAATTTTGCGGCAGCGACCGCATCTATATTATCGAAGATACGCCGGAGCTTCAATGCAGCAGTTTTTTTAAAACGCAGCTTTACATACGTAAAGAACAGGCGGTTGACGCTATACAAACGGCTTTGCGCTGGACGCCTAAACGTATTATTTTCGGCGAACTACGCTCAGGCGTTGTCGCCGTAGAGCTTCTTGAAGCATGGAATACAGGGCATCCGGGAAATATAACTACGGTGCATGCGGATAACGCGGCTTCCACCATACCGCGTATTGAAGGGCTGCTCCGCCAAATACTTCCAGGCAGGCTGCCCGACCTTAGCGAAACTATCCACCTAATCGTCCATCTTTCCAATAAAACAGTTAAGGAAGTAATGACGGTCAGGGAAATACAGGAGGCGAAAATGAAATAACATAAATTTATTTTTTAAAGAGAAGAACTGTTCCAAGGAAAATACATGAAAAAAATAATCTAAGGAGTTTTATATGAAAAAACCACATTTGAAAATTTTATTTCTATTTCTGATGCTGACGGCGGCCTCACCGCTGTTTGCAAACATAGTGCCCCCAGGTTTATCTACCTTAATGGACAATATTCAAGCCGTTTTTACATCAGGGTTTACTAAAGCCATCCTCATTTGCTGCCTTTGCGGATGCGCCGTTGCATACGGCTTTAATAAAGATAATGAAAAAATGAAAAGAAACGTTATCGCTATAGGCATCGCGATTGCTATTCTTTTGGCCGCTTCTACGATTGTCGATACCATAGGAAACGCTTCAGGATCGGGATGGGGTTAATTTATGGTTGACATGATTGACTATAAACTGCCGGTACACAGGTCTCTTTTGCAAAGAGAGCTTCTCGGCGGCATACCGCAGGCAGGCCTGCTTCTTATCATCTGCCTCGCACTCATTTTTGTTTATGGATTGGAAATTTGGTTCGCGCTTATTCCTATCGCGCTGCTTTATTTTATTATGCGCCATCTTACTAAAATAGATCAATGGCTCATTGATATTGTCTTAAATAATATTATGCAAAAGGATGTTTATATACCTTGAGCGGCAGTATAAGTTATTTTTACCAAAACCTCCCATGGAATTTTATTACTAAATACCACGAAGGCGTCGTAATGCACAAAGACGGGTTAATGCAGCGGACTTTTGCTTACCGCGCTCCGGATATTGATTCCGCAGGAGCTAATGAAATTGCTTTCCTAGCCGTCCGAGTAAACGATTTCGCCAAACGACTGGGATCAGGGTGGGCTTTCCACCTTGAAGCCCAGCGTTTCCAATTGCAAGAATATCCCGCAGCTTCCTTTGACGCTCTCGCCCCCTATCTTATAGACAGAGAAAGGGAATTAACTTTCAATTCCGAAGGACGGCACTTCGACTCTTCTTATTACATTACCTTTACCTATAAACCGCCTTCGGAAAATGTAAAGAAATTAACCAATATGTTTATTCAAAGCGGCAGCGAGGGCGGCGGCGAATTAACCATTAAACAAAATGTAGATTTTTTTGTCTCAGAATCAAATAATGTTGCAGGGCTGCTTGCTCAAAATATGATCCTTCAACCGCTCAACAACGAGCAAACTATTATTTATCTGCATTCTACCGTTTCTTTGAAAAGGCACTGGATCCGCCTGCCCTTTACCAGTATTTTGTTCGACAGAATTCTGCCGGATACAGACCTCATAAACTCTATGCCTATGATGCTCGGCGAGTATTATATCCCTATTGTCGGCGTTAATGATTTCCCCGAAGAATCGTATCCTGCAATACTTGATTCTTTGAACCGCGCTCTAATCGAATACCGGTGGGTTACGCGCTATATCTGCCTCGATAAAGAAGAAGGCTTAAAAGAAACTCAGAAAAAAGAAAAATCGCACCGCGGAAACAAAAAAACTTTCCTTCAAACTCTCGCCGAAAGCACTTCAGGAGAAGCCGCCGCTACTTTGAACCACGGCGCAGGCGTTAAAGAAAGGGATTCTATCAGCGCCGGTATGGAAATCGAAGGAGACGAGGCTTCTCTAGGATACCTTACTACTTGCGTTATGGTTTGGGATAAAGATCTGAAAAAAGCCGTTAAAAAAGCAAATCAGATTATAACTATTATTAACTCGAAAGGGTTCACCGCAAAAATTGAAAACTTTAACGCGCTGGAATCTTTTAAATCTATGATGCCGGGGCAGGTTTATGCAAACTACAGGGCTTTGCCTGTTATGTCAAATACTATGTCCCACGTAGTGCCGCTCTCATCCGTTTGGTCCGGCATACGCGAAAACGACCACGCCTTCAATGTAACAGGCGTCAATATACCGCACCTTATTTGCGCTACCTTAGAAGGCACGCCTTTTTACCTGAATCTAAATGTTAGAGATGTCGGGCATTCTTCAATCTTCGGACCGACCGGCGCCGGTAAATCTACAATTCTAGGGCTTCTTTCCATGCAGTTCCTCAAATACCCCGCTTCCCTGTTAATCTTTTTCGACAAAGGAAGGTCTTGCAGGCAGGCCTGCCTAGCCTGCGGAGGTTATTTTTACGAACCGGCAGCCGAAAACGAATCCGGCGTAAACTTCCAGCCGTTACGTGATCTGGATGACGATACGGATGTTCTTAACGCCTGCGACTTTATTGAATCGTGCATTACTGTAAACGGGGAAACCGTCGTCCCCGCCATGAGCACCGCTATAAAAACTACTATTGATATGATGAAAGATATTCCTAAAGAAGACAGAACAATGACTACTTTCCTTCAATATTGCGACTACCAGGATAAATCCGGCAGGCCCATTGTTAAAGAACTGCTGTCCGTTTACAGTATCGGCGGAAAATATGGGAAAATTTTCGATGATAAATCTTCTGAAATATCTATGGACGCACGCTTTATCGCCTTCGAAATGGAAGCCCTAATGGCCAGAGGCGAAAATTGCGTCGTCCCCGCGCTCTTATATCTTTTTAATACCGTTGAAAAAAAATTTGACGGGCGGTTAACCATGCTCGTCTTAGATGAAGCATGGCTCTTTCTAAAAAATGAAATTTTCGCAGGCAAAATTGCCGAATGGCTCAAAGTTTTGCGTAAAAAAAATGTCTACGTCGTCTTCGCAACACAGGACGTGCAGGACGTCGCGGCAAGCCCGCTTAAAACTACCATAATCCAGCAATGCCTTACGAAGATTTTTTTAGCAGACCCTTCAGCCCTTTCTCCGGCTATGCTTGAAGTCTATAGAGAATTCGGACTGGCAGACCCTGAAATAGAACTTATTGCGCACGCTGCTATGAAACGCGATTATTTTTATTCAAGCCCTGCCGGAAGAAGGCTCTTCCAGCTCTCTTTAGATAAACTTACTTTAGCTTTAATCGGTACTCCCGACCACGCCGTCCTGGACGATCTTGAATCTAAATACGAACCCGGCAGTTTCCTTTGTGAACAAATCCTTGCCGCCAAAGGCGTTAATTACAAAAAATTATTGGACGGCGGCGCTCCTTATGACCCGGTTTTGATTCCTAGAAAACAGCCGACTCGGAAGGGCGTAACGCCGCCGCTCCTGCCGCAGCCGGAACGGACGGAACAGGAAGCCGCCAAACATGGCGAAGTCCCGGCTTCTTCAAACCATATCGATAAATATTCTTCTTTCCTCGATGCGGTTTCTTCGCTCCCGGACAGAAAAAAAAGCAACGGACAAGGCCGCGCCGCAGAATCTATCGCTGAAAAATTCGGCGTCTCCGTCTCCACCGTCTACCAAGCACGCAAAGTCCTCAAACACGGCTCGCGGGATATTACAGACGCTTTGCTCAATGGCGATATACCGGTAAAAACCGCCTACAAACGCATGAAATCAGAAAAAAAACTGCTTGAAAAAGAGGCAGGCTGACGGTACAATTTATTCAGATGGATTGTAAAATATGAGCGGGAAGTATCTCTTAAAACATAAAGAAATTCCCGTATTAATGTTTTATTTAGATGACGATTATAAATTATTAGATATGGAACCCCCCTTTGATTATAACAGGCTTCCTTACGGCGCTAAATACAAAGGAAACGAAAAAGCCTGCTTCACGCAATTTAAAGACTGGATTGAAAAAAGAGGACTGCCCGAAAGCAGATCCGATATAAATAACATTAAAACATCCACAGGCGCAATTAATACAAAAAAAATATTATTCGGGTCATATTCTTTAACATTGGCAGATCATTACTGGGCGCACAAAGCCGGTTTAAATATAAAATGGAAAGATGTTAATTTTTTTGACAATTCTTTTGACAGTATTATAGATTTTGATACGTCATTCATATACAAAAATAAAAAAGATGTGGCGGTGGCTCCCGATTTAACCGTGGACGGAAACTTAAGAAAATCATGGATGCGCAAAGATAATGAACTGTTTTTAATTAAAGAAGGAAGATACGATGAAAAACAAGAACCTTTTAATGAAGTAATTGCTTCCAATATTATGAAATTATTCGGCATTAACCATGTTCCCTACGGATTAATCAGAAGCGAAAAAAACAATATCCCTTTAAGTATTTGCAAATGTATGGTTGATAAAAATACCGAATTAATACCCGCGCAATATGTCTTGGATACCGAACAAAAAAAAGAAAGAAACAACTACGCGCGGTTTATTGAAACCTGCGCAAATAACGGAATAAATAATGCAAAAAACAAAATAGATGAAATGATGTTTATAGATTTTATAATTGCAAATACCGACAGGCATACTAACAATTTTGGCATTATAAGAGATGCAAACACATTGGAATGGCTGCGCATAGCGCCGATATTTGACAACGGAAATTCGCTGTTTCATAATGAAAGAAATTCTGATAATATAGGCATTAATTCATACAGTTCCTGCAGATGGCTGGAAAACTTCAACAAAGACAATTTAGATAAAATTGATTATCCGCAGTGGTACGATGCCTCTAAAATAGACAGTATTAAAAATATTATATACGAAGGCTTAAAGCTAAATAAAAATACGGATACTTCTAAAATTGATAAAATAATAAATATAACCGATTATAATATAAAACAATTTGAAAAATTAATTAACAATAAATCCAATAAAAATATCAGAGGATTCACGGCGCAAAATGACAAAACTTCAGACGATCTGCCAAATGACTTTTATTTGCAAAATGTTATTAAAGATTATGATGCTAGTAAATATTCAAATCCTATTGAATTGGCAAAGCACGCAGGCTTAATCCAAGGCGTTTGCGAATCGGTTCTGGCGCTTGGGGATAATTACGAGATGGGCAGAAAATTATTCTCTGAAATGAAAGTTACAAAAGAAGACGCAAAAAAATACGCTAACCCGGAAACTTTCAAAAAACTGGAAGAAGGTATTTTCTCACGGGCAAACGAACAAAAAAACGCATGAAATCAGAAAAAAACTGCTTGAAAAAGAGGCGGGCTGACGGTACAATTTATTCAGATGGATTGTTATGAATGAATTAATGTTAAAATTAAAAGACAGCGAGTTTAAATCACTCTTTACTCTTAAAGATTTATCAAAATATAATTTTGAAGACAGCTATCTAAAACAGATGTTACATGAGCTTACTGGAAACGAAGATATTATTCATATTAAAGACGATATTTATACGCTTGGGAACGGTTATCGGAAAGAACTTATTTCAGAAGAAGTCTTTGCTCAAATGATTGATCCGGATTCTTATGTAAGCATGGAATATGTATTGTTTTTGGTATCTTGGATTCCCGAAAGCGTATATTCAGTTACTTCTGTTACAAAAGGCAGTAGCATGGAATTAAGAACAAAGCTGGGCCTCTATGAATTTATCAGCCTTCCCCAAAAATCATATACTGCCGGAGTAAGGGAATATACAGACGGTATTTACCGTTACAAAGTCGCTAAACCGTTGAAAGCTCTGGCGGATATGATTTATGAAAGAAAATACAAATGGAACACTTTATACCCGGTCTATAATTCTTTAAGGATTGAACCGGAATTTTTAGAAGAAGAATTAACCGGCAGCGATTTTGACGAACTGCATGATACTTACGGCGTGAAGTTTGTAGAAGACTTCCTGTCCGGTATCAGAAAAGAGCTTGCCTTATGAGTATTATTATTGATACTTTAAAAGAAAGGCTCAAAAACAATAAAATTGAAAAAAGAGGTCAATTGATTCATGAACTTCGCGAAATATCACAAGAAATAATTATTGAGGCTTTATCTGAAACGGATTTTTTTGAAAGAGCCTCTTTTCACGGGGGCACATCGCTTAGACTAGTTCACCGCATTGGCCGTTACTCCGAAGACCTTGACTTCGCTCTTAATAAATATAATTATAATTTTTTATGGAGGCCTTACCTGGAGAAAATACAAGAACATGCAGAGCAATATGGCTTATCCATGGAAATTTCTGACAAATCAAGAAATACAGGCGCGGTAAAAAAAGCATATATTAAAGACAGCTCTTTGGAAAAATTGCTGGATGTTACAAAAACAAGAAGCAGCACTCCGGAGAAAACTATTATTAAACTTGAAATAGACGCTATCCCGCCGTTGTATGCTGAAAATGAAGTTAAAACGCTTGATTTCCCTAAAAAACACAGCATTAATATACAAAATTTGCCTTCTTTATTTGCGGGAAAATGCCACGCGCTGTTATGCAGGGAATATGAAAAAGGCAGGGACTGGTTTGATTTAAAATGGTTTGTTGATAATAAAATTGAACCTAACTATAAATACCTGTCATCTATGATTAACCAGCAAGGCCATTGGGGAAATCAAAATATTAATGTCGATAAAACATGGCTTTGCGACAATCTTGCAAATAAAGCCGAACGGCTAAACTATGACACAATAAATAACGATATTAAACGGTTTTCTAAGGCTGGCATTGCTTTTAATAAATGCTCCGCGCTAAATATAATTAACGCTATAAAATCGCCAGATTATTGCCAGCCGCAACAATCGCAATCAAAAAGCCGCTCGATTTAGGCTTCTTTATGGATTCTATGTTTTTATTATTGATTTTCCTTTGAATCTTTTTGTTTTTTGGCTTGACCGCCTGCCGGTTGTATACTATAATTCCCTTACCGGGGAAAATCATGAAAGACGAATCGGTACAGAACAGTGAAAATACAGGGGAGACAGAAGAAAAAACAGGGCTTTCTCCTGACCATCTTGTTACAAACGAGGACAAGAAAAACAAAAAAAATGGAATAGAAGCAGAAAATCTTTTTCAAAGACAGTTGAACAAAAATGATATACCCTTTATTCGTTTTGATCAAACCAAAGAAACTTTTTCTGATAAAATGAAAGAAAACCATATGAAAAGACCTGATTATTTTTTACATACAAGACATTCTGCATATTATATTGATGTTAAATACAGAGCTATGAGACCTTTTGGAAATGATGAGGAAAGATTTACAATAGACCAACGAGATATGTTCATGCTATATAATTTTCAAACAGAATTTCACTCAAATGTTTGGCTTGCTTTTACTGACAATTTGAAAGAACCAAATTTCAATTATATATCTATAACAAGCCTTTATAATTATTTCACTGATATTTTTTTGAACTCAGAAAAATATCCCAAAGAACATGAAAAATTTATAAGTTTATTTTATATTTTTATTCCAGATACTCTTTTTTACCATAGACTTTCTTTTGATCAAGGCTTTTATAAAAACCAAAAAGACAATTTTATTGATAATGAAACAGAATTATACAAAGTCTTTATAAACAGGTTTCTCAATAAAAGAAATAGCATCAGTCTCTCTGAAACTGATGGATATTATTGTATGGATTGTGCAAAGATAATATCTTTTAATAAATATTATCCTTTTTGTGATAGTTGTAAACAAAATTACAAAGAAGATGGAGATTCCCCTGTCTTATATTGGCATAAATTCTGTCACGGATGTGCAGACAATCTAGAAATTTATACTACCCAACAACCACTTTGTGATGATTGTTTCAAAGAAAGGCTTTTAATAAAATTTTATAAAAAAATAAAAGATAATAAAACAGGAGGCTATTATGAAAAAGACAAAAAAAACTAACAGGGTTTTTGTCATCGGAATCTTGGCAACGCTTGCTGTCGCCATGTCATTAGGGTGTGCGAGTACACCAAGTACAACTGCTGGAACTGCTCAAACAATCGAAGAAGCGCATCCTGACAGAATTGAAAAAACAATTGTTGGCATGGATATAAATGAATTTAAAACTGTCTGGCCGGAAGCAATCAGAACCGGAGTAAGCACAGATGGTGAAACTTATGAATTTGTTTATACCAATGTAGCACTAGGTGGGATTGCATATAATTTCAGAATATATATTACTTTTTATTTTACTAATAACAAATTAGTAAGATACGAAAGCATCAGAAGAATTTAATTAGCAATAACCGTCCATACCGGGCGGTTATAAAACATTGCCCTTTAATTTTATTAATAACTATAAAATCAATCTAAATTCTCAAGGAGGCTTTATGGGAAAGAATATTCTTTTGCCGGAATCTTGGTTTCATTAGTAGGAACCATGCCTTCATTAAGCGGATGCGTTGCCGCATCATTATTTATTTTTTTAAGGAGATTTTATGAAAAAGAAAATTATTTTATTTTTATTGCTATGCCTGCTTTTATCGTCTAACGTTTATTCACAAGTTGTACCTCTGCTTACCCTTGACGCGCTTGTTGCCGGTATAATACAAAACTCAGTAATAGAGGATATAATTTTTTATGGTCAAACAGCACAACATTATATTGAAACGGTGCAATATTTTTTTGACCAAGCAGAACGCTGGGGGGAACAAGTTATACATTTCTCAAAGGTTTTGAGAAGCGCTGAAGACATCGAAAGTTTTGACGACTTTATGGAGTTCTATAACAAGGCGCTTCAAGCGGAACAGCAGATGAACAGGATGTTTTCAAACCTCAGCATCTCTATCGGGGGGAATACCTATTCATGGGACAATATCAATACGCTCGGAGAGCAGTTAAACGACGATTTAATTGGGTTTTGGGACAGGGAAATGACAGAGGAAGAACGCAAGAATATGTGGCTGAACCTCGGCCTTACGCCCTCAAATTACGCCTATGTAAAACCCTATAGGGATTTAGCCAATCTTGTTTCTAATGAGTTGTTCGTTTCCCCAGATGTTCAAGCCTCTATGTCCCAAAGAACCCATGAACGGATTAACGATAGATTGAATATGTTAGCGAACGCCGAAGACGACGATATGGGGCAGGTCGAAATCGCCCAGTACCAGCTTGAATCCAGCCTGTATATGGAATCGGTGCTGGATAATATTGCAAGGGAGCTCGCACTCCAGTCCCAATTTATGTCTTTGCATTACAGGCTGGACAATGCGCCGGGCAATCAAACCAATGTTACCGATATTAGCGCGCCTAACGCTTACAAACCCCTTGTTCCTGAAAATAACCCGAGAACCTTTGATGCGGGAATGCCGCATTATAGATTCTAAACGGTTCCCTCAGCAAATTTTATCCGGCCGCGCTTTCAGGCAGCCGGATAACTTCCTATGAAAAAATAGAGTTGTTCAAAACTTCAGTTTCAAAACAACTCCTTAGAAAAACGGAGAGCGCCTTATGAAAAAAATTATTGCCGGTTTTATCTTTATTCTCATTTTACTGCTGCTTCCCGCACCGGTTTTTGCCAGAGGTTCAAGCGATAATTCCGGCTCCGGCAGCGGCGGTCTAAGCTCAAATCTGTTAGAAAATGTCGATAACGCTTTCTATTACGTTATTGACATTATCTCAGGGCTCGTAGGCTATTTCACTAATGTCGCTATGCACCTGGCAAAAATTGTTTTATTAATCGCTATTTGTTCGGCGGCTTTAAATTACGCTCTTACAGGGCAGGGGCTAAAAGAAAATATCATTAAAATATTAAAAGCAGTCGTTTTCTTCTTTATTATTATTTTCGCATATCCTTCCATCATAGGCTGGATCACAAATTTTACTTATAATATGGCGTATGGCAGCGTAGGGCAAAAAGTCGAAAACGAATACAGGTTTCAAATAACGGAAACCCGAAATACCTATTCCATACCGAGAGACGTTTACGCAAACCTTCTAATGCGCGCCGACGGCAGGCAGGTGGACAGCGAAAGCCGCACCATAACTACAATCCGGCAGGTTGAAACAGACCTTTGGCGCAAACTCTCTAATATAAAAACTATGCGCTCCGGCGCTTTCGGCTCCTATACCGTTATGACGCCGTCCGCTCTCATCAGCGTTGTTTTTCTTGTGGCGGAAGCGTGTTTTAATTTTGCAGATAGAAGCGAGGCCGGACTCCTCGGTGGTTTGAGCAACGCGCTCAAAGGCGCTATTTGCGGGTTCTTTGCTATATTTACAGGAGTTTTCGCCATCCTTGAATATATTATCTGCTTCCTTGAATTTATCTTTGTCGCTTCCGTAGGAATTATTCTTTTCCCCCTCTCGCTTTGGGATGTCTCAAAACCATGGGCCGAAAAATTTATCAGCGCTATCATCGGTTTCTTCTTGAAACTTCTCTTCTGCAATATCGCTGTTTTTCTTTTGGTTTGGGGTTATCTGGGCATGATAAGGTATATCACCGTTGCTGATAATTTTACAGGGCAAATCGGAGAAATGATTTTTATTATATTTTCTTCGCTCCTATTTTTTTATATTATCAAATCCGTTCCGGGAATGGCGCAGGGGCTTCTTAACGGCTCTCCCAACTTGAGCGCGACCGGCGCTATTTCAGCCGCCGCAGGGGCGGTCAGCGGCGCTCTCGCCGTAAGAAGGCTAGCAGGCAAGACTGCTGAAACCGGTATCAAAACTGCAAAAGAATTTCAAAAAGCAGGGCAGAACGCGCACAAAGTGCGTTCCAGCGTTGGCGGCGTAGGCGGCGTTGCGCTCGGGGGCCTTGCCTTTGTCGGGTCGCTCGGATTAAGCGCGGCGAAAGGCGCGGGAAGTACTTTAGTCCGCAGCCTTACCGGCACAGACGCAAGCTCGACCTGGCGCAGTTTAAATTCAGGCCGCTCAAATTCAGGCAGTTCAAATACGGGCGGCGCAAATTCAGGCGGTTCAAGGCGGTCAAATTCAGGCGGTTCAAGTTCAGCAGGCGGCGGCTCAGGCGACGCAAGCGCAGGCAGCTCAAGTTCAGCAGGCGGCGGCTCAGGCGACGCAAGCGCAGACAGCTCAAGTTCAGCAGGCACTCGAAGACGGCGCCGCCGTCAGTAAATTCGAGAGTAAGCTCATCATTGCGCACATAGACTATGCGCGTTAATAAATCGACATTGACAGAGAAGGTTAAAGCAAACTAGTTTTTTTTCTTTAATATGGCGGCTAAACATAAAAATACTATTTATAAATCTCTCGATATTAAAAATCCTTTTCAGGAAGGGCAGGATAAAGCCTATGCTGATATTCTTCTTGACAAAGTTAAAGAATGCCAGCTGTGGCGGAAATCTACTTTTATCCACTCAGGGCTTTTTATCCTTTCATTAATTTTCTTTTTAATTTCTATCAGCCAGCAGCAAACTGTTCCTGTACTGGTTAACGTAATGCCTTCCGGCGAAACGCAGTACCTCGGGGAAGTCCGCAATAGTAACTTTCAAGTCCCCGATTCAGCCGTTCATTATCAAGTGCGTAAATTCATTACTAATCTGCGCACAATTTCTACCGACCACATGGTCGTATACAATAATATAGACGAATGTTTCCACATGGTTGCTTCTAACTACTCTACAATCCTACGGCGTATCCTAACGGAAAATTCTCCGTTCGAGCTTGTAGGCAGAGTCAGGCGGACTGTCGATATAGAATCTGTCCTTCTTGTTACGGGACGTTCATACCAGATTAACTGGACGGAAACCGTTATTGATTCTTCTACAGGCCAAAGAACATCCAGATTTAGAGCCGTAGTTACTATCATTCTCTCTACGCCTACAAGCCAAACCATTATTAGAAACCCTTTGGGTATTTATATTGAAAATATGGAGATGACTGAATTATGAAAAATTTATTTATTTTCTTTGCTATCCTTCTATCATTGTCATGCACTACAATTGATATGGAAAGCCAGATCGGTTTTGAACAGGGAATCGGTGAAATTCCATCAGATTCAGAAGAACTAGAATCGCTGCTGCCGGGTTTTTTATTTAAGCCGAATATTCAAATTGTTGAAAGAATTGTTGAAAGACCCGTATACATTCCTTTGTCGGAACCGCCGCCCGCAAGAGCCGCCGCAGGCGCGGACGCCGTCAGAGCCGCTTTCGCTTCAGGCGTCATAAAACCGCAGGATTATTCTCACGCCGCCATGATCTACGACTATAACCCGGATTGGGTTTACGAAATTTATACGCAGCCGCTGCGGGTAACGGATATTTGCCTGGAACCGGATGAAAGCGTGCTGGAAGCCCCTTTTATCTCCGACAGCGACAGATGGGTCGTCGGCGGAGGCGTT
>Ga0099364_10006570_pt1 | contig 16892 bp, 13 predicted proteins | sample TergutTh196P3_FD_73070 | JGI IMG/M metagenome (GOLD analysis project Ga0099364, IMG submission 73070) | Microcerotermes parvus P3 segment gut microbial communities from Pointe-Noire, Republic of the Congo - Th196 P3 | ecosystem: Host-associated > Arthropoda: Insects > Digestive system > Gut ... | reverse complement strand
CTGTTATCGCAGCGACGGCCATGTCCTGCACGGGCTTGAAGATGCCGAAATCAATGTTCGTCTTCATTTGGGACAGCGCGGAGCAGATGTCGGGATTGCCGAGCATGAAGGATATGCGTGCGCCCGAAAGATTATAGGATTTTGACAAACTGTTAAACTCAACGCCCACATCTATGGCGCCTTTGGCCTCCAGGAAGCTGTGTCCTTCCGCGCCGTCGAAGGTAAGCTCAACATAGGCGTTATCGTGTACGACATGAATATCGTATTTTTTAGCAAACCATACGGTCTTTTCAAAGAATTCCATCGGAGCAAGCCGCCCGAGAGGATTTGCGGGGTATGAGATCACCATCAGCTTCGCGCTGTGCGCCTCTGTCGGCGAAATCTTTTCATAATCCACGTGATAGCCCTTATCCTCGTCAAGCGGGATGTAGATTATTTCAGCGGACGACAGCCTCACTCCAGGCAGGAACATGGGGTATCCGGGATCGGGTAGCAAAACATTATCCCCCGGATCGAGCAGCATCAGTGGAAGATGCGCAAGCCCGTCCTGTGAGCCTATCAGCCCGCAGACATTGCTGCGCTCAAGCGGGACGGAAAACCTGCTCATATACCACTCCACAGCGGCCTCCTGAAGCCGGATGCCGTCGGCTAACGTATACCTGAAGTTTACCGGGTCGGCGGCGCTTTTAAGAAACGCATCCACAATATGCTTCGCCGGGGGGATGTCCGGCGTACCCACGCTCAAATCGCAGATCGGCAGTTCGCATGAGGCCATCGCTTCCCTGATTTTAATAAAAATCGAAGGCTTAAAGAATCTCATCTTATCGGAAAAAATATTAAACACCCCTTATCAAGTTGCTATTCACACCCTTGCGTTCGGAACACCTGTTTTTTTTGGCTATTTCGCCACTGCTCGATCTGTTCTAAACGTTCTTTTACGCGGGCCTCCTGGCCCTGTGTCGTAGGAATATAGTATTTGCTCCCTTCAAGCGTTTCGGGGAGGCATTGCATGGAAGTCAGTTTATCCTCGGTATCATGCGCGTATATGTAACCTTCGCCGTAGCCGAGATCTCTCATGAGCCGCGTCGGAGCATTGCGTATATGGAGCGGAACCGGCTCCGCGAGCATCTTTGAGGCGTCGCCGGCCGCTTTATCATAGGCAATGTACAATGCGTTGGACTTTGGCGCGAGCGACATATAAACCGCGGCGTGCGTGAGATGTACGCTGCACTCCGGCATTCCTATGAAGTGGCACGCCTGATATGCCGCAACGGCGATCTCAAGCGCGCGGCTGTCCGACATGCCGATGTCCTCGCTCGCGAACCGCACGATCCTGCGCGCGACATAGAGAGGGTCCTCTCCGGCTTCCAGCATTCTCGCAAGCCAGTATACCGAGGCCTGCGCATCGCTGTTGCGCATGGACTTATGTAAAGCGGAGATGATGTTATAATGCTCCTCTCCGCCTTTGTCGTAGAGTAATGATTTCTTGCTTATGCACTGCTCGATGATCTCCGTTGTGACCGTCGCACCTGCCTCGTCCGTATCCGAGTTGAGTACGACCATCTCAAGCGTACTGAGCGCAACACGCGCGTCTCCATTTGCAAATCCGGCCAGAATACCCAACATTTCGTCTGTTATATGAACAGACTGCCCACCAAAGCCCCGGGGGCTTGACAGCGCTTGTTTTAAGAGTTTTATCAGCTCGTCATGCCCAAGCGTGTGCAGGACAAATACCCGGCACCGGGACAGCAATGCTGAGTTTACTTCAAAAGACGGGTTTTCGGTCGTCGCGCCGATCAGGATTATGCTGCCTTTCTCAACGAAAGGCAAAAAAGCGTCCTGCTGCGCTTTGTTGAAACGGTGTATCTCATCGATAAACAATATGGTCTTATCACCCATCAGACTCATACGCTCCGCCCGATGCATGACCTCTTTGATTTCTTTTATTCCGCTGGTCACTGCGCTGAAAGTGATAAACTCTGCTTTTGTTCTGCCGGCTATTATACGCGCAAGCGTCGTTTTTCCAACACCGGGCGGCCCCCAGAAAATCATCGAGGAGACCATGTCTTTCTCTATCATTTGCCGCAGCACCTTACCGTCGCCCAGAAGATGGCTCTGGCCGACGAACTCCGACAGGTCCTGCGGACGCAGCCTGCTTGCAAGCGGACCTTGCGGCGTTGCCGTTTCGAACATGGACCGCTGTCTGGAGTTTGGATCCATTTAACTAAAATTTGATAACTTTCGGCTCGCCTTCGAATGAGGAAATTGTTGCGACGGCGTCTTTCAAATACAGCACATTGGTATTATCATCTTCGGCGGAATATCTGTCCTTAAGCATCGGATAAGCGTCGAGCATGCTCTGTTTTGCCTCGATCCTGTCGTCGCTCACCGCTTTCGCCTCGATGCGGATCCATGCGCTTCCTTCCATGGCGCAAATCTCGATCTTTGGATTTGCCATCATCTGCTTGGAGCAAGATTTTGACTTTCCGGTTTGGATATACAGCTTACCGTCAAAAATATGCGCCGTGCCAAAAGGCCTGACACGCGGCTGATCCCCATCAACCGTAGCAAGATAATACGCCCCCGCTTTTTTCAAAAAATCAAGAACTTCCTGCATTTTTTAATACCTCCAAAAAAAATATAATTAAGCTAATAATTCTGATTGCGCAATTGTAACATAATCAACCGCAAACATCAAATGTTTTTGAAATTCCGCATTTCAAACAGGGATTAGGGATTAGGTGAGAGTGGAGAATGGAGAATTACTCACTGTAGGCATCGTTCCCTCATTCCGAATTCCGCATTCCAAATTCCGAATTAATTCTGCATTATGCATTATGCATTATGCATTAACGTAATTCCGCATTATTCACCCTTCGATCCTAAAAGCTTCGACGTTCAGGCATTTGCCTGTTTCCGCATCCAGTTCGAACAACGCACCCTCGATCTTTCCGGGGCCGGACGCCGACTCGAACCTCTTTGGCGGGTTTCCCAAAAAACGTGATATGGGCTGATCCGGTTTCATGCCGATTATCGAATCACGCGCGCCGGTCATTCCCAGATCTGTAATGTACCCTGTCCCCAGCGGAAAGACGCGGCAATCCGACGTTTGCACATGGGTATGCGTACCCCAAACCGCAGACACGCGCCCGTCAAGATAATAGGCCATGGCATATTTCTCACTTGTCGCTTCCGCGTGGAAGTCAACTAACACGACCTTAGTGTCGAGGTTTTTCAGTATTCTGTCGGCTTCGTGGAAAGGGTTCTCGCTGCCGACCGGCATATCGTTGCGGCCGATGAGGTTGATCACACAAACCCGGCCGAAGGGGGCCTCAAAGACGCCAAAGCCGCGTCCCGGGACTTGCGGCGCAAAGTTTGAGGGCCGGAGAATGTATTGGCTATCATCTAAAAAAGGCAGTATCTCCCGCTTGCTCCATGAATGATTGCCGAGCGTTATCACATCCGCGCCGGCGTCAAGCAAAGCTCCCGCCTGTTCGTTTGTAATGCCGAGTCCCGCAACGTTTTCACCGTTTACAACGGTAAAAGAGACATTATTCAGTTTTTTGATTCCCCTCAGCTTATCAGCAACGATATCCATCCCGACAGAACCGCATACGTCACCAACAGCTAAAACATTAACGATCACAGACTCACCCGTCCCCTATTCCGCATTCTGCATTCTGCATTCTGCATTCCGCATTAACCCCGTCCCCTATTCCGCATTCCAAATTAATTCCGCATTCCGAATTCCGAATTCTAAACAATGATCCTCACCGCCTCGCGGCAGTTGCTGATCTCAGCTTCCCTGTGATTCCCGCCGAACTCGCCGTCAACTGTCCAGGGTACTTCCTCCTCAAAAGTGAATTTGACCTTTGACGAGTGCAGCATCTGAATATTATCACCGTCATAGCTCGTGGTTGCAATACCGGTCATTATGTCCATGAAATCGGCTAGTGTGACCGGCTGCTTTACAAGTATGACTTCGAACATACCGTCGGCAAGGTTAACGCGATCGGGGTCAAGTTTGACAAATCCGGCGACTGAGGTGGAGTTTGTAACGCCGCCGAAGATAAAATCCCCCTCGATAACGCCGTCGTCATACTCGATTATTGTGCGCCGGGCTTTTATCGCGGTTACATCGGCAATCCCGCCAAGCACATATGCAAGATGCCCAAGCGCACGTTTAGCGCCTTGCGGCGTCAGATATGCGACTCCCGTAAAAGCGCCGAACGCCGCTACATAAGTAAAGTATCTTCCGCCAAAGTTTCCTATATCGATCGGCCTTGGTCTGCCGTTTAATATCGTTTGCGAGGCGACGGATATATCCTTTGACAGGGCGAGCGTTGCGGCGATGTCGTTGGAGGTTCCGGCAGGAATAAAACCGACTGGGATCGATACGCCGCTGCGCAGCAACCCCGATACGACGTTGCTTAGGGTCCCGTCACCGCCGACGCAAACGACCAAATCATGATTTGCCGCGAACTCGCGCACGAGATCTTCAACAGTGTATTTTCCGGCGGAATAAACAGTAATGATATGATCGTTGCTGCTGAGCTGCGACACAATTTTACCCAGGGCAGAACTTGAGAGACCTCTGCCTGAGAACGGATTTAAGATAAGCATCATATTGTGGGGCATTACATCACCATAAAAATCACGGGAGAAGCCTGACTCTTTTAACGCTTCTTATCTTTCTGATCTTATCGCCGAGCCCCTCCGGAAGGGAGCTTACGTCAAGCATCGTATAGGCCGGCGTACGACGGCCCTTGGTGCCGGCATTTAACATATTTTCTATGTTAACGCCAAAAAAGGACATTGCTGCGGTGATTTTTGCGATCATATCCGGCACATTGTCATGAATAACGCAAACACGCGGATCGCCCGTGCGGGGCATGTATGCATGCGGCATGTTGACGGAGTTTAAAATGTTTCCGTTTTCAATATATTCTATTATCTCGGTGCAGGCCATGGTGACGCAGTTATCTTCGCTTTCCGGTGTGGAGGCGCCCAGATGCGGGATAGCGATGACCCCGGAGGCGCCCGCTGTCTTTGCGTTGGGGAAATCGGTCACATAACATGAGACATGCCCGGAGTCAATGGCGGCCAGAATATCATCGTCACAGACAAGCTCGGCGCGGGCAAGGTTGATAATGCGAACGCCCGGCTTCATCTTCGCTATGCTTTCTTTGTCTATCATATGATGCGTAGACTCCAAATAAGGTACATGAAGGGATATGAAGTCACAGTTTCTGTATATGGTGTCAAGGCTGTTGGCCTGAACGATATCCGAGGCCAGCCGCCATGCGGCTTCGACTGTCAGATACGGGTCGTGACCGTATACTTTCATACCTAAGCTACCCGCCGCCGTGGCAATTTTCGCGCCTATCGCACCAAGTCCGACAACGCCCAGCGTCTTTGCGAATATTTCCGGGCCGATAAAATTAGACTTGCCCTTTTCGATAAGCACGGCGATATCGTCCCCCTTTGCGGCTATGGACTTGACCCACTCTATACCGCCCAAGATATCGCGCGAAGACAGGAGCATAGCGCAAAGGGCAAGCTCTTTGACAGCTTCGGCGTTCGCGCCGGGTGTGTTGAACACTACCACACCCTCTTCGGCACAGCGTTCGATGGGGATATTATTCACTCCGGAACCCGCGCGAGCGACGCATAACAGAGACGGATTTATTTCCATATCGAGCAGTTTCGCGCTTCTGACTATGATAGCGTCCGGATTCTTAACGTCGGCGGATTTGTGGTATTTTTCGCCGTCAAGCTTTTCCAGAGCTGAGGTTTTGATATTGTTGAGTATTTTTATATTATACATATAAGTGTCCCTACCTGTTGTTGACTTCAAATTTTTGCATGAACTCCGCAAGCTTTTTAATGCCTTCTGCGGGCATCGCGTTATAGATCGACGCACGCATACCGCCTACGCTGCGGTGTCCTTTCAGGTTTTCAAATCCGGCGGCCTCCGCCTCTTTGACAAACTTATTGTCAAGTTCGTCACCGGATGTCCTGAATGTGACGTTCATGTCGGATCGCGCGGACTTTTCCGCGTGACCGGAGAACATTTCGCTGCCGTCGATCACGTCGTAGAGTATTTTTGCCTTTTCGGCCTTTAGTTTTTGCATACCCTCAACGCCGCCCTGTGAGTCCAGCCATTTGAGCACAAGCCCAAGCATATAGATAGTATAGCACGGGGGCGTGTTATGCATGGAATCAGAGTCTATCATGACTTGATAGCTCAGTAGTTTTGGAGTTATCTCTAGTTCATTTCCCGCGAGGGACTTGTCAACTATCACAACGGCCATACCCGCGGGCGCCATGTTCTTCTGGACTCCGGCGTATATGATGCCGTATTTTGACACGTCCACGGGGTGTGACAGGATGGCTGAAGACATGTCGCACACAAGCGGCACTCCGCCGGTTTCGGGTACATACTTCCACTCTGTGCCGTACACCGTGTTGTTACAGCAATAATGGAAATACGAGGCGTTATCGGACAGTTTTATTTCGTCCTGCGCCGGTATATACGTATGATTTCTATCTTCAGACGAACATACAACACTTATCTCACCGTATTTTTTTGCCTCTTTTTTTGCCAAATCCGAGAAATTGCCGGTGACCGCATAATCAGCCCTGCCGGTTCTGCCGATAAGATTAAGCGGTACGGCGGAAAACTGAAGCGTTGCTCCTCCGTGCATAAACAGAATATCATGAGTATCCGGAATTTTCAGGACTCTCTTCAAATCCGCCTTTGTCTCATCAAAAATGTCAATATAATGCTTGCTTCTGTGGCTCATTTCCATGACCGACATACCGGAGCTGCGATAATCGACCAGTTCAGCGGCAGCCTGCTCTAATACCGATAACGGCAGCACCGAAGGACCTGCCGAAAAGTTAATGACCTTATCTGCGGACATAACGACCTCCACACATGTAATTAATAGTACATTATAGCTCACACGCCTGTTAATGTCAAAACAAATACGAACGTCATGTTCACGACTGATTCAACCTGCCGATCTCTTTGCGGTCGAGTTTTTCTTTTTCTTTCAGGGCCTTGTTCTGCTTCCAGACGTGCAGGCCCAGAGATACGCCGATAACCGTGTAGACCATGAACGAGCGGATATACTCGCCCACGTTCTCATTTGTTGTTGGGAACATTCTTCCTATGCCCGGTGATACGATAAACATGGAATGGAACAAAACCAGCCCGATAAGGGCGTTTTTCGCGCTCGCCTTTGCCGCCGTCGCGCCGCCGACAAGCAGCGCCGCGACCGAAAACATGCCTATCTGCCTTTGCGCGGTGTATGTGCTCACAGTACCCATGTCCTGAAGGTATATGATCATCCCCCAGGCGGCAAGCACGGTGGATATCATGGTTGCTATGATCCTTGTGCGATCTACATTGATCCCCGCGGCGTTTGCTATCGGCTGGCTCTGTCCGACGCTCCTGCAGTCCTGTCCGAGTTTTGTCTTCAGGAAATATGTGTTGAACATGCAAAAACCGAAGATAACGATCGCTGTTACCATTGGAATCGGACGCATAAGGCTGACCTCATTTCCGGGGCTTATCATGTTGTAAACGCCAAATCCCAAAACGACGGCATAAATTGCGCATTGAAAGTAAAACCGCCATGTCGGCTTTTGCGTTACGCCCGGATTCTTACGGGTGATCGCTCGGCGTATGATAAGTATTATAAGCGCCGCAGCCGTCATGGCGACCAGCGCATGCAAAAACTCGACCCGCCAGAGGCCTGTCAGAGCCCGCGACATGCCCGGGACTTGATGGGCCCCCCTTGCCAGGTTGATCTCGCTCGCGGGCAGTCCCATATCAAACGAGGCGCGGATGCCGACTCCGGAAGGATTGATCATCGGGTGGACCGCCGCTACGGGGATAATGGTTCCCACCACAAACAAGAGTATGACCATATACACACCCTCAGCGAAAAATCCAACCATGAGGCTGGCTATCATTTCCTGGCCCCTCGTCTTGTTATAGAGCCTGCCTGTCAGCCAGCCAAAAAGCATGGCCAGCGGCAGCGCGACAAGGAAACAGAGCATAAGAGACCCAAACGGCGAAGCCAGGTTATCCGCAAGCATATTGTAGCGCACAAACACTACGGCAAGCATACCGGCAAAAGCGCCGACAACGATCCCGAAGTTAAGGCCAAGGCCGGCAATAACGGGGATGATCAGCGATAGAACCAGAAGGGCGTTACGAAAGAAACGCACTGCAATCTCATTTACAAAAGCGCTTGGAGTAGAATCTCCCGAAGCAAAGTATCCAAAAATCGCAAAAGCCAGAAATACTATCGTTACTATATGATCCAGAAGAAAAGCGCGTATTTTCTTACTTGTAATTTTATCATTTACCATTATTTGCCGCCCCCACTCATCTTAGTCAGAGCATAGAGAATGACTCCGTATTGCACTATCAGCCTTATCGGGTTGGTAATGTCAGCATCAACATTTTGAAGAAGCCTGCCTATAACCGGAGGCGCCGTTGTGAGCAGCCCCTGAAACAAAAAACATCCCACAATAACATTGCGGACTTTAGACCTCATCGCGGAAGCCCCGCCGACCAGAATAGCAGCGACAGCCGGAAATGCCATCATTAAAGGCGCGTCATACAGTTGAACAAACCCGAACCCCTGCGCGTAAACTATTATTCCCACAGCGCCCAAAGAGGTTGAGATCATGTTGGCAATGATCCTGGATCTGTCTACATTGACCCCGGTTGCTTTCGCAAAAGTCGGGTTCATGCCTACTGCGGATATTGCGATTCCCGTTTTTGACCGGAAAAACAGGTACATGAGAAAGCAGAAAACAAAGAATACAAGCAAGGTCCCTGTTGGTATAATTACGCCAAACAAGTTGATCTCCCAAAGGGTCTCAAGAATTTTGCCTGCACCGAAAGTCTCCAAAGAGATCAGTATGCGCAAACCCTCTCCGAGAAAGAAACCGATATTAGGATTTGTAACCGGGTACAGCAGCCAGATCATACAAAACAGGTACGTTACCGCAAACCCCGTATACGTGGCAATGGCCATTTCAGAACCTTTGACCGCGTTCATCAGAATGCCGTATATGTACCCGAATATGCAGGCGATGGGAATTGCCATCAGTATTGATGCGACCATGAACCCCGCTCCCATTAGCTGCATCTCCATAGAGAAAATCAAAGCTAAAAGCCCCGCGCATATCCCAATGGGTAAAGCGAAGTTCGGACCCGTTCCGGACTGGATCGAGGGAACCATTGCAAGCGCCAGAATGCCCCAATAACTGAAACGCTGAAGTATATTACTTATCTCGGTAGAAATGGAAAAACCCAGAAATCCCCCGACTATCATGACCAAAACCAGCAGACCGCCGATAAGCAAAGTCGTGAGCGGGATCCGCTTGAGCATGCCTAACAGGTTGAAGCCTTCTTTTTTTACGTCTGTCGCGCCACTCACAATGAACCGCCTCCTTCCTCTGCAGGTTTTACGCCGGACATCATAAGGCCGAACTGCGCCGGGGTAGCGTCAGGCGGCAGTATCCCTATCACTTCGCCTTCGCATACTACGGCTATCCTGTCACAAATACTGCATAGCTCGGCAAGTTCGGAAGACGTCATAACTATCGTCATTCCTTCTTTGCTCAGCTCCAGCAACAAATCAAGTATCAGCTTTTTAGCCCCGACGTCAATGCCTCTGGTCGGCTCCGATACGAACAGCATTTTAGGTTTTTGCGTCAGGGCTCGCGCAACGCATACCTTTTGCTGATTACCTCCGCTAAGTCTGCCCGTGTGTTGTTTCTCAGATGTGCAGCGGATGTCAAGGTCTTTTATCATCTTTTTTGCGTGTGCGCGTATAGCTTTGACGTCCGCGATACCCAAGGGGCCGAGAAAGTTGTTGTGGATGCTCATATCGGTGAACACGATGTTTGAGTCGATGGGCTCGTCCAGCAACAGGCCGACGCCCTTTCTGTCCTCGCTGAGGAAAGCGACGCCCGATTTGAGAGCCTGCCTTGTGTTATTCAGTTGCAGCGCTTTTCCATCCAACGTGACCTCACCCATGGCTTCGCACATGCCCATCAGCCCGTTTGCTATACCCAGCTTACCTTGCCCGGCGAGTCCCCCTATCCCGAGTATCTCGCCTTTACGAACCTCAAGGTCAACGCCTTTTACGTTCTCGCTCGGCATGGCCACATGCAGATTCCTGACAGACAGCATGATCTCCTCGCTGATCGCGCGCCGGGTCCCATGTTCCCTTCCGATGATGACCTTCCGGCCGATCATATATTCGGCGATCTCTTCAACGCTTGAATCCTTGACGTCTTTTGTAATGACGAGTTCGCCGTCACGCAGTATTGTAAGTCTGTCGGCCACTTTTACGATCTCATCTAAACGATGGCTGATAAAAATGATCGCTATCCCCTCCGCCGCAAGGCTTCGCATTGCCTGCAGCAAGCTCTCCGCCTCAGACTCGGTAAGGACTGCGGTGGGTTCGTCCAGCACCAGGAGCTGTACCCCCGTTTTGTCTATTTCACGGGCAATCTCAATAAACTGCATATATCCGATAGGCATACCCTGCACCATCGTGAACTCTTCAATGTTCATGTCCAGCCTGTCAAGGGCAGCCCTGGCGTCCCTGTTCATGCTTTTGAAATCCAGGGTGTTCATACGTTTACCGAATACGCGACTGGTTATTTTATCAATAGCGCTGTTTCTGGTGATCTCCCTGTTTATCTTTATATTCTCCGTAATCGTAAATCCGGGTATCAGCATGAACTCCTGATGCACCATGCCGATCCCATATGCCATAGCGTCAAAAGGGGACATGATTTTGACCTGCTCGCCATGAACCTCGACAGATCCTTCAAAACCGCCCGTCGTATGTATGACGGGCATACCGAAAAGTATATTCATAAGGGTGGATTTGCCCGCGCCGTTCTCGCCGAGCAGCGCATGTATCTCACCCTTTCTGATGTCAAAGCTAATATCTTTCAGCACTTGATTGCCTGAATAAGATTTAGAAATACCTTTAAACTCCAAAAGGTTCCGGCTCATGCAAATGACCTTTCCTTTCCATAAATTCGCCGAGACTGCCGCAAAACGACCTTAATCCGTTCTGCGGCAGTCAGTACGTCATAGTATATTTATCCTAGAACACGAGGAAGTCCATCGAACCCATGATCCATTGGTTATAGGTTGTCCCTTGGAATGTAAAGCGGTCAAACACCATACCTATACGCTCGCCGTAGAGTGTTTCTGTATAGTCTTCCGCAAGCCCGTTAAGGAGGTCAAGATCGATAACGCCGATCTCTTGAGGCGCATTGCCGATTATCCACTGGATAGCATACTCGGCGCCTATGTGAGTCCACATCATACTCGCGGGTACCGGCCATGTGGCAAGCCTTCCCGACATGCCTCTATCGGCGATAACAGCCTTGATTTCATCCACGAGGCTGACTATGTCGCGCAGCGCTGTGAGTTCTTCTTCTTCACCGGTATCCGGGTTTGTCGCGAACACGCCTGTACCTACTCTGTCGGAAATACCGAAGGTCTCGGGGAAGCGGTGATACGGGGACGGGCAGCAGGGGATCGGATAGATAGCGCCTGTCTCAACGACTTGCAGTTGCATCGGCGCTTGCATCGCGCAGTTTGTGCCGAAGAAAGCCGTGTTCACACCAAGTTCCGCAACTTGTCTGGGTACGTCCTGCATAATGTGAAGCTGCGTGGCGGGTGTGCCGCCGTCTCCGAGCGGGTCGGGGGCGACAAGATCAACGAAAGTCATGCCCAGTTCTTCGGCTCTGATTTTCATGTTCTCACGGCGCATGGCGATGGTCGGAACAGACAGATGCCTTTCAAATGAGTAGAATCCAATGGTGTCGGCACCCATAGCAAGAGCCTGGTCGGCTGTCAGTGTGCCGGTGAGTGGGTCGTCCGGCTGAAGGATCAGGTCGGCTCTGACCGCAACGTCTTCGACGTTTTCCGCCGGCGAGGCCACGACGATAAATACATCATCGCCGCGCAGCTCACGGACTCTGTCAATCGCAGCATTGGTGTTTATGACCGCCTGATTGATTACAATGGCTTTAACATTGGGGTCCGCCGCAAGGTTACCGAGAACGGAGATCATCAGTTCGCCTTCGGCGCCAAAGTTTGTGGGCCAGGTTCTGTGGATGATCCTGTCCTCACCGTACTTAAGCTGCATCGCCTGTGCCGAGCGGAACTCTTCCTCGTTCTGGTCGACAGTGTTGGTTACGATAGCGATTTTCCAGTTCGGATTAAAATCCTGTCCCGGGTCTGCCGGTTCGGGAACCGGAGCCGGTGCAGGGGCTGCGGGTGAAGGAGCGGGGGCAGGGGCGGGGGCAGGAGCAGGGGCGGGGGCAGGGGCTGTCGCGTCTCCGCATGCCGCTACTACCGCAAAAACCATGCAGAGGATAAGGATACAACTGAGAATCTTTTTCATTTACCTTTTTCACTCCATTTCATTATTTTACGCCGACGCGGCACATCATTTTTAACCGCGCACAGCGATTCTACACCCTTATCACAGGATGGTCAAGGGTATTTTTGTATAATTATTCAAAATTGTAAATAATTGTTAATTATCGGCTCAAGCCGTCATTGGCCCCCGGCCGCTGAACAGTCACGGGTTTATTATTGCCTTGCCGTATGCGGCGATCGTTATTCTTCCCTGTATGCTCATCCCCATGACTCTTCCGTCCGCCACCGCGGCTTCGACAGTGATCAGACCTCCGGGCTGGGTTATGTCGGTTTTTAGGCTTTTTCCCGCCATATCCGCGAGGTACGCGCCGACGGCGGCAGCGCCCGAACCGCAACTGCGCTCCCACATCTTTGTACCAGCGGTTCTTACGCGGACATATGGATCCATTACGCCCGTGGCCGCGTCAAAGAACATTATACCCAAAGCATCCTCTGCGACAAAGGGATCCGCTGCGTAAATCAGCGCGTCGGCGAATGCATCCCTTCCTGCGATTACTGTTCCGGCTGTGCCTGCATTGACGATAACATGTGCAATACCCGGCAGCCGCACAAGCGGAAAGCCGTATCTGACCCCCATTACCTCAGCATCGAGAGTTTCGATGGCCACAGGGGCGGGTACGCTGATTTTCCCCAGGTAATGCCCTTCTTCTTCCGTAATGTCACAGTATATGATCTCATTTGCGCCGGATACCTCTATCGGGATCCTGTGAGGCCCCGCGCCGCTGACCTCGCCTTTCCAGACAAGGTAAGCGCAAAAAGCCAGAGACGCGTTGACGCAAAACTCGCCCCCCGCCATCCGAAGACACCCGGCGGCTTCGGACCCGCCGCCGGGCTCTTCAACAAATCCGACCTGCTCGGCGTAAACGCTGTCATAGGCCATTATTCTTGCCGCTACGTCATGATAAAGCCACCTGTCCACAGGAGAAGTCACAAGTATAGTCATGTTTTGTGACGGGCTTAACTTTACAAACTCAACTTCCATAACCACTGTATTACAGGATCAAGGCGGCGATCGTGCCAAAGATCAGGATCGGCACATTAAAGTGCAGGAATGTGGGTACGCATGTATCCCAGATATGATTATGCTGCCCGTCTGCGTTTAATCCCGCCGTTGGGCCGAGGGTGGAGTCGGAAGCGGGCGAACCCGCGTCGCCCAGCGCGCCCGCAGCCAGAATAAGGCAGATCGTGGCCGGTACCGAGAACCCGAAGCCTAAACACAGCGGCACATACACCGCAGCGACGATCGGAATAGTGCCGAAGGATGTGCCTATGCCCATTGTTATGACAAGCCCGAAGAAAAGCATCATGAACGCGGCTAAAAGCTTGCTTCCGCCAAAAACGTTGACAGAGGCCTCCACCAGCGCGTTTACTCCTCCGGTCGCGCGGATGACGTCGCCGTAACCCGAGGCGACAAGCATGACAAACGCTATCAATCCCATCATAATAACGCCGCCGTTTATCGTATCGTCAAGTTTCTTGTATTTGATCGCCCCTGTTGCAAGCATAATTGCCAGACCGACAATAGCTCCGAGCGGCAGCGAACCCACTGTAAGCTGTATGACAAAGGCAGCGACGGAGCCTATCAATGCTCCCCAGTGGCTGAGTGTGAAGCCTTTTTCGGCGGCTTCTTCAACGACGGCGCCGGCAGTCAGCGGGAGGTCTTGATACTCGCGGGGCTTCCTGTATGAGAAAAAGACAGCTATCAGGAGACCCACCAGCATACCGAGTACGGGAAGCGCCGCGTTGCGCCAGACATCGCTCGCCTCAACGGGCATACCGTTGGTCGTCATTGCGTTAGCGACTATGCCGTGGAAAATTATCCCGTATCCTGCCGGGATCAGCATATACGGTGCCTTAAGGCCAAATGTGAGGGAACAGGCCGCCGCCCGGCGGTCCAGTTTCATTCCGTTCATCATTTTAAGCAGCGGCGGAATAAGTATCGGTATGAACGATATATGGACCAGGATCAGGTTTTGGGAAAAACACGAGATAAACGCCAGTAAAAGCGCGAATATGATCCCCTTTTTGCCAAAAAGCTTTTGCAGACCGTTTGCCAGTTTCGCGGCAAGGCCTGAGCTTTGGATGCCAAAAGCCAGCGCGCCAAGTAAAACGTATGACAGCGCCGTCTGGGAAGCGCCGCCCATCCCTCCGATCAGCGCGTCCATAGTGTCCGGGATTGTCATACCTGCGGTGATGCCCGCGACGACAGCCGACACAATGAGCGCCACAAGGACGTTCAGCTTCAGCAGACACAGGACAAGCATCACAACAACCGAAATAAGCACAGGATTAAGCAAAATCGACACAAAACCAACCTCCCCTTGTTAATATGTTCTCCTACTTTAACACATCATTTCAAAAAATGAAAGCGCATTTTTGAGGAAGACATGGGGTAGCAACGGCGAGATTTACTATTAACCTTGCGCTCGGAACACCTGTTTTTGTGTTCAGGCTACAGGCGGATATACAAACACGGCATCGCGTTTAACAAGAAAAACTGCGAGGTGGCGATGGACGTCGCGGTGGAACCGCAGCGTTACAAGTCACACCCGGTGAGGAATGGCTGTTTTTGTGTTAATTGTCAGCGGAGCAAGGATGCGGTGACAATGGCATCCCCCTTTCGCATTAACGCTCCAGGGATTCAGCTAACCGCTACCGTTAAGGCAACGCCTCCGGTGGTTTCCCACCAAAGGCATTGAGGAGTTCTTCCAATTGCTTAATAATGCCTTTATCGTCCGTACCCGTTACCCGCAGGCGGTGCTGAGAGTCTATAACAAATTTGCAATGGATAATATAAAGTCGGCATTGAGATACCACGATAATATGAAAGAAGGCCAGTCTAACAGCAGAGGCAATGATATTGCCCCTGTGCCTGTTTTTCTTATCTTTTCGGCAAAATCACCGATATTGCTATATGCGAGGTCATTTTGGATGACCCTGATTAGCTGTTGCGGCATTACGCCATATCCTGTTATGAAAGTGAGCCTCTACAATGATTGTGAATAACAGTACCTATTCTTCAAAAATCGACATTCCAAAACCTTCTGCTGATAATAGCATTGTGCAGCAAAATAAGTCAGAAACGGAATCAAACACAGTAAATATACCGCTCAGGAACCCTGCTAAAACTGCGTTTGGTCGACTTGCAAGTTACAATGATCTGCTCTCTCGGTCAGCACCACTTATGAGCGATGAGGCATTTATAGAGAGAGCTAAAGATCAAGCGAATAAAGATTTCGCGAACAACGTGTTTCAAGGCTCAGAGTTTTGGGCCTTGAACAATGCGTTCGTTTCTGTCGTTTCACCTGACAGGGTGGGGATCATAGAAAACGCAATCAGAAATGGGAGTTCCTCTGCACAAACGCGTGCTTTGTATTTGTGGGAGATTTTATTGCAGATTGAAAAAGGTAAAGAAACCACCCTTCCGGTGTCGGGTATCGGTTTTAATCCGGACGGGAGCCTTCATAGCATGACTATATGCGATTCGGCAGGCAATCCTATTATTGGGTACGATCATGCCTGGGGCTGGGATGCGATTTTTACACCTGAAGAATTAGCGCGTAGCCAAGCATTATTGCAAGTTTACAATGACGCATGGAAACAGGCGAGCGAACAAGCGAAATCAGAAAACAACTCTTTTGAGCTGATTCCAAGTGATTTGGGTATCGGATCATTCGACAAACTGGCTTGAACGCTTGATGTTTTGCTCCATGTGTGTCAGAGGGACGGTTCTCTTGACACATCTATTCCGATAACGTTAATAGGAAGTTTTGCACAATATGTAGGAGGTTTGTATGATAAACGCTTTAGGCATGAATCTCGCTCTATCCTTACAGCCCAATGCAAATCGGGTTAATCAAAATTCAGTAACTTCAACGAATGATTTTGGTGAAGTTTTGAATTCTGCAACGCGTAATAATGATGTTGTTAGCAGATTGCGTTCCCTTGGTGTTCCTGTAAACATTATGGATACTCCGAAAAAATCAAAGTCTATCGGTTCAAACGGTGTAACCATAGCTCCCAATATTATTAGACGAATGGAGCAAGATGAGGACTATGCGCAGGAAATAATGGATACGGTATTCGATTTCCTTGATTATGCGTCTGAATGTAAGCAGATGTACGCACTCCAAGGCGCAAAACTTAAATGGATTGGCATGAGCATAGATTCAGACGGCAAGGTAGTTATGTGGGCTGGCGCTGGCAAGGACGAAGATTGCCAAGACGAGGAAGATGAGGTTTTGGAAATTGTTTATAGGAAGGAAAAGACCATCAATCCGTCCGATAATCATAGCCCATTCAGTTCAAGCCATAACACCAATATCGATGCTTCTGACTTTTTGGCTCTCGTTGGCAACGTAAATCACAAATCGCAACGTAGGGATGATTA
>Ga0099364_10006569_pt1 | contig 16893 bp, 16 predicted proteins | sample TergutTh196P3_FD_73070 | JGI IMG/M metagenome (GOLD analysis project Ga0099364, IMG submission 73070) | Microcerotermes parvus P3 segment gut microbial communities from Pointe-Noire, Republic of the Congo - Th196 P3 | ecosystem: Host-associated > Arthropoda: Insects > Digestive system > Gut ... | reverse complement strand
ATTGTTTGTGTCAAAGTTTTTGGTGAACTTGCCGGAAAAGAAGGTGTTGGAGGAGTTTATAAGAAGGGAGTTAATGGAATTGAAAATTGAAAATTGAAAATGGCAGCAATGAATTATCCGGAAAATATAAAAGACAAACAAAAACAGTTTTACGAAATTGTGCATTTGATTAAAAGTGCACAAAACAATACTGTTATGTCAATCAACGTTGAGATGATTAATTTGTATTGGAATGTTGGTCAATACATTAGCATACAACTTTCGCGCGCAGTATGGGGCGACAAAAGCATTGATGAACTTGCTCTTTTTATTCAATATAAATATCCTGAAATAAAGGGTTTTAATCGCAGAGGGTTGTATCGGATGAAGCAGTTTTTTGAAATATATTCTTCTGCACAAATTATGTCATTGCCGATGACACAAATACAAACAGGTGAAAATCAACATAATAAAATTGTGTCATCAGTGATGACACAATTTGAAGTCGCCGATATTCGCGATACAATTTTGACAAAAATCAGTTGGACGCACCACTTAACAATCATTTCTCGAACCAAAACAGATGAAGAACGAGAATTTTATCTAAATCTGTGTATCAAAGAGAAATACACAGTAAGAGAATTGGACAGGCAAATTGACAGTGGTCTTTTTGAAAGGGTTATGATTGGAAACGCTACCATTCCAGCAAAATTGAAAGAAACATATCCCGACGTGGTCAATATACTTAAAGATATGTATGTTGTAGAATTTGCGGGACTTGCAGATTTTCATAATGAGAATGAACTACATAAAAAACTTATTGTCAAGATGAAACATTTTGTACTTGAATTGGGCAAGGACTTTTTGTTTTACGATGAGAACTACCGTGTGCAGGTGGGCAACAGTGATTTTTACATTGATTTGCTTTTTTTTCACAGAGGACTACAATGTTTGGTCGCCTTTGAATTGAAAGCAGAAAAATTTAAGCCCGAACATTTAGGACAACTCAATTTCTATCTCGAAGCATTAGACAGAGATGTGAAAAAAGTCAACGAAAATCCGTCAATTGGCATTTTGTTGTGTAAAGACAAAGATAACGAGGTGGTTGAGTACGCGATGAGCCGTTATGTGTCACCTACAATGGTTTCGGAATACCAAACACAATTGCCTGATAAGAAAATGCTTCAACAAAAATTACGTGAATTGTATTATGGATTGAAAAAAGAATGTTAATAACCAAAAATATACCATCAATTGCATGAAAAACAGTCAAGAAACATATAAACGGGTCAAAATAAATTGGTGGTTATACATGATTTTAGTTGTGGTGTATGCAGGAATATTTTTTTATATGTTTTTTGCATATATCCATCAATCGAGCAATAACCCTATGACCGTGACCGCCGCATTTGTTGTTATGGGTTATCTGCTGGCTTTAGTTACTATTTCTTGCGTATTTGGCGCCGGACGTTTTATTGTTAAAATTGATGATTTTGTAACAGTCAAAACGGATCTGTTAATTTTTATGAAAATAAAAGTTGCTAATATACAAACTGTCAACGTAAAATATCTCACCCGACACCGTTTGATAGGAGGCTGTTTTCAAAATAAAATTATAGAAATAATAGTTTTAGACTTTGTAAAACAAATGGTCAGCATAAAAGTGAAAAGTGGTAAAAATTACCAAATTGTAACAAAAAACGCACAAGAAATCAAAGAAGAAATTGAAAAAAGAATATCAACCAATAATATAACATCAATATAATGACAAACAAAAGAATAGTTATACTCGGAGCGGGCGAGAGCGGTGCAGGCGCGGCAGTATTAGCCGCCAAGCAAGGATTTGAGGTGTTTGTGTCGGATGCAGGCATTATCAAGCCTGAATACAAACAGTTGATGGACAAGCACAAAGTTCTGTTTGAAGAAAACTGTCACACGATTGAAATGATACTGTCGGCAGCCGAAATCATCAAAAGCCCCGGTATCCCCGATACGGCGCCCGTAGTTCAGGCGGCTTTTGAGGCGCAGATACCGGTAATTTCAGAAATTGAGTTTGCAGCGCGTTACACCAATGCGAAAAAAATCTGCATCACAGGCACTAACGGCAAAACCACCACTACATCGCTCATCTACTACATGATGCAGCAGGCGGGTATGAACGTGGGACTTGCCGGAAACGTTGGTAAAAGTTTCGCATTGCAGGTAGCCGAGGAGAATTTTGATTATTACGTACTCGAATTGAGCAGTTTTCAGTTGGACGGAATGTACAAGTTCAAGGCGGATATCGCTATTTTGCTGAATATCACTCCCGACCATTTAGACCGCTACAATGGCAGTCTTAAAAAATATTCGGAGGCAAAGATGCGTATCCTGCAAAACATGACGAAAGAGGAATTTTTTATCTTCTGTTCGGACGATGAAATCACTATCCGTGAATTGGAAAACATTGTGCTTGCGGCGCAGAGGTTACCTTTTTCGACTGATGAAAAACATTCGCCGGGCGCATATCTCGAAGACGAAACGTTAAGCATTGACTATCAGAATGACGTCTTTTCGATGCCTGTCAACGATTTGTCGTTGAGCGGTCGTCACAACGTTTACAATTCGATGGCTGCCGGAATTGCAGGGCGGGCGCTTGAAATAAAGAACGAGTTTATACGTTTGGCTCTGACAACGTTTCCGGGCGTGGAGCATCGCCTTGAAAAAGTACTGAAAATTCGCGATGTGGAGTACATCAACGACTCGAAGGCTACCAACGTCAATTCGGCGTGGTATGCGCTCGAGTGCATGAGAACGCCCGTAGTGTGGATCGCCGGCGGGACGGACAAAGGCAACGATTACAGCCTGTTGCTCGACCTTGTCCAAGAAAAGGTGCATGCGTTGATTTGTCTTGGAATTGATAACAGCAAGTTAGTCGAGAGTTTTGGCGGAATTGCGCCGCAAATTGTTGAGGTACAATCAATGTCTGACGCTCTGAAAGCGGCTTACAAACTGTCGAACCCCGGCGATACGGTATTGCTCTCGCCGGCATGTGCAAGTTTCGATTTGTTTGAAAATTACGAAGACCGCGGTCAGCAATTTAAACAATGTGTCAGGGAATTATAACATTTTTTCGTAAATCAACAGGATTTTTATCATGAACTTCTTTAAAAAATATTTCAAAGGCGACCCTCATATTTGGGCAATTATATTAGGATTGAGCGTATTTTCGCTTCTGGCGGTTTACAGTTCTTCCGGCTCGTTGGCTTACCGTTTTAAGGAAGGCAACACGGCTATCTACATCATGCGCCATTCGGTATTTCTGGCGATTGGATTGGTAACGACGTTCATTTTGCACATATTTCCCTACAAGTATTATGCGCGTTTATCGCAGTGGATGATGATATTAGTGGCGCCGTTATTGTTTTTCACGTTGTTTTTTGGCGTTGAAGGAAACAATGCTCCACGCTGGCTTTCAATTTTCGGAATGTCATTTCAAACGTCCGACCTTGCAAAGATGGCGCTGATTATGTATTTGGCGCAGCGATTAGCGTCTAAACAGAACGAAATTCACGACTTTAAAAAGACTATCGCGCCTATGCTCGTCATAATCGGGTTAGTTTGCGTATTGATACTCCCCGCTAATTTCAGCACAGCCGCCATGTTGTTCGCGGTTTGTTTGATGATGCTTTTCGTTGGACGAGTTTCGTTCAAGCACATGGCAAGTTTGTGCGCTATTGCGTTAGTAATGATGACGTTATTGGTAGGTTCTTTTTATGGATTACAGAAAATAGGAGTAGAACATCGTGTTGTACAGCGCGGTACGACTATTGTTAATCGTATAGACCGTTTTTTCGATAAAAGTGAAAAGGACGACCTTTTGGGTTACAATTTTCAAGCCAATCAAGCAAGAATTGCGGTGGGAACGGGCGGTTTTATACCAAGTGGACCCGGAACAAGTATTCAGCGTAATTTTTTGCCACATTCTTATTCCGATTTTATTTTTGCGATTATAATCGAAGAATATAGCATATTTGGCGGATTGATGGTTATTGTTCTGTATCTTTCTCTGCTCTACCGCTCGATTTTGATTGTGCGAAAATGCGAAAAGACTTTCCCTGCATTTTTGGTTATGGGGCTGTCGTTAAGTATTATATTTCAGGCATTTGTCAATATGGCGGTATCAGTGGGTTTGATGCCTGTTACGGGTCAGCCGTTGCCGCTTATAAGCATGGGGGGAACTTCCATATTGTTTACCGGCGCGGCGTTGGGTATTATATTGAGCGTCAGCCGCGAAGTTCGCAGACAAGACGAATTGAAGGCTCGGAAAATAGTTGGAGAAAAATTAGCAGAAGAAAAAACAGTAGAATGAAATTGATTTTTAAATATATAGCGCGTCAGTTTGGAAATCCGCAATCCTCGCGCCGCCGTATCATCATCAGCGGCGGAGGCACCGGCGGACATATTTTCCCCGCTATTGCCATTGCCAACGCCATAAAAGAAAAAGACCCTGCCGTCAAAATTCTTTTCGTGGGCGCAAAGGGACGTATGGAAATGGAAAAAGTGCCTGCTGCGGGATACAGAATCATAGGTTTGCCCGTGCGGGGCTTCAATCGCAAAAATCCATTCAAAAACATTGCGGTAGTTTACAGGCTGCTTCAGAGTTTGTTTATTGCCCGTATTATTATCAGGCGTTTTCGTCCCGATGCGGTTGTGGGCGTGGGCGGCTATGTGAGCGCTCCCGTCTTGTGGGCGGCTTCGCGGAAAAGAATACCTGTTGTAATTCAGGAACAAAACTCGTATGCGGGAGTTGCCAATAAGTTACTTGCACGCAAGGCTGACAAAATCTGTGTGGCTTATGACGGCATGGAACGGTTTTTTCCAAAAGACAAAATCGTGTTCACGGGCAATCCTGTCCGTAAGGAATTGACCGATTGTCATTTGCAGCGCGAACAGGGCGTCAACTTTTTCGACCTCGATGTTACAAAACAAACCATACTTTTAGTTGGCGGCAGTCTGGGCGCCCGCACCATCAACCAAAGCGTTGAGGCGTATCTTGACCGACTTCCCGTTAACGTCCAACTTATATGGCAAACGGGCAAAGATTTTTACAACAGGGCAAAAAAATTGATAGAACGTCATAAAACGCACAATGTAAAGGTATTTGCGTTCATTCAACGTATGGATTTAGCGTACTCTGCGGCTGATTTGGTAGTTTCGCGAGCAGGAGCCGGCGCAATTTCCGAGTTAAGCATAGTTGCAAAACCCTGTATTTTAGTACCATCGCCCAACGTAGCCGAAGACCACCAAACCAAAAACGCAATGGCATTAGTACAAAAAAACGCCGCCATAATGGTTCGTGACAGCGAAGCCATCGAAAAACTTATGCCTCAAGCAATAGAAACGATTCAAAACCGTGAAATGCTTGAGGCTCTTTCAAACAATATTAAGACGATGGCGAAGTTTCATGCTGCCGAAACCATTGCGGAAGTGATAAATCAATTAATCAAAAACTAATTTTTTATAGAAGAAATAGAAAATGAAAAGTTTAGAAAATTATACCGAAGCCGTAACCGCCATAAGAGATGCGATTTTACGCAGTCAGCACAGAGCGTTATCGGCTGTAAACAGAGAACAATTATCTTTGTATTACGGCATTGGTGGATTTGTTTCACAAAATTCGCGCGAAGGATTTTGGGGAACGGGAGCGATAGAGCAAATTTCAAAGATGTTGCAAGGAGAATTGCCGGGGTTACGGGGATTTTCGGCTGAAAATATGCGAAAAATGAGGCGTTTCTACGAGGAGTGGGTGCTTGTTATAAATTGGTCGCCATTGGCGACCAATTTAATGGAAAATGAAAATTTGTTGTCACAGGCAGAAATTTCACAAGTCGAAGAAAGTAAGGATGTTACAATTCGACCGCCAATGGACGTAACAAAAATTAATCATACGTAAATATTACATTAAGTTATTCCAAAAAATATATTATCTTTGCCCCTCTATTTGATAAACAAAATATTTAAAATTTATATGAAACGTACATTAATACTTTTGCTGACAATAACGCTGTTGGCAACGTGTAAAACAGTTCCTGTTCCTTCTTTGGCAGATTTTGCGATTGTCCCATTGCAGGGAATGGACGATGAGACGCTGTTTCGGACTATCACTCGCGAATTGTCCGATGATTCGTTTGGAGGTCGCAAGCCGCTAACACCCTTTGAGGAGCCTGTATTGGAGTATATATCAGGCAGATTCAAAGAGGCAGGGTTAGAGCCGGCAACGGAAGGCAGTTATTTCCAACCGGTGCCGCTGTTGAGTGTGTTTTCCCACCTCAAAAACGATGAAATAATTGTTACAGGCGCAAACAGCGCGGTAAATCTACGCAACGGTAATGATATTGTAGTCTGGACTTTACGTGCAGAAGAGCGCCTGAAAATTGAAGATATGGAATTTGTGTTCGTAGGCTTCGGGATACATGCGCCCGAATACGACTGGGACGATTACGCAGGCGTGGACGTGGAGGGAAAAGTAGCGGTAATGATGGTGAACGACCCCGGATTTTTCGATAACAATTTATTTCGCGGGAAAAACATGACCTACTATGGCAGATGGACATATAAATTTGCCGAAGCCGGCAGACGCGGAGCCGCCGCAGCGTTGATTATTCACGACACTGACCCGGCTTCTTACGGCTGGAACGTTGTGGAAAGTTCGCGAAGCAGCGCAAGTTTAGCGCTTTACAACGAAGAAGATAACAAAAAGTTAATACCTTTTCAGGGTTGGATAACGGGCGAATCGGCTCAAAAATTGTTCGACGCTGCGGGCGTATCTCTTGAAGAATCTTTGGCAACTGCTAAAACGAAAGAGTTCAAAGGTTTTCCGCTAAATCTGAAAACAACCATTGAACTTACCAATGACGTCGAATTTGGGGTATCGCAAAACGTTGTCGGCATACTCCCCGGAACTTCGCAAAAAGATGAATACATACTGTACACGGGTCATTGGGATCATCTCGGCATAGGTATTCCTGTGGACGGCGACAGTATATACAATGGCGCAATAGACAACGCCACAGGTATAGCGGCAATGATTCTTATAGCGCGACGTTTCAATGAATTGCCGGAACGCCCGAAGCGGTCTATTGTCTTCCTTGCGGTTACTGCCGAAGAAACAGGTCTACTTGGCGCAAGATATTATGTAGAAAATCCGATTTTTCCGTTAAGCAAAACGGTGATATGTCTCAATATGGACAGTTATCCCGGCAGTATGCGCACAAGCGACGTAATACTCTCTGCGCCCGGACTGTCGGCTGATACCGATCGCTATGTTATAGATGCGGCAGCCACGCAGGGACGTAGAGTAACTTATTCTTACGACGATCCCTCCGGTACTTTCTTTCGTTCCGACCATTTTCCGTTTGTGCAGAAGGGGGTGCCTGTGGTTTTGGCAAAAGGCGGAAGCGAATATATTGACCCCGAAGCAGCCGCAGCGTACAAGGCAAAGTATCACGATGAAAATTATCCGCCATACCACATGCCCGCAGACGAGTATTTCGACTGGTGGGACGTGTCCGGCTCGCTTGAAGACATATATCTGTTTTACGGAATAGGACTGCGTTTGGCTAACGATGGTTTTTTTCCTCAATGGAACGAAAATGTCGGATTTGCAGAATGAAAAAAGAAAAAGCGCTATTGCCCTTTCCTACCACAGAATCAATGCAAATATTTTCCCTTTCCGTTTTGATAAAATTTTTCGTATGACAGTCTCGGGCTACGAATTGCCAATTTCCGTTACCAACATGCAAAAAAATATCACCTTCCTCAACAAAGCGGCGCTCACGATTTTAGGAAAGACCCGCGACGTTAGGTAAATATTGCGGCGACATTTGGAAAGTTGATATTTGTAGCGATGAACGTTGCGGAATTGAATGTATGAAACGCAACGAAGGAAAAAGCGAAAATGGACAGCCTGTTTTTTTTTTTACTAAAAAAAAGACTTATATTTGCACAAAAAATTGTAACATTTGACAAAAATATAAATATGTTTTCAGGAATTGTAGAAGAAGCTGCTAAAGTAGTTTCGATTGAAAAAGAGCAGGATAACCTGCATATCACGATGGAATGTTCTTTTGTGAACGAACTCAAGATAGACCAGAGCGTTTCTCACAACGGGGTATGTTTGACGGTTGTGCGCAAAAGCGATACGACCTATACCGTCACCGCTATAAAAGAGACGTTGCTCAAATCTAATCTCGGACAGTTGCAGCCGGGCGATAAGGTAAATCTTGAACGCAGCATGTTACTAAATGGGCGTTTGGACGGTCATATCGTTCAGGGACACGTTGATCAAACCGCTGTGTGTACCGCCGTTGAAGAATGTGAAGGAAGTTGGTATTTTACTTTTGAATATGATCATTCCAAGGGCAACCTTACCGTTGAAAAAGGCTCTATTGCCGTCAATGGCGTGAGTCTTACAGTGGTCAATTCTCAAGATGGGTCATTTCAGGTGGCAATTATTCCATATACCTACGAATGTACCAATTTTCATCAAATAAAGTCCGGAACTATTGTGAATCTGGAATTTGACATCATCGGTAAATATGTAGCGCGTATTTTGCAGAGTATGAAATGATGCTATGCTTGACTAAACCCTGTTTTGCAGATATTTGTGCATTTCTTCGGCGGCTCGTCGCCCGTCGCCCATCGCTAAAATAACTGTGGCGCCTCCGCGTACAATGTCGCCGCCTGCAAAAGTATCGGGAATAGATGTTTGCATCGTTTCTTCATTAACAACCAACGTACCCCAGCGCGTGGTTTCTAACGTGGGCAATACTTGCGCTATTAGCGGATTGGGCGATACGCCTATGCTAACCACCACCATATCAACGTCAATAGGAAATTCCGAGCCTTTTATTGTTATCGGTCGTCGCCGTCCCGAAGCGTCAGGCTCGCCAAGTTCCATCTTTTGAACTATCATACGATTAACGCGCCCGTTTTCATCGGCTTGATATTCCACAGGATTGTGAAGGCACATAAATTCTATTCCTTCCTGCTGTGCGTGATGTATTTCTTCGATTCGCGCGGGCATTTCGTCCATCGAGCGGCGATATATGATCATTGCACGTTCTGCTCCGAGCCGTTTAGCGGTGCGCACGCTGTCCATAGCGGTATTTCCGCCGCCTATTATCGCTGCATTTCGCCCAAGCATAACGGGGGTATCACATTCGGGATTTGCAGCGCCCATAAGGTTTACGCGCGTCAGATACTCGTTGGCGGAAAAAACGCCGATACAGTTTTCGCCGGGTATATTCATAAAATTTGGCAATCCGGCGCCGCTGCCGATGAAGAAAGCCTTGTAGCCTTCGGCGCGAAGTGTGTCGAAATCGCTTGTCTTGCCAACAATAAAGTTTGTTTCAAAACGAACGCCCATCTTACGAAGATTTTCAATTTCAAAATCAACGATAACGTTAGGCAAACGAAATTCGGGAATACCGTATTTCAGAACTCCGCCAATTTCGTGTAATGCCTCGAAAACGGCAACGTCGTAGCCGTATTTCGCCAAATCGCCCGCAGCAGCCAATCCCGCAGGACCAGAGCCAACAACTGCAACTTTAATTCCGTTGGGCGCAGAGACTTTCGGTACGGAAATTTTTCCCGATTCGCGTTCATAATCTGCTGCAAAACGCTCGAGGTAGCCGATGGCAACGGGCGGTTTTTTCAATTTTTGCGCGTAGAAACAATTCTGTTCGCATTGCACTTCCTGCGGACACACGCGCCCGCACACAGCCGGCAAACTATTGGTTTCCTTCAATGTTTTTGCAGCGTCAAGAAACTGTCCGATTTCTATCTGCTTTATAAATTTCGGAATATTCACATTCACGGGACAGCCATTGATACACGTTGGGTCGGGACAGTCTATACAACGGAACGCTTCTGATATTGCCTGCTCGCTATTTAAACCCAAGTTTACTTCTTTATTGTTTGCCGCCCGCACAATCGGGTCCTGTTCAGGCATTTTCACTCGCTCGCGTTTTGTTCTGTCTGCGTTTTTAGCCGATTTACGTATTTCTTCACGCCATAATTGGCTTCGTTCTACTTTAAGATATTCTTTCATTTGTTATTAAAAAAATAATATTGTGGTTTCTAAAGACTTAAATCTATAAAAATTTGATTTTTCAACGTCCGTAAAAAACCAGCGGACAAAAATACAATTATTTTTATTACTTTTGCAAAAAATTTCACTTAACGAACATGAAAATACGAGGCGTCCCATTAAACCTTTTGCAAAAAAATATGTCAAACAATAAAGAAACCTTCTTTTGCAAGAATAATTGAATGGGCGAGTTTAACGATGACAAACTGTTGGAGCGTTTACGCAGCGAAAGTAGCCGCCGCGATGCGTTTGGCGAGATAGTGTCTCAATACGGCGCGCGTCTATACTGGCACATTCGCAAAATGGTGATTGTACACGAAGACGCAGACGATTTGTTGCAGAACACATTTTTGAAGGCGTGGAATGGATTGGAAACATTCAAGGGCGAATCAAAACTGTATACATGGCTGTATCGAATTGCAACCAACGAGGCTATAAATTTTCTGAACCAAAAGCGCAACAGACAGTTTATACCAATAGAAGACGCAGATTATCTGTTGTCGGGCGAATTGCACCACGATGCGTATTTTTCGGGCGACGAGTTGCAACTTCAATTACAGAAGGCAATCCTTTCACTGCCCGAAAAGCAAAGGCTTGTGTTCAACATGAAGTATTTCGACGAAACGTCATACGACGAAATGTCGGAAATACTTGGAACATCGGTGGGAGCGCTAAAAGCATCGTATCACCATGCGGTTAAGAAGATAAAAGAATGGTTTGATTTGAATGATGTTTAATTATTTAATAAACAACAACTTAATGTGCATGAAAAAGGATATTTTTGATAACAATAGCAATCCGTTTACGGTTCCCGACGGATATTTCGATACTCTACAAGAGAGAGTGATGTGTCGTGTTCAGCCTCAACAGGTTGATAGTCGCATCATACCCTTTCGGGTACTAATTGCAGTTGCGGCATGTATCTTGCTGATTTTTACGGGCGCAGCTTTATTTCTAACGCATCATGACAAACAGCCTATAGCCTACGAAACGATTATTGACGATGATTTTTACGAATGGTTTTTTGCTTTGGACGAAAAATCGTGGCTTGCAAATACTTTGGACATTACGATGCCAGAAAATATCATTGATAATGACGACGAAGACGAGGCAATTATTCGTTTTCTTGAGCGCGACAATATCAGCGTGGCAGCGATAGTTTATTCATTTGATAATTTGTTTCATTAGTTAAATATTTTGATATTATGTTGAAATTATTTTTTAGTTTTATTTTGATTTTTTTAGCATCGGCGCGCGTTGATGCACAGGTAGTACGCGAGCGCAATCAGCCGCCGCAGAATGTTCGCGTTATTGTTCGCAACAGAGCAATGGGGGAACAGATTCAGATAGAGCGTATTGCTTATTTCACTGAAAGAATTGGTCTTACAAGTGAAGAAGCGCAGGTTTTTTGGCCCATATATCACGAAATGGACAGAAAACGGGCTGACTTGTTTGAAGAAAAAGCGTCTATTCTTCAATCATTTATGGGCAGTACAAGTAATTTGAACGACAGACAAATAAACGAACATCTCAACCGATTGGCAGCAATAAACCAACAGGAAGGAGCATTACACGGCGAGTACGATGTAAGATTCAGGAGAGTATTGTCCGCACAAAAGGTTATGAATCTGTATGTTGCTGAAATGGGATTTCGTAATTATCTGTTGCAAACAATGAGAGACAGACCCGAAAGATAATAATTAATACGAAAATAATATAAAAACAGAAAAAAAATGAGTCATACAAAAATTATTGCCACCATTGGACCGGCAACATCGTCGAAGGAAATTCTGCGCGAATTATTTGCGGCGGGTATTAATGTTTGTCGCCTTAACTTTTCGCATCGTACCCACGATGAACATCGGCAAAGCATTGAAAATATCATAGAACTTAATCAGGAAATGCGTACTAACGTCACTATACTTGCCGATTTGCAAGGTCCTAAACTGCGCGTTGGCGATGTTGAAAATGAAAAAATAACGCTTTTGGACGGACAAACCGTAGAATTGGTAACCGATGAGTGCATTTCAACAGAAAAAAAACTTTACATCAGTTTTGCCGACTTCGCAAAAGACGTGAAGCGCGGCGAATCAATACTGATTGACGACGGAAAAATAAAACTCGAAGTGATAGAAACCAACAAAAAGAACAAAGTTATAGCAAAAGTCGTTTACGGAGGGGTTGTAACTTCACGAAAGGGCGTAAACCTGCCCGACACTGTTTTGTCATCGCCGAGTTTTACCGAAAAGGATTTAATAGACGCTACCTTTGCGCTCGATTACAACGTTGATTGGATTGCGCTTTCTTTTGTTCGTTCTGCCAACGACCTGATACCTTTGCGCGATTTATGTCGTTCAAAAAAGAAATTTGCGCGTATAGTCGCCAAAATCGAAAAACCCGAAGCGTTGAAAAACATTGACGAAATAATAGACGCCTCCAACGGCATAATGATAGCGCGCGGCGATTTGGGCGTAGAAGTGCCTTTCGACCATGTTCCGATGCTTCAGAAAAAGATAGTAAAAAAGTGTATAGAGCAGGCAAAGCCGGTAATAATTGCTACGCAGATGCTTGAAAGCATGATTTCCAACTTCCGTCCTACTCGCGCCGAAGCCAACGATGTAGCCAACGCCGTACTCGATGGCGCCGACGCCGTGATGCTTAGCGGCGAAACAGCAATCGGAAAATTCCCTGTGCAAGCCGTCAAAGCCGTAAGTCAGATCATAGATTGGACAGAAAAAAACGGCTTCCAGTTCAATCGCGAAAACTTGCCCGACCCGCAAAGCCATACATTTTTGCCCGATTCTATTTGTTTGAACGCCTGCAAAATGGCAAATCAGGCAAATGCAAAGGCAATAGTGATATTTACCTTTTCGGGATATACCGCGCTGCGCATTTCGAGTCATCGCCCGCAGGCAGAAACATTTGTATTTACGCGCAACAAGGCGTTAGTACGCAAAATGGCGCTTATCTGGGGCGCGCACGCATACCACACCGAAGTAACCGACGATATAGACGAAGCAATAGAATTTTCAATAACAAACCTGAAAGAGCGCGGATACATCAAAGAAGGCGATGTAATAGTACACGTTGGCAGTACCCCCTTCGATGAAAAGGGACAAACCAACATGATTAAATTGTCGCGCGTGAACTGACGTTTGATATGCTCTGTATCACCCCCGCGCGTTAAAGAAACGCACTAATTGGTTCTTGCAGTTAGTGGATACTTTAAATTTTCAAACGATTGCAAATCGCATCTGAACGAGCCTACTCTCAAGTTAAATCTGATGCTGACCGGTACTCTGTTTTGGTCGTCTGAAAACCAGACTGTCATATCGTCTTCGTTTTTAAATGCGCGACCGACTTCGGTAACAGGCATAAATTTAAAACATCTGTATGTGCCGGAGCCTATTGTAATTGTTTCTCGTCCTTTATAAACAATTTTAAACGGAAACAATCTTCTGCCAAAATATGTATCCAATGCTATGGTGTCGTTTACTCTAAGACGCGACATATCCAATCGTCTTACGTAATAAAGCACTGCCGCCATATCAAGCGTGTTTTCAGGCACTTGTACCTGTCCATTGTGCTGGCAGGTAACAAACGAGCCTTGACGGTGAAATATGACATCGTTGAAAAAACGATAATTGCCTTCGCGCACCGTACTGATAGCCCTATACGGTAGATTGTTTTCGGGGTTGAAGTAACTTTCGTACACATCGAATACTCTGTAAACTCTTTCTGCCACTCCTGTGGTTCTACCCGTCAAAACGGCATGAAAAATATTTTGCCCTTGATGTCGCGATGATTGCAACACTGCGGTTAATTCGCCTCCCGTGATAACGCCATAGCGAATCCTGAAAGTCAATTTTTCGCCCGCATTAAAATTCGGCGTTGGCGAAAAAGGAGTTTGCAACTCACTAAATGAGGTTATCAAAGGGAATGTTATTAATAACGCCAACAATATTTTTACCGCTTTATATTTGAATAATGACATATTTTTCTTGAATTTGTTTGAAAAATTTTGGCAAAAGTAAAAAAAAAGTAAATAAGAAAAAAGTTTTACAGTATTGATTGAAGTAAAAATTCATTTTCCCAGCCATTTTCCGTGCGCAGCCACTCATTTTTTACTGCGATTATTTTAAAGTCCGCTTTCTCGAACAGTTTTACGCTGGCAGTATTGCTTTCCGCTATATTGCAGTACAACTGGTGCAGAAACAATACTTTACGACAGTATTCCTTCATTTGTACTATCGCTTGGTAAGCATAACCATGCCGCCGGTCGCCTTCAGAGGCGATAAGAATACCAAGCCCTGCACGCAGATGTATTGGGTCAAAATCGAACAGATCAATACTTCCAACTGTACGCACAGGCTCTCCCGATTCGCAAAGGTCAAGCATCAGGCGTAATTGCCTGTGTGCATGAATATTGCTGGGGTCGTCTTCTATATATTGCTTCATCTGATAACGCGAAAACGGAACTAACGTATTACTGACGTGCCACACCGACCGGTCATTTTCCCATCGGTACAACAATTCGAGATCTTCCGGCTCTACCGCCCGAAGAACAATATGAGTATTCGTTGTCGCCTTAATGATATTATTCGTATCGCTTTGCATATTTCATTCTATAATCAATTAAACATTTTTTTCGTATAATCCGCAAGATAAAGCGGTAAAATGTACAAATCATCGGTTTTCCCTACATTTTTAAGCGAAAATCTTAACGATAACTCCGGCATGTATTTTTTTCGATATTCCGATAAACTTTTTGCCTTCGTATTTATTGTTGATTTTACCTCGATGGGAATAATTTTATCTGCCGTTTGAAAAATAAAATCTATTTCTGCCTGATAATTTGAATTCCAGTAGAAAATATTGTTTCCAAACTGACGTACAAGCGATTGCAGCACATAGTTTTCCGTTAAAACTCCCTTAAATTGTGTAAACAATGTATCGCCTTGCAAGACAGTGTTTGGTACAAGCCGAAACTTTGTGCGTAAAAGTCCCGTATCTACTAAATACAGTTTGAAGGCGTTGCTGTTTTTACACGATGAAAGCGGCAATTTGATGTTATTTACCTCAAAAACTCGATTAATCAAACCGCTCGAAACCAACCATTCGACAGAATTTTCATATTCGCGCGCCCTCGCATTTTTTTCTATCAGCGAATAGCGAAACTTCCTGTCTTCTTTTGCCAAATTGTCCTGAATGTTTTGCCACAAGCGATACAGTCGGGGAATATCCTTGCTGTCAATATGTTTTGCAAAATCCAATTCGTATGCTGTAAGGATTTGATTATTAACCATATCAACATCGTTCCAGTCGCGGGTTTCGAGATAGCGTACAATCGCTTCGGGCATACCGCCGCAACAAATATACAGTTTGTAGGCTTCAATAAGTTGAGTATGAAATATTTCAGGTACTTTTTCAAAAGTCGCTGAAAAAGCATATTTTTCTAAAAAATCCGATAATTTTTCGTTGTAAATAGCAATAAACTCCTTGAAACTAACAGGATAGAGCGTAAGAAAATCAACATTTCCTACCGGAAACGAAACGTCTGAACGCTTCAAAGCCACGCCCAGCAACGATCCCGCACAAACTATTGCTTGCCGGGGCATCAGTTCGCGAAAGTATTTCAAACTGTTAAGCGCATCGTTGCACTCCTGAATTTCGTCGAAAATAATCAATGTCTTTTCAGGCTTGATATCCATTCCCTTAACAGCAGTAAGGTAAGCAACAATCCGCGCAGGGTCTTTGGTTACGGCAAATTCCGCCTTGTGTTCCTTTTCAAAGTCGAAATTCACGTAACAAAAGTTCTCAAAACATTGTGCGCCAAACCGTTTGAGAATAAACGATTTCCCTACTTGCCTTGCGCCCTGCAAAACTAACGGTTTACGATGGCGACTGTCTTTCCACTGTTTCAGGTCATTCAATATGTCTCTTTTTATTTCCACAACTATCAATTTTCGGCAAAACTACACATTATTCGTATGAAAAACGTGTAATTTTCCACATTTTACATACGAATAACGTGATATATTATAAAATATTGTGGATTGGTTGAAAAATTTTTTGTCAAAAAATCACAAATTCCGTTGTGTTAATTAAACAGTATTCCAATGCTTATTCCCGCGCCAATTGAATGACGTGTTCTGTGTCTGATTTCCTCGCCATTCGAATAATGACCATACCTCCAATTTCGTTCAAACTCCACGAATGGCGGAACAGGGCTGATGTTCTTACCTTCAATGTTTGTGTCATAATTGAAATGGTAGATGCTGGGCGCAACTACAATTCCAAGGCGGTCGTTCAACTTATACACAAACCCAATCTTTATATGCGTAGAATTTGAATTTGCGGGGCTTCTATTAAACCATGGAAAACCCCGTTTATAATACTGATACGACACTATTTCCGGCTGAAAATCAAATCGCTGATTAATCGTTCTTCGCATACCGAAACCAACTCCCGATACCCATAATTTGTCGTCCAAAAAAACATTGTTGCCTAACGTCAAAACCGTATAAAACTTCGGTATACCCATTTTGAAACTGACCGCCACGTTCAGATAATCGGCAGAAGTTATTTCCCATGCGCGATAGCCGCCTTTTCTTACCACGTTGATAAGCGCAATAGAAATGCCGCTTTCGATAGTATCAACCACGTTCACTATGCCGCCAAACTGCACACCCCGCAATGTTCCGGTGCGATTGAATATTCCGCCAAAACCAATGCCCGAAAATTCTTCGGTAACGTTGCCTATACTGCCAAACTGAATACCG
>Ga0099364_10006568_pt1 | contig 16893 bp, 27 predicted proteins | sample TergutTh196P3_FD_73070 | JGI IMG/M metagenome (GOLD analysis project Ga0099364, IMG submission 73070) | Microcerotermes parvus P3 segment gut microbial communities from Pointe-Noire, Republic of the Congo - Th196 P3 | ecosystem: Host-associated > Arthropoda: Insects > Digestive system > Gut ... | reverse complement strand
TCGGTCGCTACGCTCGCTCCCACGCCATGCTTCACCCACATTTGGGGCAGGGGTCATTGCTACGCAATGCCCTATTACCTGCCCCAAACGTCGTCAATCTAGAACGTTAGACGTAATTATGCCCGAGCATTATTGGAAATATTGACAAAAAGTAATTTAAAATATAGTATTGTAATCAGGAGTGGAATTAATGATAGATTTTAAAGAAATTACAAAAGATAATTTTTGGCAAGTAATCAATTTAGAAGTTGATGAAAGACAAAAGGATTTTGTTGCAAGTAATGTCATTTCAATAGCACAATCAAAAATAGAACCAAGTTGCATACCATTGGCAATTTACACTGATAATACACTTGTTGGGTTTTTAATGTATGGTATTGATCCTGACGATGGAAATTATTGGATTGTAAGATTTATGATAGACAAAAAGTACCAAAGGAAAGGTTATGGAAAAGAATCTATGGAAAAAATAATAAAAAAAATTAAAGAAGATAAATTGTACAAAAAAATAATATTACGCGTAAATCACAATAACACAGAGGCAAAAGAATTATACTTAAAATTAGGGTTTAAATTTTCTAAAAAGGAGCAAGATGGGAAAGAAATAATGGAATTAGAATAAAAATTAAAACAAATAATAATTGAAAAAAGGGGCATAACTACGTCTAACAAACGGTATTACACGTAGTCCCTATCAGACACTCTTATAATATCTCAATTTTTATAACCTGTCAAGTCTTTTTCAAAAAAAAATCTAAAAAATGCACTTTTTTTGCTCTTTTTCTGGATTTTTACATATAAATAGGAAAACCACTATTATTTAATATATGAAATATATTTACCAAATCTCTAAAATGTCTAAATAATTAGGTGAAACTAAATTATTTCCCAAAAGCCCCTTAATTTTTTATAGGTTTATGCCGATACAGTTTTTCTATGAGGTATTTAACGCATAACGAATTAGGCCAAATATTCAATACAAACTCTACTGCCATACAACGCCTTGCCAATTCTGGGAAAATACCATATAAAATAATTGACGGTGCAATAAGATTTTGCCCGGCGGATATTAAAGAATGGTCATTAAAACTAAGGCGCGGTATGGGTGATAAAGAGTTTGAAGATTTTTTATTGAATTACAAAAAAGAAATCTGGAAGGATGCGCCCGAAGCAGTCAAGATAATACAGGAGTACGGATCACACTTTACTGACCCTGCTGAACCTAAAGAATATTATTTAGAGGCAGTCAAAAATAAAAAACTCGGTTTTGTTTATTATGTTAAATATAGACATAACGGGGAGCTAATCCCATCTAAGTGGACAACGCGAACCAATGACAGAATGGAAGCAGAAAGATATGCCGTGGAGAATAAAAATAGGTTACTGGAAGAGTACTTTAACAGAAAGACTGTCAAAAAGCCCTATGTAGATATATACATCATACTAAAAAGATACTATGCCAAAGACTCGCCTTACTTGCAAATAGACAGGAAAAACGGAAGAAGGGTCAGCGAAGACGCACGGGTTGTATATCATAATTTTGTCATTAATCAATTTATCCCGTACCTCAGAAAACAAGGGGTGAAGGTTGTTGAGGAAATAGACACCCCATTTATGGCACGTTTTAGAAACTGGCTGATGACAGACAGACGCATAAAAGGAGTAATGTTTCCGGGAATCAAGCCACAATCCACCAAAAATAGGATAAGCCATATAAGTGCAATATTTGACCATCTGCTGGAAGAAGGCCATATAAAAACAAATCCTTGCAAAAGTCTAAAATCCATTAGGGTAAAGAAAAGCGATCAAGCAATTACAGGATGCTACGAAACAGACGAAATAAAAGGTATATTTAATAAAAGATGGAAGAATGAATTATCTTATCTTTTGTCGATGCTTATGTATACAACCAATATGAGAAACAGTGAAATTGAAAGAGTGCAGGTAAAAGATTTTATTATGATTGGTAATATAAACTTTATTGATATACCAGAAAGCAAAAGCGAAAATGGAAAAAGGGTAGTCCCACTTCACCCGTTTGTTCGCCGAAAAATAATGGCTTATGCAAAAAAGAACAAAAAGGGAAGTGAAGATTTAATTCTCAAAGACCCTACCACAAAGAAATTATGCAGCAGGGTTTACAAAAGGGCTTCTGTTGAAATGGGCCAGTATTTAGGCTATACAAAAGAGCAGTTAGAAAGAGACAACATGAGATTTTATTCAGGTAGGCATTTTTGGAAGACCTTAATGAGGACGGAAGGACTAGGAGAGGATATAGAAGAAGTGTTTATGGGGCATAAGGTCACCAGTGACATAAAAAGAAAGTATACTCACTGGGATAAGGCAGGTAGAAAGAAATTAACCGAAAAAGCAAAAAAGGTTATAGCAATTTTGGATAAATGTATTTTTAGATAATTCTATCATGACAAAAGTCACACCCTCCCAAGCAAATCTCATCTCCATGCAGTAATAGGGCTGGAGGACTATATGATAGACAAAGTATTAACCGTTATCGAGGGTCAAATGACCGCCCTCAGCCTTATCTGTGACCTCATCAGGGAGACCGCAGACCGGGACAAGTACCGCTCGCTACTGGATGAGCTAAGTGCCATTATCGAGCTGATGGACGGGCTGGTGCAAAATGCCCGGTTCAGGGGGTGGGATTAGTAATTTCCTTTTTGGGCCTACCGCCCTTTTTTCCGTTTTCTGCGACAGCAGCGGCTTTGGCAGCGGATTTGACAGAGCCGCCCTTTTTCCCTATTTCGGACATCGCTGCTTCCGTTCCGATAATATCAAAATCTTCTTCTCGCATGTACTTGCTTGTAATTAAGTGGCCGTTAGTATCAAGCAAGACTGCCTTTACGAGCCCATTGTCAAGTCTTACGCATTTTTCCCAGCAAGCTCCATATTTTGCATGGAGGCTGTTTCGCTTTGCTTGCCTTTGTTTGATTTCTTTGTCAATGTAACGCTCTCGTACTCCCTCCTCGGTGCTATAATTGTATGCTAGTCCTGCATAATGAGCATCTTCCCTGATTAGTCCTTCCCAGTCAATTAATTTGCTATAGGGTACATCTTTACCGTTTTTTGTACTGTTATCTGTCCATCCGTTTAGCCATTCCATATATACTCCTTAATGTTTATATATATAATTATAACCAAACCGCTTTGGTTTGTCAAGCCTTTTTTCAAATATTTTTACTTTTTTTTCATTTTTTTACCGTTTTTACTATACATTTGAGTAGTAATATGCTACCATGTTTTTCCATTTATTTTGCAAAAAAAGTGATTTTTAACTAGCTGGGCTGGATAAATTGATGTATTATAGTTGTGGATATGTCGATGGTTTAGTATGGAGGATTTTATGGTATTTGTTAGGGCGGATGCAGCATCTTTTTTTTCTGAAAAAACATACAAAGAATATTCTGAGCGTAAAATCAGGCAGCAGAATGATAGACTGAGAGGAGAAAATGAAACTATCTTTGATGCCTTGCTATCTGATGATGCTGATTTTTCAAAAGAACCTTATGGCAATGATATAATAAAGGCAGTAAGGGAATATAAGTAAAGCATGGCATATAAACCCGAGGATTTCCCTATTTTCACCCAGCCTGATGAAGCTACCGCTGAAGTATGGCTAAATAAATTAAAACAGTATTTACACAATGCAGCGACTGCTATTGGAATTTGTGATATTAAGGAAGTGACAGTTAGCATAGATACGTTGTATGAGATATTTACCAGGGTTGAAAAAAGACGTGTATATTTTCATATTTACCATGGAAAAATGAAAATGGGCGAGATCAACGAAGGGGCACTCATCGTTTTTTGGACACTGAAGCTCATGCCATTTCAAGCGGAAAATATTCCTGCTACGCTACTTAATACAAAATTAGCATATATAATTTTTGTCAATTTGCTTCATTTTGTGGCAAAAAAGACCAAAAGAAAAGTAAACGTAAAAAAGATGCTAATGGATAATTTGCTTTATGCTTTTCAATACCGGGATTTAAGCAAGGAAGCTATTATGGCACTTGTTGAGAGTCACTTATACTGATACTTATCAACCGTCCTCCCTAAACTCCGCCGGAAGCATCCCCGGCGGTAGGGCAACAATTATCCGCTGGAGCCTAATGTCAACCTTTTGACAAGAGCCTTAAAGCTTTTCCTATCCAGCCCCCTATTAGCCAGCCAAAGAGAGTGGGCAGCCTGGTGCATATACTCCCTCGCTTCTTTTACCCTTACAAATGAGTAGTGTTTGAGTGCAAAAAAATACCGCTTTTGGGCGTAGAGGTAAGTTTTATACTTTTTCTGGACGTTCCTATTTTTTTCATCATCCTGGAACGGATCGGCGGTTTCCGGTTGTAGTTTTTGATTGACAAGTCTGTCAATTTCGTCCTGGGTTAATTTTTCCGGCATTTGTTATTTAGGTCGTTTATAGCCGTACTTTGCCGCTAATTTTTCCAGCGCATCCTTATTTGTCCGAAACCAATAGTCACAGTCTTTTCCGGTGATTTCGTTATGTGTAAACAAATACTCAAAGCCCTGTTCCTTCAGGTAAAAGAGTAAGTTGCCTAAGGCTTCCATTGTCTCCACTGTATACCCTGATGTCCATGTACTATGGCATAATTCAATTCCAACAGAATGATTATTAACGTTATTTGGAAATGTTACACCGCCTATTGTATTTTGTCCCGATGTTCCAGCATGATAAGCTACCTCATCAAATGGGATTGCTAACTGTGTCTTTCCATCAATCCCGATAACAACATGGGCAGAGCCAAATTCTTTTCTGTTGCGCCAAAAGTTTATATTTGCTGTTGGGGTTGTATTTGGGTTTCCAACATAGTGCAGCACCACAGCTTTTTTTGATTGTAGTTTTATACTAGGTCGATTCTGCGAAGCCTCTGGTAATAAATTGCGCTCCAATATCATGCTATCCCCTCCATCACGGCGTTCACTGTTTTGTTTGCAAACCTATACTTAATCCCTTTGATAAATCTGATGATCTTAATCAAGATAAGGATTCCCAATAACGTCCACGCTATTATTGCCGACCACCTCATGCTGTTCAAACGCTGCTTGTAATAATTCAAATTCGCTAAGGAGGCTGAATACAATCGACTCATATTCTCTGAGGAGGTACGCGATTCGATCAATTGAATTATCAATGCTTCCCGCTCGCTCTCTGATAACCTCAAGTCTTCTTCCCGTATCTCCAAGGATTCGGTTGTACTCTCCAACAAGGCTATCGTATTGTCCAAGTCGTTCTGTAAGAGTTTCGATTGTATGCTCAAGTTCAATAACTCTTCGTTGATGCTCTCTGAGAGTGTCGTCAGAGATACTCGATACTGTTGTGCATCCTGCGCCCACATAGGCGATGTAAACAGCCAAACCAATAAGACCGATAAAAAATAAGATTTCTTTCCACGCACGCATTATTCCTCCCTAAGTTATTCTGTGTTTCCAGCAGAATGTTTTTTATGATGAGCGCATAAACCTTCATTGCCTCTGGGACAATGTATTTCTTCTTTGTCTATAGACTCGATTCTGTATTCTGGTTTTACCGCACATATAGCCTCATACATATCTCTCCATTTAAGAGCCATGCTAACCACAGCCTTTCCCATTTCCCCGTCTTCGCCTTTATGCACATATTTAAGTCCAGCCAATAGTCTGTCTTCCGGCGGCTGCCCGGTTGACCGGAAAAGTATTTTTAATTGCATTGTGTCCATATCGTTCATTTCCTTGATAACAAAATCCATTTTGCTACCGAGTGCTGAAATATTCGCACCTATCTGCTTTATGCTGTTGTTAAATTCTTCCTGTAAGCCGCGTATTTCATTCCGCGTGGCGGTGTACGCTTTGTCATAAGGGCAGGCATCTCCGGGATTGATTACTTCAAATCTATCGGCATCTGTTTTGTTTTCTATTTCTATCCCGCTTGTGCTTACTTTTATTTTTTTTGAATCCTTGTTAGCTTTGATAAAAGCAAAAAAAACCAAAATCATTATTATTGGCGAAATTACACTAATGATGTCATTTACAGTCATGCTCCGCTCCCTCCGTTTGTTGATGACCCGATAATTTTTTCAATCAATCCCCCGATGCCATCCATAATATGTTTTTTACCTATAGTCGCCAGTGCTAAAATCAAAAGACCTATAATCACAACCGTTGTAATAACATTAGGGACTATAGGTGAGAATATAACAGCAACCAGTAAAGACATAAATAAAACAACCCAGCGTATAGAGTTTTTTTTCTTTTCAAAAAAACACCGTAGGTAATCTACAACGCCGATAACGCATACTGCCCCCATCAAAGCTATATTCCAGATTGTGCCGGGGCTGCTCACGATAAAGTTAAGTATATCCAGAGTATTTTCTGTCATTTGCTGCCTACTTAAAAAGCCTTGCTAATTCATGGACAAATTGCCGCAATCTTTCGCGTTCCATACCGCTTTCTGTTTGAGCTTCTATCTCTTTGGCCAAACCTAGTAGTTGCCTGAGAAACATGGTAAGTTCCTTATCCATGCCCTGTTCGTTTTCGGGAGTCGGCGAAGCCGAATACGCGGTTTTGTTTTGCACGTATCGGTTAAAAGAATTTCTCGCCTCGTGTGCTAATTCAAAAAATGTCATAAGCGTATTTTAACAAGCCAAGGCAATTAAACAATATTTACAAATGCCCCAGCTTTTCATTGCCGTGCTTTTCATTGATTTTTGCCGCCAGTTCCTTGTACCTCTTTTCATAATCCGAGAGGTTTTTTCTCATATTGGCATCACCAGACATTTTAGCCTGATTTATATAATAAGAGGCGTGTTTCAGTTCTTCACGGCTCATATTAAGCATGGTGTGATCGCCTGTTTTCTGAAATTCAGCGTACTTTTCGGCGGCACTGGAAAGCTCTTCTTCAATCTCGTTGGTGTGCCATTTCATCATATCATGTTTCAAAATTCCCAGATGATCCGCCGCGCTTATTATCATTGCGGTTTTTCCTAGCCAATCTATTGCGGGGAGATCAACCTGTGTTGGGTTTTCCGGCAATCCGGCAAGAGTATTTTTATACTCGTTTACAAAATATTCTGGTGTGTTCATCTTGCTACTCCTTCAGATTCTTCTTTGGCTTTTATTTTTTCGTGTAAAAGGTCATCTACCATGTGGATGTCAACAAGGTTCCAGCCGTTTTCTTCAAACCTTCTAAAATATCTTCCTGTTTTTTCATAGTCCTTTAACAGACAGCATACAGCTTCCTTTACAATGCAGTTTTCAAATCCTGTCATGTTAATAAACTGTTTTTCAGCCTCTGCCAAAGCGTTAATGTTTTCTTTCAGGAAATTATCCCATTGTGATAAATGTTCTGCGAAACTGCCTGCACTGTAACGCATGGTTTCAACAGCATCTGAGGCGGGCATACGGTATTTGTCCATAAGCTCGCACTGAAACCACAGTTTCCAGTTGGTCAAATGCCTTGTCATCCATCGGTACTTTCTTTTATGCCCGTTAAGCCCCCACGAATGGCAAAGTATCATTGCATCGTTATAGTACTTAATAAGATGACTAAATACTTTTATAACGGAATTATACAAATCTTGCATATTTATCTCCTTATATTTTGCGTATATACGCTAAACAATATTCTTCATTTTCAAAAGTTCGACAATCTCGCCTAATAACATTTCATGCTTGTTTCCTTGCTCTATCCGTTTTTCATTTGCAAGTAATATTTTTTCACTTACGCGCAAAATTGCCACATTGACTTCTAGGTTTAGAACGGTAGCCAAGAATGTTGCAAAGGCGAGATTGTCATCCATTACGGAATAGGTATAATACCCTCAACCACCATAAAAACAGGTACTGCGCCAATGCTGTTTTGGGTGAAGATCATTCTAAGTCTTTCGCCACGGCGTAAAACTCTTTCACTCAAAATCTGTCTCGCACGCCTGTCAACTAATTGCACGGTCTCTGTGCCGTTCACAATTTCGACAGTTTCTGTTCCCGCCAAAGTTGGGAACGCTTGATCAAGTCTTACTGAATAAAACTTGCCGTCATTTAATGGCTGTTGGCTTATTGTTATGGTAAACACGCCGTCCGCTACAGTCAAAGTTTCGACCTGTAGGTTTCGTCTGCAATCACAATCACACATATTAGTTCTCCTTAAAAATTAAAAAATGAAAGGGGGAATTTCTTCCCCCCTTCAAAATTACACAAACCTTGAAAAGGTTGGAAACACTGATTTACAGCTTAGAATGTGCCGAATCCGTGGTGCTGAGGCTGAGGAAACGGTGCATAGGGATCGGGGCGCAGATACGCCGGGATCGGGCGAGGGGGCTGCAAGTTTGCAAGGATTGTCCCTGTGACTCTCTGCTCAGAGAGGCAAGTGTTCAGCTCTGCAATTTTGGCATAAGCCTCGCGGAGTTCGTTTTCGCTCATTTTGTTAAGGATTTTTCCAAACCCCTCATTCTGACTCTGGATTATGGCTAATGTGTTTTTCTCGTTGCCATAGCCAACCCCAAGAATGTCCTTCTGCAATGCAAATTGACCTTCGCGAAGGAAGCCGAGATTTACAGCTTCGCCATGTCCGCCGCCGTCATGGTGGCCTCTGCCGAAACCGCCACCGAAGCCGCCTAAGCCGCCACCTAAAAGGGCAATAACAAGAATGATACCCAAAATACCACCAAAGCCATCACCGCCCCATCCACCGCCAACATATGCGGTTTTTTGTCCTTCTTGGATCATATGATCCTCCTTAAAAATATTTATTATCTAGCATTTGACTAATGTCAAAAATACTATATAATAGCTTTACTAATACTTAGGAGCTATAAATGGCTTACCCTGCATCAAAATACGATTTAACCGGAAAAAGATTTTTTCGATTGCTTGTCATAAGTTATTCCCATAGAAATAATTCAAATAAAACTGTTTGGAATTGTGTATGCGATTGTGGAAAAGAAAAACAAGTTGCATACAGTTCCTTAACAAGAGGCGATATAAAATCATGCGGTTGTTATCAAAAAGAAAGAATGATAACTCATGGTTTATCAAATACACCGCTACATAAATTACACACTGGTATACTTACTCGTTGTTATAACCCAAACAGCAAATTATATAAAAATTATGGCGGTAGAGGCATAATGATGTGCGATGAATGGCGTTATAACTTGCAAGCATTTGTTGAATGGGCTAAGACAAGCGGTTATAAAAAAGGCTTGTCAATAGATCGAATAGATAACGAAAAAGGCTATTCACCCGATAATTGCCGATGGTCTACGGTTGTAGAACAAAATAATAATCGCCGCAGTAATCATTTTTTCACAATGAATGGTGAAACAAAAACTATTACACAATGGGCGCGTGTTTATGGCATTAACAAAGATCGTGTATTTTGCAGAATTGATATAGGATGGGATATTGAAAAAGCAATAATCACTCCTATTGATCCTCTTGTAAAATATGTTGCCACTTTCGATAACATAACGCTCACAGTTGCAAAATGGTGCAAAAAATTAAACGTCAATTATGACATGGTTAAAAATCGCATTAAAATGGGATGGAGTCCTGAAAAAGCAATCGTAACTCCAAGTATGTCAAAGAACACTTGCTCCAAAAGAGCTATAAAAACGGCTTGGGCCGATTAAATACCTAACTGTTGCCTTAATGCGTTTATGTCAGTGCCTTGCGCTTTTGCAAGATTATTGGCAATTTGCATTATTTCATTACCTGATTTTCCCTGTGTCATTTGTAAAGCCTGAGCAATAACAGGATTGTTCTGCGCTTGTTGCTGCAACATTTCCATAGGGTTACCACCGCCTCTTATCATTTGTATTAACTGTATTGGATTAAGCATTTGGAACCCCCTGATATGCCGGAGCGGGTGCGACTGGTGCTGTAACTACCGAAGATAGAGGAGGTAATTCTGTTTTAGTGTTTTTCGCTTCCAGTTCTGCAAGCCGTTTTTCAAGCAATGTGATTTTATCCTCGTTGGTTGCTGGAGGTGGCACCTCCTCAGCGTACACCCTGAGAGCAGGATTTCCATTACTGTCAATCTTTTTAACATAAACCTTGTTGTTGTTAAAATCTGTAAAGACATAAGTGTTCGCGAGATTATCCATTCTTGCCGCCCTCGCTTCCTCAATACTTCCGACTGTTAAACAGATAGTCTGCGGCATCGGCTGAAACGGCTGTTGCTGATATCCTCCATACCCTAACGCTTTTTGCATATAGTGGTTTGATAACGGGGGATAAGTATAATCCTGATAATTTGGAAACATGATTTTATCCTCTCTTTATTGGTTTGTGTAATAACAAAGTAACTTATGGGATAAAATCTGTATGTTTTGATTATTATTATTTTATACTTATATGATTGCCGGATTATATACTTTTTGAGTTTTAAGATACTCGCCTATTTTTAACATACCCTGCCTCTTTATTTTGTTGGCGTTGGATTCGCTACAGTCCCTAAACCTATTATGCCAGTGTTTTAGCTCCATACAGGATGTTTCTGTTTTAAGACCGTCTAAAACTGTTTTTCTGATAATCTCTTTTTCTAGCAGGGTTAAATTAACCGTTTCCAGTAAATATTCTGCAAAGCCTTTTTCGTTATCTTTTAACGCCTTGTGGGCTATTTCTACAAGAGGCGATCTTTTCATTATGGGAATAGGTTATCAAAATAGCGTAATTAAACAATATTAGGTTTCAATCCACACACCCGCACGGGGTGTGACATAAACCCGAATATTATATAGAGAGGTATTTATGAAAAAGCTATTGATTTTAATTATCATTTCTGTCTTAACCATAGTAGTGATTAGTTGTGATGACGATCCGTATTATTATCATACGGCAACAAATCATTCGCTAGAAGAAACCGTCATGGTAAATTTTCATAGAGGAACCGGAGAATTTACATTTTTGCCCGGTGAAACAAAAAATTTCGCTCTGCTTAAAGGGACACAGCCAGGCCCAAGCGGGATAGCATACTATTCTCCAGAAATGAGAATATCGGCACATTATAACGGGAATTTAGGAAGGGCCGAATTTTACGACCGTCAAGCCTTTGAGATAAAAATAATAAACTATACCGGCATTGGCGGTATATTAAGAGCAGATGGTTGGATGATGCCAATAAACTTTAGTTCTGGTAACACGGAACAAACCAATCCTGATTGGCTAATTTATTCAAATACCCCCAATTTTACTGCAACACTCAATGGCGGATTTCCTGTTTCTATTTTGCATATTAATGATAATAATATAATAAAGGTAACAATTGGCAATCCACCAATGAATTAGCTTTAATGCTTTGCTGTGTTTTAGCTTATCATTAGTTGTTTCCCACTTCTGAAAACAACTCCCGGAATGTTTGGATCTGCATTTGGTAAATTATCTAACATGAACGTCCTTTCTCCTGATGTGAAATAAAAATTTAATGGTGCGGTTGTTGTTGTCAGATGGAACCATATCGCATCATAATTAGTTCTTGAAATCGCCACTGTTTGTCTATTCCCATTGTCAGATATTAAATATACGCCATATTCTCGATTCACACCGGGCAAACTGGGTGAAGACCTCCTTGTTTCAAGAGCAATTACTGACAATGCACCATACGTTCCATGAATCGAATATATTCTATTTCCTAAGTCATGAGATAAATTCAGAATATTCCATATATATTGGGCGTTCGTTCCAATGCCAAAATAAAATGAATCAGTAGTAGTCCCTGTGTTTAACAATTTTAATGGCCCAGATATAATATTGCCAGAAAATAGTGCATCTTCTTTTATTATCACATTATTTAATTCGCCACTGTCTGCTTCAATGCGCCCGTGAAAATACCCGCTTGCTGCTTCAACATGGCCCCTGATTGTTGCTTTATTAAATATTGCCTCTCCATTGGATTTGATAATAAAATCAGGCTCCCCGTTTGTTGTACTTTCGCTCTGCAAGAACCCTGGGTCACGCATAATGCCCTGTTCCATATACAACCTTCTAATAAAGGCCGTATTCGCCGCTATGGTTTCCACAAACACATCAGAGAATACTCCTACAGGCGCACCTCTTGCCAGATCGCTTATTCCGTCAAGGTACATCCAGCCGTTTACGGGGTTTTCGCTGGGTCTGTCCAAACGCTCCCACTCTGAGCCGTCCCATTTCATTATGTGGGCGGGGTGCCAGATACCTTCTTGCCCTCCGTTATACATAACAAAGTCACCGGGGTTCATTCTCAGCGAAGGCCCGTGGTTGGTAGTGATAATACCTGTATTTTCAACATCCGGCGTGCTAAGCAATCCCCTGTACCTTGGTGAGGCAGGTGCGGCATCTTCTACTATTTCAACTATATCTTCAAACTCCAGAGGAGGGCGGGGTAGGGGATCAAACATATCTTCTCTTGGTGGAGCAGGGAATAAATGAGACACATAAGGTCTTATTACTCCAGTATTATAAATGTCAGGGTTGTACTGTACAAGTGTAAGGTTGTACCCCTCATCCATTTCGCTTGCGTTGGTGACTAAATACCTTTTATGCTCCCCGACACTGATTATATTAAACGGTGCGGGGACATCAATACTGTCTTTGTGTAACGGTGCGGTCAAGCGGAGAAAGTCAGTCCTACCGTTACCTGTGATCCGTCTCTGTACGACATGGTTTCTTTCAGGAGTTACTACTTGATATTCAACGGTATAATCTCTGTCAGGCTCAAGGTTAAATGTCTCAATAGTCCTGAACCCCACAACATAATCACCGTTATATGCAATTTGAAGTATTTCCCCGCTGCCTATCCCGACCTTAAATCTCTCATGCTGGAAACTGATTAAACTCCCCGGAGCGTAATGCCTCCCTTCCTTGCCAACAGCTACCGTCATTTCCCCCGGTCTGTGGATTTCCTTAGCCTGGAACCTGCGTGTAAGCCAGGCGGCTTGTTTGTAATTGGTACACAGGTCTAGCTGTACCTGATTAAATGTATTCTCTCCGGGTTTTTCATCAACACCTTTTCTTAGTATTCTTGTTGTGTCTATAGCCCAGTCAGCGTCTTCATTTATGTAAGAGACAATATATCCATCTGTCTTTCGTGCAAGGCTTCTGTTTTCAGATACGTTTACAATCCTTTGAGGATTTAATAACGCAATCGGTGTGGATTGCGGAGCGTCATGTACTGCAACCAGTTTACCGAATTCGTTTTGATAAACGGCTCCATCACAGGCGGCAAGTATCCTGTTGAGTGCCTCTATTTTTTTTGTAGCATTTGCCAATACGCCGTTGGCTTCCAGCAGACAGTCTTGTATACCCTGACCTTCTATTTCAACTTTTTGGTCTTCGCAAAATTCATATAGCTTGCCGAAACTGTCAAGAGATATTTCATCGTCTCTGTATAAACTCGGCTTATGGATCAATCCTGTCAAAACTTCCAGTGCAACAGCGGCGGCGTTGGTTGTAGTTACTTTTTCGGTAGACCATGAGCTATCCCACACCCTGCCTGTCATACAGGCTATCACATTAAATCTATCGAGTTCTTCCTGAGTGTTTTGGTTTACTTTAATCTTTACACCCATACGGGAAAATTTATCAGTTAGTAATTCATTTAAGTTTCTGGCTTCTACTAATACATTACTGTTTGATTTTTTCGGACTATAAGCTTTTGTCCTTATAGCGGTGATAAATACTCTATCTCTGTGAGTTCCCCCGCCGTGTTTAGTAAGCCTTTTAAACCTGAGAAACACTTCTTTGCCAGTTTCATCATATACTTCGTTTGCAGAAAAATCTTTGACTGCAAGAAAACGCATTTGCTTATTTTTGTTACGCGTTATACTTGATTTTCCGGCTGAATTATTCCAGCCGATTATATTTATCTGCTGCCATGAATCTCCGTCCCTTGACCACTCAATAAGTACATCAGCTGTCGCACTGACCTCTAAGCCATTTCTACTGTCAAATGCAAAAAGACCGTCAAGCATTATTTCTATTTCCAGCCTCATGGGGTATTTTGCAGACTGTCTTTCTACTTCTATTGGCCCTGCGTAAACAGGAACTTGTCGTTGACTCGGCATACCCCAAGGAGGAGGATAATATATTTCCGTAGTATATCCTATGATTTCATCATCAAATTCTAACTGAATTGATGACTGTAAAGAATCAGTCCATTTCTGGTTAAACTTATTTTCAGAAAAATACTCATCCTGAATTATTTCTATGAGATTTTCTACATCATACATTCCCGCAGAATCTGATATGTCAAAAGAAAAAGTCCCAGAGTTGGCTGTATTACCAGAAAAAGTTATAAGCGGTATTGTGCCATTCCTGATCTGCTCATAAGATAATCCCGTTTGACCTACAAGAAAAGGTATATAGGCATATAAATCTTCACCGTCAACACCTGAAGGCTCTAGGTACATATCCGATAAATAGTAAGGTGAGAATAAATGCCTCCCCAGAATTATAGGTACATTTCTACCATCCGATTTATCGTTCCTACCGCCTGAAAGAAAAGGAATAGTTTCTGTTTTTTTTGCATTGTTATCTGGTACAGAATCGGGGATATTAATTTTAGGTCTAAATAGATGACCGATTAATAAACCAGCTCCAATAGTTATGGCTGTTATTGCAATCCACGCACCAATCGTTAATCCTAGTATAGTTGTTGCAATGCCTGGATATTCTTGTATTATTATAATGTCATCATCTTCTACGCAATAATCAGAGCTGATTTCCTCTGAGCCTTTCCATATTTTACAGTATTCCCGGTTTAATTTTAGATTATCACAAATGGCCCCATTGAAATTGTAAATGGTTTTTTCTGAATCTATGCCTTTTATTACTGTTACGCTTCCCATGTGATTATCCTATATGCAAAATGTGATTAAACAATATTTTCAAAAACCCAATATCCCTTTACTGGATACGCTCCTATATTTTCCACAACCACGCCCTCGTTTGATGTGGCGTGAACCATCCTCTCTGTATCTATCGCATAACCCAAATGAAGGCGTTTATCTTTTATCATTTCGACTACACATCCAGTTTGTAGCTGGTCAATTTTCCTCACGTTCATTTGTTTAGCCAGATTCATTAAATCGGGCGAAAAGCCCTTGTACCATACATCTTCAATCGGAGTACCATTCCTGAAAGCTATTAGCCAAATAAGCCCGAAGCAGTCTATCCCGCTTTCATCCCTCCCGTGGGGCTTGTAGGGTATCCCGATTAAATCACTTACGTCAATCAATCAAAGCATCCTGATCTAACTGCCAGACATTCACCTGCATTTGTAAACGGTCATCTTCACTGAGATTCCATGTGATTTTTTCTCCGTCCCATGCGACAGTACCGTGACGATGTATCAGATTTCCTATTTCTGAAATATCCCCTCTTTCGTCAATTATTGCTCTTACTGATAAATAGGCTCTATCGTCAGCGGTGTCGAACCAGAATAAAAGATTTCTTTGATAATCCTCTGTGTCAATAACAATATCCCATGTCCCACCAGTGTATATGCCGTTATTCGATGATGGTGGGGTATAGCTCATAGGTACTGCTATATATTCATTATTGTCAAAAAAAATGTTTTCTTGCAGATTTGTAAAATGCCACGTTTCCCTTTCGGGGTGTTTTAGCTCAATAAGAAACGGAAGCGAATAAGAACCGAGGCGTTGAAATAAGGTGTCAAAGTTTATAGGTTTAATTTTTTATTCTCCCTATTATACTTCCGAAAGCATTTAGTCATCGTATTTTTATAATAACAAATTATTTATACATTGTCAAGTTTTTCGGAGGTTATCATGATTTACGGATACATAAGAGTCAGCACAGACAAGCAAACAGTTGAAAATCAACGCTATGAGATTAAGGAATTCTGTAAGCGTGAGAAACTAAAAATAGGGAAATGGATTGAGGAAACTATTAGCGGTACAAAGTCACTGGAAAAGAGACAGTTAGGCACCTTGCTCCAAGTCGTTGAAGAAGGTGATATGATCATAAGCTCTGAGTTATCCAGACTTGGAAGGTCTTTTTTTATGATCATGTCAATCCTATCTGAGTGTTTGGCAAAAGGGGTGAAGATTTGGACTGTAAAAGGAAATTATAAATTAGGTGATGATTTACAGAGCAAGGTATTAGCTTTTGCTTTTGGATTATCAGCAGAAATTGAACGTGATTTAATTAGTGTCCGTACAAGGGATGCTCTAGCAAGATGTAAAGCAGAGGGAAAAGTGTTAGGCAGGAGGCCAGGACGGACGGTTAATGTTATGCTCTCAGGTAAAGAAAAACAGATTCGTAAAATGATCCGCGAAGGGAAAAACAATGTAGAAATAGGGAAAGCCTTTGGGGTACACCGTGATACAGTTAGAATATTCCGCAGAGAACGTCTAACGAAGTGGCAGTTAAAAAAACTATTCCCGGAGACGTAAATAAACCAACGTTTGAATCCGGCGGAGTACAGAACAGCGCTATAAGGAATATTACAGGTAATACGACCAGCTTAAGCGGAAATAACGGGGCCCGTCTGTTAGTTACTTATACCGCAACAGGTACATTCCAGACTGAATTTACATCAGGAACTCAGCTGGTGCATAATACCCCTTACTCTGTAAACAATTATTTTTCTAGGGATAATCTCGATGTCTCCCGCGCTGTACCTACGGCTCCCGATGTTCGAGGAGAAAATCTATCCGAAATCTACTGGAGACGTGTTAGCTAACCCTGCGCCAATAAATTTCAGAGAGGTTTTCGGCAGCAACATCAGAGCCGGTGCGGACAACACGATCAGCGGAAAATGAGATGCCGTAGGATGGAGTATTAGCGTTTGCCATTTGCACCCTGCTATAACTTGTGCCTGCACCAAATGCTCCTTGTGCAGCTATGGGTGGAACGAGTAAACCAAAGTTTTCTGCCATAGCT
>Ga0099364_10006567_pt1 | contig 16896 bp, 15 predicted proteins | sample TergutTh196P3_FD_73070 | JGI IMG/M metagenome (GOLD analysis project Ga0099364, IMG submission 73070) | Microcerotermes parvus P3 segment gut microbial communities from Pointe-Noire, Republic of the Congo - Th196 P3 | ecosystem: Host-associated > Arthropoda: Insects > Digestive system > Gut ... | reverse complement strand
GATCGCCGCCGTCACGATGATACCGACCAATACCCCGACCCAGGGATTGGAGAAATTTGCCATCATATCAAAGAAAACGGGCGAGGATTTTAGCGGCTCGACTGCGCTTATCATCGTTTCCATCCCGAACATCAGGACGGCGAAGCCGACGAGGATGGTGCCGATGTTTTTGCGTCTGTCGGACTTGGATGTAAATAATAATATGACACCAATCAAGGCCAGAATCGGCGAGAAGGAACTGGGTTTTAGCAGTTGCACCAGCAGGCCCTCGCCTTCCAGGCCCGCCAGGCTGACAATCCAGGCCGTGATGGTGGTGCCGATGTTCGCGCCCATGATGACGCCGATGGCGGAGCGCAGGGTCATCAGGCTGGAGTTAACGAAGCCGATGGTCATGACGGTCGCGGCCGATGAGGACTGAATAATCGCCGTGGACACCGTACCCAGTAGCACGGCCTTCATCAGCGACGATGTCATTTTCTCCAAGGATACTTTTAGCTTGCTGCCGGAGGCCTTGGTCAGGGCCTCGCTCATGATGTGCATCCCGAAAAGGAAGAGGGCCAAGCCGCCTATCATCGTCAGTATGCCGAATATGTCCATGATGTTATGCCTTTCTGTGCCGCAAGTCGCGACCAGGATGATGGTCAATATTATATGGGTTTCGCGCTTGCTGTTATGTGGATGACCGAGGCGGTCAACCCTATATGTTCAAATATTCATATTCATAATCATATTTATTTTCATCGCTCGGTGGTTGACCGACTGAGTCAGTCAACTCATCCACTTTTTCGCCTACCTTCATAATGGAATCCACCAAGGCTAACAATGGGCCGAAAAGCAGTGCCATGTCGGCAATGTTAAAAGCGATCTTGCCTAACTTCCCTTTTGTCTTGAAACTTAGATAATCGACCACGTAGCCACGATATAGTCTGTCATGGGTATTAGAGCAGGCCCCGCCCAGCTGCAAGGCATAGGAGAGCTTTCTCAGCGGCCTGTCCCCTTTCAAGCTTAAAATAAAGGCGATTGCCATAAGAATCGTCGAGATGAGTGATAGTTTTGCGACCTTGCCGGGATGCTTGTCGGCCACGTTCATGGCAAAGCCGCGATTATGCAGTTTACGGGGAACGAAGATTTTAGACTCCGGCGGTTCTCCCTCTTCACGCTCGTGCAAATTCACCCATGCTTCTGCCGTGTTTTTCATGCTCATGTCCACGGCGAAAACACCGAAGGCGATGAGGATGTACTTTAGTTGGCTCATGTTTTTCCTTTCTACATTGAATCCCGGACACCACGCGGCACGCCCTACGGGGTTTATGTCAAGGGCTGCGGACACATAAAGTGAGATTGCGGGTCAGGCCCGCAATGACGTATCAGCGTGGATCTTGCACCCCTACGCCTCGCGGGAGGCGATGGCGGCGGCCAGTTTGTCGGTCAGGCCGGGGAGTATTTGCTTATAATCGCCGACGATGCCGATGTCGGCCACGTCGAAGATGGGGGCGGTCTCGTCCTTGTTTATCGCGATGATGAAATCGGATTCCTCCATCCCGGCCAGGTGCTGGATGGCACCGGATATGCCGACGGCGATATAGAGGCTCGGGCGGACGGTCTTACCCGTCTGGCCGACTTGCAAATCCTTCGGCTTCCAACCGGCATCCACCACGGCTCGGGAGCAGGAAACGGTGCCGCCCAGGGTATCAGCCAGTTTTTCCAGCAGATGAAAGTTTTCCGGCTCGCAGACACCACGGCCGCCGGAAATTAAGACCTTCGCGTCCATGACATCGACGGTATTAAGCTTTGACTTTACGATGTCGATGATTTCAACATAATTATCATTCGTATCAAACGTTAGCTCAAACTGCTCAATTTTTGCCTGACGGCTGGTATCCTTCGGCAGTCTTTGCATGACGCCGGGGCGGACCGTCGCCATCTGCGGCCTGTGCTTGGGGCATGCGATGGTGGCAATGGTGTTGCCGCCAAAAGCCGGACGGGTCATCAAGAGTTGATTCTTCAGGGTCTCGCGGCCGGGGATGGGCTCCAGGGGATAATCGCCGATGTCCAGTTGGGTACAGTCCGCCGTCAGGCCGGTGTGGATGCGGGCGCAGACCCGGGGGGCCAGGTCGCGGCCTATGGCCGTCGCCCCGACGAGGACGATCTCGGGCTTTTCTTTTTCTATCACTGCGGATAGGGCCTGGGTGTAGGGCTCGGTGCGGTACTCCAGTAGCGCCGGGTCATCGACCACGATAATCCGGTCGGCCCCGTATGCCGAAAGGCGCCCGGCCTGTTCTTTAATGCCGCTGCCCAATAAAACCGCGCAGACTTCCGTATTAAGGTCCGCCGCCAAGTCCTTGGCCTTGCCTATCAGTTCAAAAACGATGCCGGAGACGACTCCGTCCACTTGCTGGGCGAAAACAAATACTCCTTTGTATGCTGCTGTGTCCATGTTTTTCCTTTCTATTTCATACTAAATGCTTCTCCTGCATCTTCCCGACAATATAATCTATCGCTTCGGCGGGGGGCAGGTTTATCTTCTCGCCCGCCCCTTTGCGGACCTTGTCAGATGCCTTGGCTATCTGGGTCGGCGAACCGGCCAGGCCGATATTTTCATCGGCGACATCGGGAATGTCGGCGCGTCCCCAGACGGTGATATCTGCTTTCCAAGCGTCGAAAATGCCGCCCGGCGTCATGTAGCGGGCTTCCTCCAGTTCGGAGAGGGCCGTCAGCAGACAGGGCAGCTTCGCCTTTATCATATGATAGCGGTCGTCGTACTGGCGCTTGACGATGATCTCATTGCCCTCGACCGTTAGCTCCTCAGCATAGGAAATGACGGGGATATTCAGATGCTCGGCCAGTTGCGGTCCGACCTGGGCCGTGTCGCCGTCTATCGCTTGGCGGCCGGTGATGACCAGGTCGTATTCGAGCTTTTTAATCGCCCCCATCAGGGTCTGGCTGGTCGCCCATGTGTCCGCACCGCCCAAGGCCGGGTCGGTTATCAGCACCGCCTTGTCGGCTCCCATTGCCAAGGCCTCGCGCAGTACTACTTCAGCCTTCGGCGGCCCCATCGTGACGACGGTGACTTCGGCGCCCTGTTCATCCTTTAGGCGCAAGGCGGCGGATAGGCCGGCCTTGTCGTCGGGATTCATGATCGCCAGCATCGCCGCCCGGTCCAGGGTGCCATCGGCCTTGAAGGTGACACCGCCGGCGGTGTCCGGCACTTGTTTTATGCATACTATGATTTTCATGTGCTATCCTTTCGTTATTATATTATTTTATAATCCCCGCAGCAATGACCATCTTCTGCACTTCGCTGGTACCTTCATAAATCTCGGTAATCTTCGCGTCGCGCATCATCCGCTCGACTTCGTATTCGCGGATGAAGCCGTAGCCGCCGTGGAGCTGGACGGCCTTGGTCGTGACTTTCATTGCCACTTCGGAGGCGTATAGTTTGGCCATCGCCGCCTCTGTTGAATAGAATTTTTGCTTTTTCTTGGCATCGGCGGCCTTATACACCAACAGCCTGGCCGCTTCCACCTTGGTGGCCATGTCCGCCAGTATGAACTGGGTGTTTTGGAAGGCGGCAATGGGTTTTCCAAATTGCTTGCGCTCCTGAACATAGGTGATGGTGGTCTCCAATGCCCCGGCAGCCAAACCCAGCGCCTGTGCGCCTATGCCTATGCGCCCGCCGTCCAGGGTGGCCATCGCGATACCGAAGCCCTTGCCCTCGCGGCCCAGGAGATTTTCTTTGGGGATGCGGCAGTCGCTAAAAATCAATTCATAGGTCGATGAAGCGCGGATGCCCATCTTCTTTTCCTTCGTGCCGAAGCTGAAACCGGGCGTGCCTTTTTCGACAATAAAGGCGGAGATGTTTTTCTTGGAACGCCCCCTTTTGTCTGTCTCGATGCTGGTGACGGCAAAGACGATGTAGACATCGGCTTCCTTGCCGTTGGTGATGAAAATTTTCGTCCCATTGAGGACATATTCATCGCCGTCCAGCACGGCCTTGGTCTGCTGGCCCTGGGCATCGGTGCCGGCCCCCGGCTCAGTCAGGCCAAAAGCGCCCAGTTTTTCGCCCTTGGCGAGGGGGATTAGGTATTTTTGCTTTTGCTCCTCCGTGCCGTAGTTCATGATCGGGTCGCAGCATAATGAGGTATGGGCGGAGACGATGACCCCGTGGGTGCCGCAGACCTTGGATAGTTCTTCGACGCACATGGCATAGGCCAAAGGGTCGCAGCCCTGGCCGCCGTATTCGCGGGGAATGTATATGCCCATGAAGCCGGTTTTAGCCATTTTTTCCGTCGTGGCGCGGGGAAATTCCTCGGCCTCGTCTATGTCGCGGGCGATCGGCTTTATTTCCTTTTCGGCGAACTCGCGATACAGGGTCCGCAGCATTTCGTGTTCTTTGCTGATGCTGAAGTTCATTTTTGTTCCTCCAATGTTTAGTAGTCGTAGAACCCGGCGCCGCTCTTTTTACCCAGCAGGCCGCCCCGGACCATCTTCTTTAGCAGGCCGGCGGGGCGATACTTCGGATCGCCGGTTTCATTAAACAGCACTTCCATGATGGCCAGCACAATGTCCAGGCCGACATAGTCGCCCAAGGCCAGCGGACCCATAGGGTGGTTGGCACCCAGCTTCATCGCCTCGTCTATGTCGGCGACACTGGCGACCCCGGCTTCGAGGACGCAGATGGCTTCATTGATCATCGGTATCAGGATGCGGTTTACGACAAAACCCGGCGCCTCGTTCACTTGCACGGGACTCTTGCCGATGTCCGCGGATATGGCCTTGATTTTATCGACCAACTCATTGGGCGTGTTGATGCCGGCAATCACTTCCACCAGCTTCATCACCGGGGCGGGATTGAAAAAATGCATCCCTACCACGGGGCGGTCCAGTCCGGCCCCAATTTCCGTGATGGACAGGGAGGAGGTGTTAGTCGCGAAAATACAGTCTTTTTTGCAGATACTTTGCAGTTCTGAGAAGGTTTGACGTTTGACATCGATGTTTTCCAGGGCCGCCTCGACAATCAGGTCGGCGTCCGTGCAGATGGCCTTTTCGCCGGTAGTGATTTTTGCCAGGATGGCGTCGGCTTTTTCCTGTTCCATCTTGCCGGCACCGATACGCCGGTCAAATCCTTTTTTGATATTGGCTTTGCCTTTTTCCGCCAGTTCATTGTTCAAATCGCATAGATAAACGTCGTAGCCGCCCGCCTGGGCAAATACTTGGGCGATCCCGGAGCCCATTGCTCCCGCGCCGATGATTCCTACTTTCATGTTTTGTCCTCCTGTAATGAATCCGTCATTCCGCAACGTTTTTATGCGGAATCCCCTGAGTCAGGGGGCCCCTGCATCTATCCTCCCCTGCGGGGAGGCAGATTTGCGGGGTGACGAGTTTGCTTATTTGCTCTTAAACGCCTCTACCTTCCTCTTTTCCATAAACGCGGCCATGCCCTCCAGCTGGTCTGCGGTCTCGAAACAATCGCCGAACAGTTTTTCTTCGATGACCAAGGCCGTGTCCATGTCTAAGTCCAGGCCGTCGTTTATCGCTTTTTTGGCGTTGCGGACGGCAATGGGGGCATTTTTGGCAATCCCCGCCGCCAACTTTTCTGCTGCTTCCTTAAGCTCCCCGGCCGGATAGACGGCATTGACCAGGCCGATACGATAGGCTTCGTCGGCCTTTATGTTGCGTCCGCCAAAAATCATCTGCTTTGCCATCCCCGGCCCGACCAAACGGGCAAGGCGCTGGGTGCCGCCAAAACCCGGCGTGATACCTAAGCCCACCTCCGGCTGGCCGAATATGGCCGTCTCGGAGCAGAGGCGGATGTCGCAGCTCATGGCAATCTCGCAGCCGCCGCCCAGGGCAAAGCCATTCACCGCCGCAATCACGGGAATGGGGAAGGTTTCGATCCGGCGGAACACGTCGTTACCCTGTTTGCCAAAGGCCTCGCCTTCTTTTTTCGTGAGGGCGCTCATTTCGGCAATGTCCGCCCCGGCGACAAAGGATTTTTCGCCCGCGCCGATCAGGACCAGACAACGGATCACATCCAAGTCTACAGCGTCCAGTGTGTCATTTAGTTCGGACAGTACCGTTGAGTTTAAGGCGTTTAAGGCCTTTTCACGGTTTATGGTGATGATGCCGACGGAACCCTTTGCTTCATATAAAATGTATTCCATGTTTTTTCCTTTCTATTTTTCAAAACTCGCCCCGGCTCACTATCGCCGCGATGCCCATGCCGCCGCCTATACATAGGGTGGCCAGGCCCCTTTGGTAATCGCGCTCTTCCATTTCATGCAGCAGCGTCACCAAAATACGGCAACCGCTGGCGCCGATCGGATGACCCAGGGCAATCGCCCCGCCATTGGGGTTTAGCTGCCGCTCCACATCTATGCCCAGGTCGCGGCCGACGGCGATGGACTGCGCCGCAAACGCCTCGTTGGCCTCTATGACATCAAAATATTCTATCTTCATGCTGGTCTTGGCCATGATTTTTTTCACTGCGGCAACCGGCCCGATACCCATCACGGCAGGCTCCACACCGGCCATGGTGCCGGCCACCCATGTCGCCATCGGCTTAACGCCCAGCTCCTTCGCCTTTTCCTCGCTCATCACCACCACGGCGGCGGCCCCGTCATTGATACCGGAGGCATTACCGGCGGTGACAAAACCATCCTTGTTGATTGGACGCAGCTTATTAAGGCCCTCGATAGTGGAACCGTGTCTGGGTCCTTCGTCCTTATCAAAGACGACAACACCTTTTCTCTGCTTTATCTCCACCGGCACGATCTCGGCGTCAAAGGCCCCTCTTTTTTGGGCGGCCTCGGTCTTTAGCTGGCTGTTAAGGGCAAATGCGTCCAGCTCTTCGCGCTTTAAGTTCCAGCGCGGATCTGCGCAAATATTGTCGGCGGTCTGTATCATGTGGTAGTCGCCAAAGGCATCCCAGAGACCGTCTTTAACCATCGTGTCTATCATCGTGGCATTATTCAGCCGGTATCCGAAACGCGCACCCGGCAAGGCATAAGGCGCCATCGACATATTTTCCGTGCCGCCGGCCACAACAATGTCCGCATCCCCGCCGGCAATCAGTCCGGCCGCCAGATTGACACTATGCAGGCCCGAACCGCAGACGACGTTTATCGTCACCGCCGGGGTCTCTATGGACAAACCCGCCCCAATGGCTGCCTGACGGGCAACGTTTTGACCTTGCGTGGCTTGCAGGACACAGCCCATATACACCTGGTCGACCGCATTTTTTTCTACTCCGGCCCGTTTCAGGGCTTCCTCAATGACTATGGCACCCAACTGGGTGGCAGGAACGGTACTCAGCGAGCCGCCCATGGTGCCGATGGCGGTCCGGCAAGCGCCCGCTAAAACAACTTTTCTTGGCATATGTAGTCCTCCTTTGATAGAATCCGTCATCCCGCAATGTGCCTCCCCGCAGGGGAGGATAAGTGCAGGGATTCCCTGAATGTAGGGAATCGACATGCTTAGTTTTTTGGCATTTTCGTACAGTTTAACACAGTGAACGCAGTATGGCAATGGCTTCAAATTTCCGGCTCTATCAACCCGTAGGTATTGCCCTTGCGCTTATATACCACATTGGTTTGATCGGTTTCGGCATTGCAGAAAATATAGAAGTTATGGCCCAACAGCTCCATCTGTATGCAAGCATCTTCCGGATACATCGGCTTTGCTTCAAATTTCTTTGTACGGATTATCCGTATTTCCTCTTCGTCCATATAGTCTTTTTCAATAAAGTCTTGCTTAAACACGCTGACGGCGTGCTGCTTTTGGTCTATCAGTTTACTCTTGAATTTCTTTAGTTGACGCTCGATAATTTCCTCGACCAGGTCTATCGAAACGTACATATCCGAGCTGGTCTGCTCGGAGCGAATGATGTTTCCGCGTACCGGTATGGTCACTTCGATTTTTTGCCGCTCTTTCTCGACACTGAGGGTAACGTGTACTTCGGTGTCAGGTTTGAAATACTTCTCCAGTTTACCGATTTTTTCTTCGATGGCGGATCTAAGCCCCGGGGTAACATCGATATTTTTACCGCTGATAATAAATTTCATGTTTTTTTCCTTTCTTTAACATCTGTCAAAACAAGCTTGCCTTTATCCTATTTTCATTTATCCCTGTGAAAACACAGTTAGTATACCACATATTATCAGTTCCATGCAATAAGTTAAAATCAGACAAAAATAGGGCGCACTATGTGTGCGCCCCGAATGCGGCAAAATCAGAAAATACGGCGGACGGCCAACACGCGGCGATAGTTGACATCGGATATTTTTATGCCCGTCTGCGGGGTCGAGGAGTGGACAATTTGACCGTTTCCGATGTAGATGCCCACATGGCCGGAATATCCAATGATGTCGCCCGGCTGGGCGGCGGCCACACCGCCTTCGACGGCGGAACCGGCCCTGCGCTGCGGTCCGGACGAGCGCGGCAGGGCAACACCAAAATTGGCATAGACACTCATTACGAACCCCGAGCAATCCGTGCCGTTGGTCAAACTGCTTTTTCCATATACGTAGGGATTGCCCAGGAACTGGAGGCCATAGTTGGCCACGGCTTGCCCTAATTCTGAACCGCCGCCGGAGGCATAGACGGCCGGGGCACTGTTGTTGCTGTTGCTGTTTGTCTCACGTCTGGCCGCGTTGCGGGCTGCTGCCTGGCGGGCTGCTTCCTGGGCCGCACGACGCTCGGCGGCTTCCAGCTCCAGCCTGGCGGCTTCTTCTTCCCTGGACTCGGCACGGACAAACTCCGTCCACATATCCACGTAGTCGGCGTGGACGTAGCCGTCGCCTTCTTCTATACTTACCTGCACCCAATGTTCCAGCTCGTCCAACGCCAGAAGATCATCTCCCAGCGGCACCAGGCCCAGTACGGCGGCCTCGGTGCTGGGCTCGGTCCGCACCTTCAAGGTGGTGGTGTTGATGGTTGCAAAGCGGGTGCCCACTTCCTTGGCCAGCTCAATGGCTTCATCGCCGGTGACGCAGAACTCGCCTTTCACGAAACCGGTCACGGAGCCGGATTTTATCTCGTACCAGCCGTCCTTTTCGGACAGGAGGTTGCCAACGGACTTATTATACAGCTTGCCGACGATCTCACCCTCTTGGCTGGGGATGTCACGGACGTTCACATAATCATTGACGCGGGCGATGACCAGATTCTTGAACCCTTCTTCCTCGCGTCTTTGCGATAACTCCCGCTCCATTTCGCGCATGGATTTATCGAGGGTAGCGGTCATTGTCTCCGCTATTTCCTTTGACCCGGCAACATTTGTGCCAAAGTCCGCCGTGGCGGTCGGGAGGGCGGTGACGCTGGGCAGGGCAGCGTTTGTCCCTTTGGCCAGCTCGGGGTTTTGACTTACTTTTTCTTCCTGCAACTCGCGCAGGGAGGCGATATTTTCGCCCAAGCTAAATTCTATGCCCGCTGCCGGCATGACAGGGCTGGAGCTGGTGGCATACACCGGCAAGGGAAATAAAACGGCGGCGACGGTTGCGGACATTATAATTATATAAGAAGTGATGCGTTTGGGTTTGTTGTTCAATGTTGTGAAACTCCTATGGCGGGCGACCGAGGGCATCGCCCCCTTCGGGGGCATCGCCCCCTTCGGGGGCATCGCCCCCTTCGGGGGCGGTCATCCCTACACATCGCAAAATGTGACAAAAATGTTACGCAATCCTTACTATAGCACCGTTTTTTGCGCTTGTCAACACGTAAAATGTGATTTTCACTAAGTTTTTTGGGGAAGTTGGATTTAACATTTCCGCAACATTTATGACTGATATAGTCAATATCGTGAAGCAAAGCTCCTTTATGGATGTTGCTGTAAGTATGATTGCACACTGGTCACGGCGACAGCCCCATCGGCCACGGCCGTGACTATCTGCCGGAGTTTTTTGGTACGGATGTCACCGGCGGCGAAAATGCCCGCTGTGTCCGTCATGCCATCCTCACCGGCAATAATATAGCCCCGTTCATCACAGGAAACGATATGCTTAAAAACTTCGGTATTTGGCACGATACCCACGGCAATAAAGACCCCGGCAACTCTTAACGTGGATTGCTCGCCGCTTCGTACATGCTTTATCCGCAGGCCCTCCACCATGTCCTGGCCATCTATGCCTTCTGCCACCGTGTTCCACAGTATTTCCACATTGCTTATCGCTTTTAGTGCCTCGCCAAGGATGGGAACGGCCCTCAGCTCGTCGCGGCGATGGATGAGATATACTCTTTCGCAGATACGTGATAAAAATATCGCATCTTCCACGGCCACGTCACCGCCGCCTATCACAGCCACGCTGCGGCCACGGAAAAAGGCACCGTCACAGGTCGCGCAATAGGAGACACCCATGCCAGCCAGTTCTGCTTCACCGGCCACGCCCAGCTTTGCATGGGTGGCGCCGCCGGCGATAATCACGCTGCGTGCCATATATGTGTCATCGCCCTCCGCTGTGCGGATGACAAAATGGCGCTCGGGAACTAGCTCTTCGCGAACACCCGTCACCTGCGCTTCGGCGAAGGCACAGCCCAGTTTATCAGCGTGCTCACGAAAAGCGGTCGCCAGCTCAAAACCGCCGCTACCGGGCAGGCCAGGATAATTATCCACTTCATATGTGAGCATGATTTGGCCGCCGCTTAAGGGACTTTGCTCGAGGACGAGGGCATCCAGGGCGGCGCGTCTGGCATATATTGCGGCAGATAAGCCGGCTGGCCCCGCCCCGATGATGATTGTGTCGTACATATGGAGTCCTTTCGTATGGTCGGCGCTCCCTGCAATCACGTCATCCCGCAAATCTTTAATGCGGGATCCCCTGCGTGAATCGATTCCTACTTTCAGGGGGCCCCGCAGAAAACGCGAAGCGTTTTACGGACATTGCGGGGTGACGGTAACAGGGGGCATGGTTCTGCGTCTACCCCATCCCCCCATCCAATCTTACTACCTGACCAGTAAAATAAGCAGGGGCATCTAAAATCACCCGCACCATCTGCGCCACCTCGCTGGTGCTGGCGGCCCGTCCGGCGGGTATGGCGTCGCAAAATCTTTCCCACTCGCCGGAATTTAAGTGATTATTCATCTGTGTGTCAACCAGGCCGGGGGCCAGGGCGTTTACTTGAATATTGCTGGGGGCCAACTCCTTGGCCAGGGCTTTTGTGAAACCACAGACCCCGGCTTTGGCCGCCGAATACGCCACCTCCATGCTGGCCCCAGTTTCGCCCCACAGCGAGGCAATATTGATAATCTTTCCGGATTTTTGTGCTATCATGGCGGGAATTGCCGCCTTGCAAGCATAAAAAACACTGTTTAAGTTCACATCCATGCAATTTCGCCAGTCTTCCGCGGACATATCGGACAGCAACCCATAGTGGGCACGACCGGCATTATTTATCAACACGTCCAAACGGGGAATGTTCTGAAACAAGCGCCCTACGGTCTCGGCATCGGCCCCGTCGCAGATATATGTGTCGACTGTTACATCGCAGCGGGCTTCTATCTCACGTTTTAACTGCGCCAGCTTTTCTTTACTGACCAACGCGGTCAATATCAAATCATAACCGCACTCTGCCAAAGACAGGGCAATGGCGCGGCCTATACCCCTGGACGCCCCGGTTATCAATGCATTTTTTTTCATGTCGCTTGCCATGGCCCTCCCAGCAGTCTTTTCAAAATCCCCAGCATCTCGTCTATGTCGGGGGGCTTGGCGATATGGGCATCCATGCCGGCGCTTTTGGCGCTGCGAACGTCGTTTGAGTAGGCATCGGCTGTCATCGCGATAATGGGAATCATGGCAATATCGTTGCGCGTGTTGCTCCTGATTCTTCTCGTCGTTGCATAGCCATCCATAATTGGCATCCGAATATCCATTAGAATGCAGTCATAATAATGTTCATTTTTATCCAGCAGCATATCCAGCACCTTGATGCCGTTTGCGGCCAACTCCACAATAATCCCATGCTGTTCCAGTATTTCCTTTATCATCTCGGCATTTAGCTCGTTATCCTCGGCCACGAGGATGCGTTTTCCTGCCAGCGATGTTTTGTCGTGGTCACCCTTTGCGGCCGGCTGCTTGGCGGGATACACCTTCTCCAGGGCAAACAGCAACTTGGCCGGACTAAAGGGGCGGCTGATAAAGGTGTGGACGCTTTCGTTTATCGCCGCGACCGTAGCGCCATCCCACCAGTTTGTAATAAAGATAAGCGGCGGGGTTTTGTCGGCAAATTCTTCGATTATCCTGTCAGACAACTGATATGCCGCCATGTCGCCAGCTGAGCCAAAAACTACGACCAGGGCACAATATGATTCGTCCCGGCGGATGGCAGCGCTAATTTGGGCCCGCACAGATGCCGCATCGGAAGCGATCGTGGCGCTCATCTTACACTGCTCAAAAACTGCGGCGACTTCCGCATTTTCCTCTGCGGTCGGACCAACAATCAACACCGCCTGCCCTTCATGGTGATTTTCCCTCAGTTCTTCGCGGCGGCGCAAATGCAAGGAAACGGTGAAAGTGGAGCCCTTGCCAAATTCACTTGTGGCCTGGATGTTCCCCGACATCATCCGGGCTAAGCGCAAAGATATGGGCAATCCCAGGCCCACACCCTGATTGCCGGCAATGCGCGGATCGTCCATGCGTTCGAAGGGGGTATACATCCGGCTCATGAATTCCGGTGTCATGCCAATGCCCGTATCTTCAATGATGATGTTAAAGAGGCTGAAACCGTCGTTAAATGCGTGTTCTTCGGAGAGCCTTACGGTAATTTTGCCGCCTGGCATGGTATAGCTCACGGCGTTGGCAATCAGATTGCCCAGCATTTGGAACAGACGGTTTTGGTCGCCCAACAGATGTTCATGTTCCACATTTTCTATTATCGTGCGGATGCTGATATTTTTAGCCAGTGCCTGCTCGCTGTACTTCGCGATTGTTTGCAAAATCAACTCACTGATGAAAAATGGCGACTCACTCATCAGCATTGTCCTGTCATCCAGCTCCGCTATGTCGCTGAATTCATTAACCACTTTCATCAGTTGCGAGCTGGATACATCAATCTTATCCAGGCAATCCAGCACCTTTTCATGGTCGTCTATATGGCGGCGGGCTATTGTCGTCATGCCGCTGATTGTATTCATGGGAATTCGAATACTGCGCGTGGCCTGAACCATGTAATCCGTCTTTTCCTGATCCGCAAGGACGGTCTTGGCCAGAGCTTCACGCAAGTCGGCATTTACTTTTTCTAGGATATGTTGCTCTTTTTCCATGGCTGACCTCATGCTTCGACTGCTTATTACACGCTTATTTCACCGGATAATATGGCACGGTAATCTGCAAGGCTTTGTCTAAGCAGCTCGGGCGTGTCCAGATTATAAGGGCATTTTTCCGCGCACTGGCGGCAATCCATGCAATCATCTATCTTGTTCATCATTGCCTGTCCTCCCTCTCCCAGCCAAAAAGTAGTCGGGCTGCGGCGGATAAGCTGGCGCATCCTTGCGGCATTATTTATTTGAATATCCACCGGGCAGGGCATGCAATAGGCACAACCCCGGCAAAAATCACCGGAAAGCGCTAGCCGGTCTTTTTCTATCTGTGCGGCAATTTCATCATTCATTGCGGGGGGCTTGTCTATGAAGGAGAGTAGCTCGTCTAACTCCTCCACCCGTTGAACGCCCCAGATGGGCAAGACATTATCGTGCTCCGCCAGATAGGCATAGGCCGCGTCCGCACGGGTGATCAGGCCGCCGGAAAGCGCCTTCATGGCGATAAAGCCGACATCCTTATCGCGGCACAGATGAACCAGGTCTATCTCCTCTTGCGTGGCCAGATAGCTAAAGGGGAATTGGAGGCTATCATATAAGCCGGATAAAACGGCTTCTTTTGCACATTTTACGCTGTGATTGGTAATGCCGATGTGGCGGATTTTACCGGCTTTTTTGGCATCTTGCATGGCTTCGTAGAGGCCGCTTTTGTCGCCGGGCCGGGGAGCGGTGGCCGGATTATGGTACTGATAGATGTCTATGTAATCGGTTTTTAGTAGCTTTAGGCTTGTTTCCAGGTCGTGGGCCAAATCCTCGCCCGTTGCCGCCGGGGTTTTGGTGGCGATAAAGATGTCTTCCCGCTTTTTTTCAAACAAAGCGCCAAAGGCCAGGCCGATTTTTTCCTCGCTGTCTGAGTAACTGCGGGCCGTATCATAAAACGTGACGCCAGCCTCGTATGCCTTTTTTAGCAACATCACCGCATAATCTGCCGATACCCGCTGTATGGGCAGGGCACCAAAAGCGACGACGTTTGTTTTGATGTCAGTTCTGCCTAATCTGATTTTGGTCATTATACACCCACGCCTTTCCGAAACCCGCACATGAAGGACATAGTTCTTCGCGCTAGCTCCTATAATTCAATTAATAATGTACATTACGGGTATGATACCATAGAACTAAAAAAAAATCTATATCGGATTTGCCGCGGGGTGAACGACGGGGTGAACGAGACGTCCCGGTTAATTTCCAAACCAAGCGCAACCCCCCGCTTCCCTCAAATTGCATTTACTAAAAGAAATCCCAAACATTGCATTTATCATGGGAAATTGCAGTATCATTAAGCCATGGGCTTCCGGTGTCGTCGAAAGGAGGAACAACCATGGCCACTAACAAACATTTAACACTGGACGACCGTATCAAGATTTTCCAAATGCTGGAGGACAACCACTCATTCAGGGCCATCGCGGCGGAGCTGGGCAAGAGCCCGTCCACCATTTCCAGGGAAATAAGGTCCCACATTGTCTTCGAGAAGAAGGGGGGCCACGGACGGGCATACAACTCCTGCGTCCGCCGCCTCTCCTGCGACGTGCGCCTGCTCTGCGGCGAGTGCGTGTCCCGCAGGAAGAACGCCTTCTGCCGCTTCTGCGGGCAATGCAACAAAAACTGCCCTGACTACAGGCAGGAGTCCTGCGGCAGCCACCAAAAGCCGCCATACGTGTGCAACGGCTGCCCCGACAAGGCCAGCACGTTGGAAAAACGCCGCTACCGTTCCGTCACCGCCGACACCGAGTACAGGGCGGTCCTCTCCGAATCCAGGGAGGGCATCACCCTCTGCGAGGACGAGCTGAGGCAGCTCGACGGGCTCGTGTCCCCCCTGCTCAAAAAGGGGCAGTCGTTTCACCACATATGCGCCAGCAACCCCGACTCCATAATGCTCAGCCAGAGCACCCTTTACAGGCTGATGGATTACGGCCTCTTCACGGCGGCGAACATCGACCTACCGCTGAAAGTGCGCTACAGGGCGAGGAAAAAGAAGAAGGCCCACAAGGTGGACAAGGCATGCCGCGTGGGCAGGACTTATGCCGATTTCCTGGCCTTCAGGGAGGAAAACCCCGACGTGCCGGTCGTGGGGATGGACACCGTCGAGGGGAACAAGGGGGGCACGGTGCTGCTCACCGTCCATTTCGTCGAGTCGGAATTCATGCTCGCGTTCCTGCGGGGGCGCAATGACTCGCGCTCGGTCATCGACGCCATCGACGGGCTGTGCCTCGTGCTGGGGCCGGACGTCTTCGCGGGGCTGTTCCCGCTCATCCTGACGGACAACGGGAGCGAGTTCTCAAACCCGTAAGCACTGGAGTTTGACGGCAACGGCAACCGCCGGACACGCATTTTCTATTGCGACCCCAATTCCCCGCACCAGAAGGGGGCGGCCGAGAAAAACCACGTCTTCATACGCAGGTTCGTCCCCAAGGGGAAAAGTTTCGACGGCCTGACGCAGGATACCCGCCAACGACGTCACGCTCAACGCCTCCGTCTTCGGGGGGGATGAAAACGCCCTGACGCTCGATGAACGGGCGGAAACGGAAAGATGGCTGGCGGATGGCAACAGTATCCATGAAAACCCGTGGCACTGCCATTATGAGGACGGGCGCGTGATGGACTTCCTGGATGCCCTGCGCTTCAACGCGGCGATGTGCGACGAGATGGAAAACAGGCCGCCGGAAGACGCGGAGGGGGGAGCGGGCGACGGGCCCGGCCCCGACGACCCCGATGCCCACCCGCCATTTTGACGGGCGGCAAATGCGGGGATGACAACAGCAAAAACGGCAACAAGGCCTAAACCCAAACGCTGAACCTTGTTGCCACAAAGACGACACCGGAAGACCGGGAACAGGACAATGGCAAGGGTGGCGTTTACCTTGGGAAAAAAAACGGTCAAACCCCATCCCCTGTTTTTTGTACCCTTTTCCGGGACGGCGTCCTCAACGCACTTCCCATTTTAACCCGAAAAACCAGGGAAAGCCACCCCCAAAATGGGTGGGTGGCCGTTTTTCCATCCTCTTCCGGCCCCGGGTGACGGGGGGGAACGTCCGTGCCGGCGGAAGGCCCATGGAATAAGGAGGGCCGCGCCCTTGGGCGCTGCCCTTTCCTTTTAAATGTGCGATGGTCAGCCCCTCCAATCCATGGGGTGAACATCATTTCCCGGCCCCGAAACGGGCATGCGCCCCGGTGTTGCGGTTAGTCAAGGAAAGTTGCACTTACTTTGAGAATGAAGCTAAATTTTTTTTTACGTTAAAAACGTTAAAAACAAGTCCTTTCTGCGTATTCCGACGCACTGGACCATGGTTTCCGGAATTATTGGACCATGGATTCCGAAGCATTGGACCACCCGAATCCGCCGACAGGCGGCACTGGGTTTATCCGTCCCCACGAAGCAAAATCAACCATATCAACTTACCTGAATTATGTCAAGCACTGACCGCCGTTCGCCGGTGCCAACCGGCCCCCGGAAGTTCCCCGGCCGTGTTTGACCACCCGGGCTAACCGCCCCCGTCATCATCCTGTTGCGGTGCCGCCATCTCCGACGCCACCACCGGATACCCGTGGGCACAAGCAGCGGACACGGCGCTGAGCGACTGGCCGTGGAG
>Ga0099364_10006566_pt1 | contig 16897 bp, 19 predicted proteins | sample TergutTh196P3_FD_73070 | JGI IMG/M metagenome (GOLD analysis project Ga0099364, IMG submission 73070) | Microcerotermes parvus P3 segment gut microbial communities from Pointe-Noire, Republic of the Congo - Th196 P3 | ecosystem: Host-associated > Arthropoda: Insects > Digestive system > Gut ... | reverse complement strand
CCCAATGTTGTCGAATCCAAGTCCCTGAAGCTTTATCTGAATTCGCTCACGGAAATGCGACTGGCTGATAACGATGCCGTTGTTGCCCTGCTGCGAGCCGACCTCTCGGACGCCTTTGGATCACCCGTTACCGTTACACTGATCCCTCCGTCCTCTTTTGCCTCAATCACCGTCGGTGAACTTGAAGGCCTGCTCCTTGACCGGCTCGATATCGAGGCAACCCAATATTCGCTCGACCCGTCCTTTCTCTTTACTGACACGGACAACCCGCCCATTGAAGAAGTGCTCGTATCGCATCTTCTTAAAACAAACTGCCCTGTCACAGCCCAGCCTGACTGGGCCAGCATCCAGATTCATTATGTCGGGCACGCCATCAACCAGGAAGGACTGCTCAGATACCTGATCAGCTATCGTCAGCAGCAGGAATTTCACGAGCAGTGCGTCGAGCGCATTTTTATGGACATATTGCGCAGCTGCCGTCCTCAAAGCCTGACCATTCATGCGCGCTATACCCGCCGGGGCGGGATCAGCATCAATCCCTGGAGAAGCAATGTCTCCTCCGGAAAACGTCCCATTTTTCTGAGGAATGCACGCCAATAGAATTTGGCTTATACTAAAGGCTGAATTAAAAAACCAAGCAGGAGATTTTGTGGTATCTGAACAAACTTGTTGCAACAGCTTCAAACAGGCTTATAATCTCTTGCAACATCGTAAGGAGGGTTTCTCATGGCTACCAACTTATCGAGACTGATTCTTCCTGAAAATATTGCACTGGATCTCGTTGTTGCAGACAAAAAACAGCTGTTTGACGAAGTGGCGCTCCTACTGGCTGCCCAGTGCTCTCTTTCGGCTGAAAGCATTTCTCAGTGTTTACTGGACAGGGAGCAGCTTGCTTCAACGGGTTTGGGGCGTGGAGTTGCAGTCCCGCATGGCCGCATGCCCGGGCTTAATGCGCCTGTTGTGTCATTTGTCCGTCTGGCTGAACCGCTGCCATTTGATGCACCGGACGACCTGCCGGTCAATCTGATGGTTGTGTTCCTTATGCCCACAAATGTAACGCAACGGCATCTTGAAATCCTTTCTGAAGTTGCTGAACTGTTTTCGGATGAAAATATTCGTGGTGTACTCACTCTGGAAAAAAATCCGGCCGTTATCCACGACAAAATTGCCCGCTGGAAACCGGCCTACGTCAAGTGAGCCGCTCCGGCCCTGAAAGGGTCATTGCCTGCTGAAGTCCCGGCCCGCGCCCCGGAAATGGCCGCTTTGGTGCCTGGGCTCCGGCAGTGCATAAAACAGTCCTGACCCTGTCTGCCAGAACCGGGAGACCACAACTGAAGAAACAGGCTGTAGCGCAGGCGATCAATCCAGCCTCTGCGGGGCATGGTCTCTTTTGTTCGCCTTTTTTTAAACCTCATTTGGCATGATGCCTTGAATCCTTATGACTGCGCCTCTGACTCTCACTATTCAACGGCTTTACACGGAAAACAGAGACCCTCTGAAGCTGACCTGGTATGCGGGCATCGAAGGTGGCGAGCGCCAGGTTTCCTCGGGTACCGCATCGGCTGCTGACCAGGTGGGGCACCTGAATCTCATTCATCCCATGCGCATTCAGGTATTTGGCCGTCAGGAAATCAGTTATTATGACCGGCTCTCGCCGGAGTCACGCACCTACCTGGTTCATGAAATCGTTGACTGCAATCCTCCTGCCCTGATCGTTGCGCGCAGTCTGGATGTCCCTCCTGACCTGCATGCCATTTGCAATGCCTACAATATTCCGCTCTTTACCACCCCGTTAACCGCCGCTGAAATCATAGACTATCTCCGCGTCTATCTTTCAAAAAAGCTGGCTCTGCGCATTATCATGCATGGCGTCTTTATGGATGTACTGGGGCTTGGCGTACTCATCACAGGCGAATCCGGGCTGGGCAAAAGCGAACTTGGACTTGAACTGGTCACGCGCAATCACGGCCTGGTTGCCGATGACGCTGTTGAATTTGCCCGCATTGCGCCCAATGTGATCGAGGGTCGCTCTCCTCCGCTTTTGCAAAATCTGCTTGAAGTCAGGGGACTGGGACTGCTTGACATTCGCGCCATATTTGGCGAGACAGCCGTTCGTCAGAAGATGGAACTCAAGCTGATCACGCATCTCATGCGCAGCCGACTCGGAGAAGAACCCGGCGAACGATTGCCGATCATTTCACCGACCCAGGAAGTCCTGGGGATTCCGATCAGAAAAGTACTCATACCGGTCGCAGCGGGCCGCAATATTGCCGTCATGCTTGAGGCTGCCGTGCGTAATACCATCATGCAGCTCAGAGGCCACAATACCCTGGAAGATTTTATGGAACGCCAGCGCCAGGCGATGACAAAAGACTGATCATCACCTCTTTACCGATAGAATACTCTTTCGTTTTATTCGAAACATAACCGGATTCACTCACGGCGGGGTTTTATGCAAATCATCGTTATCACCGGCATCTCAGGATCAGGAAAGTCTGTTGCGCTGACTGTCCTGGAAGACGCGGGCTATTTTTGCGTTGACAACCTGCCGCCTGTCCTACTGCCCAATCTTGTCTCAATCTGCACTGAAGAAAACAAAACCCGCCTGGGCGTTGCTGTTGACTCCCGGAGTGCCCATTCGCTCTCTGATCTGCCCGCAACTGTTGAAAAGCTCCGCAGCCAGGGCCACCAGATTCAGGTTCTGTTTCTGACAGCTGACACACACACGCTGATCAACCGGTTTTCTGAAACGAGGCGCAGCCACCCACTTGCCCAGGGGATTTTTACCGGGCACTCCGAGACTGATCCGCGCACGCTGATGGAAGCCATTCATGCCGAGCGTGAAATGCTCTCGGACATTCAGTCGATCGCCCATGTTGTTGACACTTCGTATCTTTCGACCAACAAGCTTCGTGCGTGGATTACGGAGTTCATTGAGACGGAATATCGAACGGCATTAACGCTGCACTTTGAATCCTTCGGCTTCAAATTCGGCATCCCCCAGGACGCTGACCTCATGTTTGATGTCCGAAGCCTTCCCAACCCTCACTACGACATGCGCCTGCGTCCGTTGACAGGCAGGGATGAGCCTGTCAGGGAATTTCTGGACATGCAACCTGAGGTCGCTGATCTGTTGACCGACATACGTCTTTTTGTTGAAAAGTGGCTGCCGTCCTACAAGCGCGATCATCGCAGCTATCTCACTGTTGCGCTGGGCTGCACCGGAGGTCAGCATCGCTCTGTTTACATGGTTGAAGAACTTGCCAGGCACTTCAGGGACAGTGAAACCGTACTTGTCAGGCATCGCAATCTGGCACTATAGTTTCCACTCTTCCAGAGCCCAGGCTGCAAAGCCGCTTCGGATGCACAGCTGTCTGAGGTAGAGATTTTCCGCGATCTGGCTGCCTGACTGCACTGTTATTGCCAATACCCGTACAAAGAGCACTCACAATCCATACCATTTCCATGCGAAAGACCTTGCGGGGCCAGGATGAAAACAGTACTTCTTACGCCTCCAAAAAAGAAAATTCTGATGATGCCCCTGTCTGGACAGAGGATGACTTTGAGCATGCTGCCCATCGGGTTGGACTGAAACCGGCTGGAAAAAAGCAGGCAGACTTTAATGAGGGCTTCATTGCGTGGAGCAATGCGAGGAAAGGCCACGGAAGAGGCAGGCTCTGAAAAAACGCTGCCTGAGAACGGTATCAGTGTGGGAGCTGTGAAAATGCGCTCCCCTCCACAGGCATAAGCCAGTTGACGGGAGCGCCTGTACAATCAGTCATCATTCGAATCCGCGCTGTCTTCATCAGCGGCTTCAGAATCGGGCATTGTCGCAACGGCAATGGCCATGCTCTCATCACTGTCAAATGGCTTCACGCCTTTAGGCAGCTTCAGATCAGACAGGGTGAACGTCTGACCGGCAGTCATGTCGGCAAGGTCCACATCAATGTATGCGGGCAAATCCCCTGGCAGACAGGAAACATCCAGTTCAGTGACAATGTGGGAAATGATCGATCCGGAGAGCCTGACTGCAGGAGAATTTTCTGCATTGAGAAAATGCAGGGGCACTTTGAGATGTATGGGCTGATCGGCTTCAACACGCTGAAAATCAACATGCAGAACAAGTGGCTTGAACGCGTGCATCTGATAGTCACGCAACAGGACCTGCTGAACTTTGCCGTCAATTTCCATGTCCAGGATGCTGGAGTGGAAGGCTTCTCTCCTGAGAGCATGAAAGAGCGCATTGTGATCAACCTTGATAGGCATGGGTACGCCAGACCCCCCGTAAACAATACCAGGTGTCTGACCGGCAGTACGCAGGCGGCGGCTCGCTCCGGAACCCTGCTCTGCCCTTGGGAATGCAACAATCTTCATTTTTATGACTCCAAAAAAATTTCAGGGCAATAAGGCCCTGTAAGTGGCGAAGCTCCCGCGACCAGGAGCTTCCGGGAATGACGCAGACTCAAAAAGCTGCGTCACAAAACTATCTGTCGATCTTGATGATCTCCGTTTCCATGAACAGCGACATGACCGAATCGCCCCTGTTTACGCGACGTATGGTCTCAGCAAGGAGTTCAGCACAGGAAACCTGGCGGATTTTGGGACACTGTCTGGCCAATTCATTGAGCGGAATGGTGTCTGTTACCACCAGTTCATCCAGCCTCGAATTGTTGATGCGCTCAACCGCCGGGCCTGAGAGAACCGGATGGGTGCAGTAGGCAACAACCATTTTTGCACCACTCTCCTTTAAAAGCGTTGCCGCTGCCGAGAGTGTGCCCGCCGTATCAACCATGTCGTCCATGATGACGCAGTTTCTGTCTGTCACCTCACCAATGACATTCAGTATTTCCGATTCATTGGGGCGGGTACGACGTTTGTCAATGATGGCGAGATCGCAGTCCATCTGCTTGGCCAGCGCACGCGCTCTTACAACACCGCCAACATCAGGTGATATGACAAGAAGGTTGTCGTATCTTTTTTGCAACAAGTCGCGCAAAAGGACAGGGGAGGCGTAAATGTTGTCGACCGGTATATCGAAAAAGCCCTGTATCTGGTCGGCATGAACATCCATGATCAGGACGTGGTCAACGCCCACATTCTGCAGCATGTTTGCAACGACTTTGGCTGAAATGGCAACGCGGGTGGATCGCGGCCGTCTATCCTGACGGGCATAACCGAAATAGGGGATGACAGCTGTAATGCGCTTGGCTGATGCCCGCTTGAGCGCATCAACCATCAGCAGAATTTCCATCAGGTTGTCATTGGTCGGAGCGCTGGTTGACTGTATGACGAAGACATCCTTGCCACGGACGGAGTCATTAATTTCAATGCTGACCTCTCCATCCGAGAACCGGTCTACTTTTGCTCTGCCCAATGGGATGCCAAGTTCTGCGGCAACTTTGGAGGCCAATGGCTTGTTGGCGTTGCCGGTAAAAATCATCAGATCGGTGTCAATCATGGCATTTTGTCGTATTTACGCGACATTGACGTTAAAAAATTGAGGATCGCATAAATAAAAAGAGTGCATGACCCGCCGACAGTCTTTAAGTGAACTGCCTGACGGGTCATGCTGAATGTGGCAGGGGAAGAAGGATTCGAACCTTCGCATGTTGGATTCAAAATCCAATGCCTTAACCAGCTTGGCGATTCCCCTGTTGACCCGTGGCGACATCTTTCACAGTGAAGATGCCTGCCGATGCTCGTGCCTGACTCATTTATGCAAAAAATCAAGCGGGTGCTTCCTTAATCCTCGCGCTTTCCAGCTTTTCCAGGACTTGGGCATCCTGTTGATGACCTCATCCGCTTCTTCTTCGCTCTCGAAGTGGGCAAATACGCAGGACCCGGACCCGGTCATTCTTGCATACCCATATCCATCCAGCCACTCTATAACACTGGCGACACTCGGGTAGAGTTTTCCGGTAACATATTGTAAATCATTTTTCCCGAACCTGGCTCTTTCCGTAAACGATACTGGAAAGTCTGTTATTTTGATCTTTTCCGTATTTCTTGTCAATTCTTTTGATTCAAATATTGTTCGCGTTGACACGGAAATGCCTGGATATATTACAACAAACCAGCCATCAGAGGTGTCAATGGGCTCCAGTATTTCGCCAACACCTTCTGCAAAGGCATTACGCCCAAAAAGAAAAAAAGGCACATCCGCTCCCAGTTGAAGCCCCAAATGCATAAGTTCCTGGCGATTTAATCCGCTTTCCCAGAGATGGTTGAGCGCAAGGAGCGCTGTTGCGGCATTGGAAGATCCGCCACCGAGTCCTCCACCTACGGGGAGTTTTTTTTCCGTGACAATTGATGCGCCAGGTTTTTTGCCGGTCCGTTTAAATGTCTCTTCCTGCAGCAGCTTTGCTGCGCGAACGGCAAGGTCCTCCTCCTGCAAAATTGAGTCAATGTGACTGGTACGTTCAATACGGCTGTCCGGGCGCACGGTAAAGTGCAGAACATCGCCAAAGTCAATCAGCTGAAAGACGGTCTGGAGCAAATGATATCCGTCCTGGCGCTGTCCGGTAACATGTAAAAAAAGATTCAGTTTTGCCGGGGCCGGGCAATCGTGCAAAAAGTGATTCATCGCCTAAAATCAATTATACTGAAACAGATAAATTGGAGGTGAAATGTACCGTATTGGTTGGCCATTCTGGAAATTTCTTGCCAAATTTGGCATGACACTTAAATTGAAAATACTTGTCATACACGACAGTGAAGCTGATGTCTTCATTGCAAAAAGCAGTGATCTGAAAGGTCTTGTTTGTGAGGCTTCCACTTTCCCTGCTCTTGAAAAAGAACTTGAACTGTGTATAGCCGCACTTCTTGAGGAATACCTGCGTTCGGAATACAAAAAGCCTGTTACAGACATACGCATTCTTCAGCCATCATGAAAGAATTCTACAGCCATATCGCGAAATTTCCACGCAAAAACGGGCAGGAATTCATTTTTCCGGCAAATCCCATTCATCTGCTACCAGCCGGATGTTGACAGCATTGATCGGGGCTGGAGGCAACGGAGCATGCGACATGTCAATCCGCCTTGGAACAGGCCTGTTTTCGCCAGACTCCATCCACCTCTCATAGCGGACAACCCAGCCGTCTGCTGCAACAAGTTCAGGATTTGAGGGTGACGCCCGCAAAAACGTTCCATCCCTGTCTTTCATGCAACCCAAAAGCCAGTGACGAAGACCTGATATCGGCAGAGGCCATCCGATCTGGCCAAGGAGCAGCTCGTCAGCATCGGAAGCGCTCACCGGCTCCTTTCCAGGCGCATAAAATACTGCAAGTTCAGGCCTGACTTCAATGAGTGCCATGGTCTGTCCGAGAGGGGAGTAAAGACCGACCTGGGTGATATTTCCAAGCTGCTTCCAGGTGAATTTTCCGTGCAGGGACTCCGTGCGATCATTATGGGAAAGCGTGTAATTCAGCGAGACACGTCCCGAAAGAGAAAAGGATTCGCCACAGTCTCTTTGTGAAGGAGAAGAATCAGGATGCATTCCCTTGTGCATGACGGACTCACAGCCTGTGAGCGCAATCATCGAAAAAAAGAGAGTCGACCATAAGAGTCGTTTTGTCTTCATAAAGCCTCAGCGAGGAAAGTCCCGGCATCGATCAGGGAGAAAATGGCTGCAGACATGTTGCAGCTGTTGAAGAAAGCCAGCATGTTTTTTTTGATATTATATCCGATGATGCTGCCTCATCAGATTCAGATCATCAGTTCCAACCGCTGCCTGGAATGCAGGCGACCCGGAGGACAGATGCGTACCCGCGTTCAAAACCATGCGCGATTTACGTAATCCCAACGCTTGAAGCGGATTTTTTAAACACAATGTCATGTTTTCAGTCATGAAAAATACAACGGAACCGTTTTGATGCCATATGCAGGATTTAGCGCACGAAAGAATGTCAGCTGATGCAAAACTGAGCCCGGACCGCAATTTTTCAGGGGCACTGATTGAATGGCAAAAGCGTCACGGCAGACATGACCTGCCCTGGCAAAAGACAGATGACCCATACCGGATATGGATATCGGAAATCATGCTGCAGCAGACGCAGGTTGCAACAGTGCTCCCCTACTATGCCCGCTTTTTGGAGCGTTTTCCCAATGTCCATTCACTCTCAGCAGCGTCGCTTGAAGAAGTGCTGGCAATGTGGAGCGGCCTTGGCTACTACCCGCGTGCGCGAAATCTCCACAAGTCCGCACAAATCATTGTTGCCCATCACGCCGGACTTGTCCCAACGGACCCCGCCGAACTTCAAAAACTGCCTGGCATCGGGCGCTCAACGGCTGCAGCCATATCCGTCTTTGCCACTGGACGCGGAGGACCGCTCGCTGCAATTCTCGATGGCAATGCCATCAGGGTGTTTTGCAGAGTCTTTGGTGTGGAAGGATATGCCACTGACAAAAAAGTCAGAGACCGCCTGTGGCACCTGGCAGAGCTTTTGCTGCCGGAGAATGAAATAAAAGCCTATACCCAGGGACTGATGGATCTGGGAGCAGCCATTTGTGTGCGCAGTCGGCCGAAGTGCCATATCTGCCCACTCGCCATGAATTGTGTTGCACACTCTGAAGGCAGAGAAAAAGAACTGCCCGCTAAAGGCAAAACCAGAGTCCTGCCAGAAAAAGAAACGACCATGCTGATCCTGGTTCACAGGAGCCGGGTTTTACTGCAGAAGCGCCCTCTGTCCGGCATTTGGGGTGGGCTCCTCTCCCTGCCGGAAGTCGCTGCCGACAGCAAAGCCCTCCGTGAAGTGGCTTTACGCTTTGGCACAATTGCACAGACACAGCCGCTTTTGGCCTTTACACACACCTTTACGCATTTGAAGCTGCGAGTCTCACCCGTCCTGATAATCCTCTCCAAACTGAAAGAACACCATTTTGGCGAGATGGATGGAGAATATCTCTGGTACGAACTGGCTGATGTGCAAAACGCACCCCTTCCTTCTCCAGTCAGAAAACTCCTTGAGGAGACTGGCTTCAGGCTGACCAGGGATTGATAAAGCTTGCTCCGCCAAAAGGATCTTTGGCCTGAAGGACTGGAGAAACATTGCGTGTATGAAATGCAACGGAAAAAACCCTGGCTTCACCGACACTGCTATAATAGCGGGGTGGGCGGCAAAGTTGACTCTCAAGCAAAAAACCTGCCGTCCGGCCTTTTTTCAATTTCAGACATTCAAAAAATCCGGGGTAACAAATGATTCTTGTCACTGGTGGCACAGGCTATATCGGATCACATACGGCTGTTCAACTGATCTCAAAGGGTTCCCAGGTCGCAATACTCGACAACCTGGTAAACAGCAACAACGAGGTCCTGGACCGGATAAGGCAAATTACGGGAAAATGGCCTTTTTTTATTGATGGCGACATCAGAAACAGGGACGTACTCAGGAACGTATTCAAGGAACACAAAATAAGCGCAGTCATTCATTTTGCCGGGCTCAAAGCCGTTGGCGAAGCACAAAATCACCCGCTGAAATACTATGACAGCAATGTCACTGGCAGTATCACCCTGTTCGAGGAAATGGAACGGGCCAATGTGTTCACCCTCATTTTTTCCTCATCAGCCACGGTCTACGGCGATCCGGGCTATGCACGTTTCACGGAACAGACCCCCCTGTCACCGGTCAATGTCTACGGACGAACCAAACAGATAATTGAAGACATCCTGCGCGATGCAAAAAAAGCACAGCCATTGTGGAACGTTGCGCTTTTGCGCTATTTCAATCCGGTCGGCGCACACGTATCCGGGCTGATCGGAGAGAATCCCACTGGTGTCCCGAACAATCTGATGCCCTTTGTTGCACAGGTTGCAATCGGTCGACAGAAAGAACTCCAGGTTTTTGGCAATGACTATCCAACACCCGACGGGACCGGAGTACGCGACTATATTCACGTCGAAGACCTGGCAGCAGCCCATCTGGCAGCGCTGGACAAACTTGGGCAGGACGGGCCTTTTTTCATTACGGTCAATGTTGGAACAGGACGCCCGTACAGCGTTCTGGAAATGGTCAGGGCTTTTGAAAAGGCATCAGGCAAGGCTGTTCCCTACAGGATTACAGACAGACGGCCAGGCGATATTGCCGCCTGCTATGCCGATCCGTCACTTGCTGCAGAACTCCTGGGATGGACAGCCCAATACGACATTGACCGCATGTGTGAGGACACATGGCGTTTTATCAGCCAGGGGCTTTAAAGAAAAACGGGGGATTTTTTACTGGAGGAACCGTGCGCTCTTTCCTGCTCTGACATTCAGCCACAATGAGCGACGCAACCAAAGACTAAAGCAGATTTTTCAACAGACCGCCAACCCGGGACAAATCAAATTTGTACCTCGCATCAATTTGTGATTCAAGGCTTTTTTCGCCTGTTTCCGCTTCCCATGCCGCCTGCATCGAGGCACGCCTGGATTCTTCCATCGCCATCAGCAAAAGGTCTCCCAGCAGCGAAGAGCTTCCGGAATCCATCCCAAAGAGCTGGGCACCCGGAAAAAAATCCATTCCACCCCCCAACGAAGACTTTCCGCCAAAACCGGTGCCTGACGGCGTTAAAAGGCTCATGGCATTACGCAGCTCATGCATTTTCAAATCCTGCTTCAAACGCTCTATAGCGTCTTCAAAGCCAGCCCCTGCGCTTTTGCTCTGATATGGCGGCAAAGACACTCCAAACTGAATATTCTGAACAGGTAAAGTGTTGGGGCTCATGGGAAGTTCCTGATGACTGTTGCTATGGGTTCTTTCATTTTAACGGCAAAAAGACAGTTTTAAAAAGAAGAATAAAAGGCATTTTGGTGCTCTAATCCGGCGAACATTTTTGCCGTCTTATGCTGCAACCGAAATGACCATACCCGGAAGCAGCACCACCTTGCCAGAAGCCGCTGACGCCGGAACCCTTGACGCCGGGGCCGGCTTATCCTGTTTCTTTTTGCCCGGGGGCAAAGGACGGTTTTGAATGGTTTACCGTGTGCAGATCCTTCATCGCCGCTTCAAACTTCCCTTCGCACACCTGCGAGATAACATCCAGCCCACGCTCAATCGAATGATTTATGAGCTCCTGCTCCTCACTGCCTGGACGCTGCAGAACAAAGTCAATGACTTCCATTTTGGGATTGCTGTTTCTGGGATGACCGATTCCAAGCCTCAAACGCCAGAAATCCTGTGAGCCCAGTTTGGAGACTATGCTGTTCAGTCCGCGGTGCCCTCCCGTGGATCCGCCCTTTTTCAGTCTGGCCAGACCCGGCGAAATATCGAGCTCGTCATGGATTACCAGAATTTCCTCAGCAGCAATCCGGTAAAAATGCGCCAAAGCCAAAACCGCCTCGCCGGACAGGTTCATGTAAGTCTGCGGTGCCATGAGCCAGACATTCCGGTTTGCAATGGGCGCACGACTGATGAGCGCCTTGAAACGCGATTCCGTTTTCAAGGGAGGCGCTCCTGCTCTTTGCGCCAGCGCGTCAACAAACCAGAATCCGGCGTTGTGACGCGTCAGTTCATAGTCCCGACCGGGATTACCCAGGCCGACAACAAGGCGAATAGTCATAATTGATCAATCCAGGTTTCAGGCAGACTTACTGGCTGCCGACAGTCGTGATCTGAGCGGGCTTTTTTTCCTGAACCAGAATCCAGGGCTTGACAACAACAGCCCAGAGACTGGCGTCAGCGTCAGACCAGGACTGTGCCTGCCCATCAGTCACTTTCCCGATTTGCCCATCCTTGAGCAGAAGGGCAATACTTTGCACATCGTCAGATGCAACCATGACGGCCACACTGACCACATCGAGTCCATCAGCAACAGCGACTATGTGACCCGATGCAAAATGGCGCTCCAGTTCGCGCCACGGCAACTGTGCCGTTTCCATGTTCAGCTTGACCCGGAGCTGCTCGAGCTCCAGCTTCTGGTCCTGTTCAACAGACGGAGACGTTGTCATTTTTTTTCTCTTTCAGGCTTGATTGGCTTCAGTAATGGGGCGGCAGTTCATGGGTCGGCTTTGCACCCTGACTTTCGTTCGCATAAAAACGTCTGGCAAGATCAGTAAGCGTTGTTTCAAGCCAGTCAATACGGGTCTGCTGCCGATAGACGGTCCTGTTCAACTCATCAATCACGTACTCCTGATAAGTTATTCTTGCTTCCAAATCATGAAATCGTTCGTCCATCGCTTTCTTTCCCGATGATTTTTAAAAATTGCCTGACAGACCCGCAGCAATAAAAATGCCCTCAATCCGGATCCGTCGCGGCACCAGAGTACATCTGTGGTGTTTTGTACATCTGCAACAGCTCAAAAGTGCAGCAGAATCAAAAATCCTAACGCAATAATGCAATGTCTGTCAAAAACATTTTTTTTACCCGGATATTGCTGTTGGGAAATATGCCCCAATATATGGCATACTACAACAGAAAAACCGCCAACATTTTAGGCTCGTCTGGAGAAAAAACATGGAGCAATTTCACGGCACAACCATTTTGTCAGCACGTCGGGGCAACCAGGTTGCACTCGGTGGCGACGGGCAGGTCACTCTCGGCATTGCCATCATGAAAGGGAGCGCACGCAAGGTCCGCAAACTTTACAACAATCGCGTTCTCGTCGGCTTTGCCGGCGGAACAGCTGATGCCTTTACCCTGCTGGAGCGCTTTGAAGCCAAGCTGGAAAAACATCAGGGCAACCTGCTCCGGTCCGCTGTCGAACTGTGCAAGGACTGGCGCACCGACAGAATTCTCAGGCGCCTCGAAGCCATGCTTCTCGTCGCTGACAGGGAATCAACCTTCATCATCACCGGCAATGGCGACGTTCTGGAGCCCGAAGAAGGCGTTGCCGCCATCGGCTCCGGCAGCGTATACGCACAATCCGCAGCACTCGCCCTGCAAAGACACACGGATATGGCTCCCTATGATATTGTACAAAAAGGGCTGGCCATTGCTGGCGAACTCTGTATCTACTCAAACATGAACCATGTCATCGAAACCCTCGACACATAAAACCAGGCAATAACAACCATGATGAACCTGACACCCCCCCAAATCGTCTCAGAACTCGACAAACATGTCGTCGGCCAGGGCAATGCCAAGCGCGCTGTTGCCATCGCTCTCCGTAACCGCTGGCGCAGACAGCAGGTCAGTGAACCCCTGCGCCACGAAATCACGCCAAAAAACATCCTCATGATCGGCCCGACCGGCGTCGGAAAAACGGAAATTGCCCGCCGCCTGGCAAGACTGGCTGACGCACCCTTCATCAAGATTGAGGCAACCAAATTTACCGAAGTCGGCTACGTAGGCCGGGACGTGGAAACCATCATCCGCGACCTGACCGATATCAGTGTCAAGCAGACGCGCGAAACCGAAATGCGCAAGGTCCGCGAACAGGCTGCTGACGCAGCCGAAGAACGCGTGCTCAACATCCTGATCCCGCCCGCACGCGACTTCGGCTTTAACCAGGGCAGCAACGACCCGGCACCCGACAGCAATACGCGTCAGACTTTTCGCAAGCGGCTGCGTGAGGGCACCCTCAATGACAAGGAAATCGAAATCGAACTTGCCGACAACATGCCACACATGGAAATCATGGCCCCACCCGGGATGGAGGAAATGACCGAACAGATCAAATCCATGTTTTCCGGACTCGGCAGCGGGCGCAAGCGCTCACGCAAGCTCAAAATACGCGAGGCCCTGCGTCTTCTAACCGACGAGGAAGCCGCCAAAATGATCAACGAGGACGAACTCAGACAAAAAGCCATCACCAATGTCGAACAGAACGGCATCGTCTTTCTGGACGAAATTGACAAGATCGCATCACGCTCGGAAATCGGCGGTGCCGATGTTTCAAGAGCCGGCGTGCAACGGGACCTTCTGCCACTGGTCGAAGGAACAACGGTCAACACAAAGTACGGAATGATCAAGACGGATCACATCCTTTTTATTGCATCCGGTGCCTTTCACCTGTCAAAGCCATCCGACCTGATTCCCGAACTGCAGGGGCGCTTTCCCATCCGCGTTGAACTCGAATCCCTGTCCATTGAGGATTTTGAGCGCATTCTCACCAGTACTGATGCCTGCCTGACCGCCCAGTACGAAGCCCTGCTCGACACTGAAAATATTGCACTCAGATTTACCGAAGACGGCATCAGGCGTCTTGCGGAAATTTCCTATTCCGTAAACGAGCGCACGGAAAACATTGGTGCCCGGCGGCTCTATACCGTCATGGAAAAACTCCTGGAAGAAATTTCATTTACCGCCAGTGAAGTCGGCACGGACTCCATTACGATCAACACGGACTACGTCAATGAACGGCTCGAAGCCCTCTCTGTAAACGAGGACCTGTCGCGCTACGTCCTCTGACCGCCCGTTTTTGGGTTTTTCCCCGAAACAAAAAATCTCCCCAACGGAAAAAGCGCAGGCATCTCAAAGATGCCTGCGCCCGTTTCTGCCTGAAAACCGTGTTTTTGTGCCTATTTGGCCGCCATCATGGCAACAGCAGTATCCATCATCCGGCAGCTGAAGCCCCACTCATTGTCATACCATGAAACCACCTTGACAAGTGTGCCTTCGTTAACCCGCGTCTGGGTGGCATCAAATATGCTGGAATAGCTCGTGTGATTGAAATCGCTCGATACAAGCGGCTCCGTGTTATAGGCCAGGATGCCTTTCAGTTCACCTTCGGACGCTTCCTTCATGATCGCGTTGACTTCTTCGACCGTTGTTGAGCGACCCGCAACAAAGGTCAGATCCACCACCGAGACGTTAATCGTCGGCACACGCAGTGCAAAGCCATCCAGGCGCCCGCTTAACTCAGGCAGGACCAGACCAACGGCTGATGCCGCTCCCGTTCGCGTTGGAATAATATTCATGCCCGCAGCGCGCGCACGACGCGGATCGTTGTGATAGACATCAATCAGAACCTGATCATTGGTAAATGAATGAACGGTCGTCATCAGGCCGTTTACGATCCCCAGCTTTTCGTGCAGCGCCTTGGCAACGGGTGCCAGACAGTTCGTCGTGCAGGATGCGTTGGAGACAACAGTATGGGCTGCTTTGAGCACATTGTGATTGACGCCATAAACAACCGTTGCATCCACATCCTTGTCGCCAGGAGCTGAAATCAGCACCTTCTTTGCTCCAGCCTGAAGATGCATGGACGCGGATTCCTTTGAGGTAAATCTTCCCGTACACTCCATCACAATATCAATTCCAAGCTCACCCCAGGGCATCTGCGCCGGATTGCGATTGGAAATTGCGCGAATCCGATCCCCGTCAACGATCAGGTAATCCTCCTCATACAACACCTCGCCGCCAAATCTGCCATGCACCGTGTCATAACGTGTCAGATAGGCACTGATTGCCATGTCGCCCAGGTCATTGACAGCAACAATTTCGATATCGCGCGACTTGCCGCTTTCATAGTGGGCACGAAGGATATTTCGGCCTATGCGGCCATATCCGTTAATTGCAACCCGAATGGTCATGTTTTTTGCTCCTGAATAAAAAAGTTGTCAGCCTGGCAGCCAGAGCCCCCTTGTCCCGGGGCAAATGGCTGCAAAACCGATATTATAAATCCTATTGGCCCAAAACGGACTGAACTTTGGCCACAACATTTTCGACGGTAAAGCCGAAATGCCTGAAAAGTACCGGTGCAGGTGCTGATTCGCCATAAGTGCTCATGCCGACAACCTCACCTTCAAGACCGACATACTTGCGCCAGAAGTCCTCAATGCCCGCTTCAATTGCAACACGTACAACACCCTTTGGCAGCACACTCTGTCTGTACCCGGCATCCTGCATGTCAAAGACTTCCGTGGAAGGCATCGACACAACACGGGCTGAAATGCCCTTTTGTTCCAGTGCTTTTGCGGAACTCACCGCCAGTTCGACTTCAGAACCCGTCGCAATCAGGACCACTTTGGGATTGGGTACATCAACGAGAACATAGCCCCCGCGCGCAATATCCGCAACCTGGCCTGGATTTCTTTCCTGCCAGGACAGATTCTGCCGCGAACATATCAGGGTCGTCGGGCCATCAGTACGCCTGATCGCCTGTTCCCAGGCAACGGCCATTTCAACCGTATCACACGGGCGCCAGTTATGCAGGTTCGGTATCAGCCGCATGCTGGAAATATGCTCAATCGGCTCATGCGTTGCCCCGTCTTCACCTACCCCGATCGAATCATGCGTAAAGACAAAAATCGAGCGGACATGCATGAGTGAGGCCATGCGCAGGGCATTGCGACAGTAATCCGAAAATGTCAGAAAAGTGCCCCCAAAGGGTATGAACCCTCCATACAGTGCAACCCCGTTCATGATGGCAGCCATTCCAAACTCACGCACGCCATAGCTGACATAGTTGCCTGGTACATCCGCACTGAGCTTCACACTTTCCTTCCAGCTTGTCAGATTTGACCCCGTAAGATCAGCTGATCCGCCAAGAAAGTCAGGCAGAATCGGCGCAAAGGTCTGAATTGCGTTCTGGGAAGCACGGCGGGTTGCAATGTTTTCCTTTTTTTCAATACAGTCCTCAATGAACCGTCTTGCGGTTTCATCAAATTCAGTCGGCAGCTCACCCTGGGTCCTGCGCATGAACTGCGCTGCCGCATCCGGATATTCCTTTGCGTACGACGCCATAAGCGTATTCCACTCGTCCTGCCACCTGCGACCTCTTTCCCTGGCATCAAAGGCCTCATACACTTCTTTGGGAATGTCAAAGGGCGCATGCGTCCAGCCCAGTGCCTGCCGGGTTGCCTCGACTTCCTTTTCGCCCAGTGCCGAGCCGTGTACATCGGCAGTACCGGACTTGTTGGGTGCCCCCTTTCCGATGACCGTCCTGCAGCATATCAGTGTTGGCCTGTCCGACTGCCTGGCTTTTGAAATCGCCTCATCAACTGCAGCGACAGAATGACCGTCCACATCAGGGATGAC
>Ga0099364_10006565_pt1 | contig 16899 bp, 11 predicted proteins | sample TergutTh196P3_FD_73070 | JGI IMG/M metagenome (GOLD analysis project Ga0099364, IMG submission 73070) | Microcerotermes parvus P3 segment gut microbial communities from Pointe-Noire, Republic of the Congo - Th196 P3 | ecosystem: Host-associated > Arthropoda: Insects > Digestive system > Gut ... | reverse complement strand
TTCACGCTCAAACGCCTGTATCTGTGGGAACACACACCCTGTCTTGAAATTGACGGCTTTATATTTGCTTGTAATTCGGTTATCGTCGAGTAAATATTTTTCAAATCAATTATCGACTCAAGCCAAAGAAAGCGGCTATTGTGGCAAAATTCGCCAATATAGAAATGACCTTATCGGCTACTTTGCCCGTCCCAGCAATAAAAGCTTGAAATTTTTCTTTGCAAATTATTTTGCCAGTTTCATCTTGTTTTTCTTCTGAACTTTTGGCGTCGTTCAATATGTCAGCAAGATACCGTTTTTGTCCCTCCTGCAAATCAGAAAGGGAATTTATTTGCTCAACAGCTTTTTTAATATCACGAGAAAAAGTTCCTTGATTGACAGAGCCAGTTACACCGCCGGAAATATCAGTATTGGTTGCTATCCCAGTAATGTGCCCGGCAACCCCATTATTTATAATATTCAGATTATGATAAGTCGCCGGGGTATGATTAGCCCTCATTTCGCCCGCAATTTTAATCGCCCCTCTGTACACCGTTTCAAAGTCTTTGTTTTGCTTTATATCCTCAACTATGGTTTGAATTATTTGGAATATTTCTTTATAATCCAAGTCCCGTAACTCAATATATTTTGATTTTTCGATAGACGAAACCCACAAAACAAAGCACGGCAACGCACTTTCGGGAATATTTAACGAGTGAAACTTGTCCTTTATGCTATAGCCCGAAGTAGAAAGCTCATTGACGCTATAATAAATATCAAGGTAATTTTTTGATAAACTATTCAAATCTTCCCAAGATTTTCTTATAAATCCTTCAAACTCATTATCAGACGAGAGTGGAAGAAAAAGGCTTTTTACAATATCAGGGTTAGAATAGCGCGAGAACAATTCGCCCAAGGATTTATATTTTTCAACCTTATTTTCGGAAATATCATAATAGGATTTTAATTCCTTTATCCTGTCTATTATGGTTTGCGGGTTTTTAATCTTGTAGGCATCCACCAAAACAGAGAGTTGTTTTTTGTCAACAGTGCCACTTTTATCGTTCAAATAGTCGCTTGCCATTTTCTCAAACACGGCGAGTGGCATTTTAGATATATCATCAGCGTCAAGCCGACGATTTAACAGCCATTCCAAAAAATCCAATTCAATGGATAATTCAGCAGGGCATGGCAACATTAGCGACATTGTAATTATCTGCCCGTTGCTATCCCTAACTACCTCTCTTTTTCTTCTCTCTTCCCACAAAGCGCGCTCAACCCGTTTAATTTCTCTTTGAGAACCGCACCGATATATAAGATAATGTTTGATACTTGCGGTTAATTCGTCCGAAATAATATCAAGCCTTTTTTGCCGTATGTATTTTTCGGCGTAGGGACGCAAATCCTCCAAGGCTTTTTCATTGTGCCGCGCACGAAACACACACTCCCGTACAAAGCCGAGGGTACACTCATCGCTTTGTATCCAGTCGAAAAAATCTATTATTCTGTAATCCGGCAATGCGTTCAAGGGAATAGCCCCTCTCTTATATACAGTCTCACGTTCATCATTATATCATACCTTTCGCGGGAATCAATACCGAATCGTAATATTTTCAACATGGGGACAACGTATAACAAATCATCTCCCCACAACCGCCAGCCGGGTTTGCGTCCGCCAACGACCACGCAACCCGAACTTACCCTAAACCCGCCCAACGCTGTCCCGTATTTTCAACGAAACATTCAGGCGTATTATCTTGGGGTCGATTTTTTCTTTTCGTATAATCCGCAGTAATTGGGCTACGGCATAGGTTGCTTTTTGTGAAACCGTCTGGTGTACCGTGGTTAGTTTCGGGCGGCATTGAACAGATAGAATAGAATCGTCAAAGCCGCAGACGGACACATGCTCAGGGACGCGCAAGCCGTGATCCTGAAAATAATTCATTGAATCCACGGCGTAGAAATCCGACGCGAAAAACAGCGCCGTAAAACCGCGAAGCTTATCCTCAAGAAACGCCGAGAGCAAAGCGTGCCGTTCCGCGCTCCGGTGGCTTATATATATATACTGATCCCCGTCCGCGCGAAGCCCGTGATCCCTCAGGGCCGAAAAGAAACCCTCGCGCCGCTCATAGTCAACGCCCATCGGCGGGTCGCCGTCCGCGAGGAACGCGATTCGTTTGTGACCTTGTGTTATCAAATGCTTGGTCATCATATACGCGCCTCTTTTGTCATGCAGTCCAATGTTGACATGCGGCTTTCCGTCGTCGTTAAAATATGAGTCAATAAAGACAATGGGCGTGTTCGCGCCCTCCATATAGCGGGTGCAGTCATGAGCGAGCGCGCCGAGGATCACAAGCCCCTCGACCTTCCAGGACGCGGCTATGCGCAAGCCCTCATCCACGTCGCCGGACGTATAGAGCATCATGTAATAGCCGTTGGAACGAATCTCATCCTCCAGCGCGCCTATAATTTCCGAGAAAAACGGGTCTTGCGCGACGTTCATCTCACTGCGGCGCGCATATGTAAGAATAACGCCGATAATTCGCGAGCTGCCGCCGAGCGAGCGCCCCGCCATATTGGAAATATAGTTATTCTCCCTCAAGGCCCGCTCGACCTTCTCTAATGTCTGCTGAGACATTTTTTTTGTGCGTCCGTTCAGCACATGGGAGACCGTGCTGGGACTGACCCCGGCAATTTGGGCAATTTGCTTAATTGTTATCATCCCGATTCTCCTCGTATACCCATCAATATGATATTTTATATTATAACAGTGCTATACGGAGATAGTCAAATAAAAAGATTGCAAGTATCGCGTTATACCTATTGACAGGCGCCGTCTATCGGGGTATAATAACACATAGTGTTGCGCTATACCAAAGGGGGATGTGTCTTGGAAATACATAACTGGTGGAAAGAGGCCGTGGTGTACCAGGTATACCCGCGCAGCTTTCAGGATTCCAACGGCGACGGAATCGGGGATATACAGGGAATCATCAGCCGGATAGACTACTTAAAGGAATTGGGTATCGACGTTATCTGGCTCAGCCCGGTTTATCAGTCGCCCAATGTGGACGGAGGATACGATATATCCGACTACCAGGCCATATCGCCGGATTTCGGCACGATGAGGGACATGGAGCAGCTTCTTCAGCAGGCGCATTTGCGCGGTTTGCGGATTGTCATGGACTTGGTGGTCAACCACACCTCAGACCAACACGCCTGGTTTATAGAGTCCCGCGAGTCAAAGGACAGCCCGAAGCGCGACTGGTACATATGGCGCGACGGATGCGGCGGCAAGCACCCCAACCTTATGACCAGCGTGTTTTCCGGCCCCGCGTGGACGCCGGACGAGGCGACCGGGCAATACTATCTGCATCTGTTCGCCAAAGAACAGCCCGACCTGAACTGGGAGAATAACGAAGTCCGGCAAGCCGTCTACAAGATGATGCGCTGGTGGCTGGACATGGGAATCGACGGCTTCCGCATGGACGTTATCAGCATGATATCCAAGCCCGCCGGGGCGCTGGCGTCCGACGGCGGAAAGGGTCTCGATTGCGTCAACGGGCCGCGCGTGCATGAGTATCTTCGCGAGATGAACAGGGAGGTTCTCTCGCGCTATGACGTTATGACTGTGGGCGAAACTCCGGGCGTTACCATTGAGGAGGCCAAAAAATACGGGGGCTATGACACCGGCGAGCTTTCGATGGTATTCCAGTTTGAGCTGATGGACGTCGATACCGGGGCCTGCGGCAAATGGAACCAGCGCAGATACGCGCTGGCAGACTTAAAGCGCATACTGTCGCGCTGGCAGACCGGTTTGGAGGGACACGCGTGGAACAGCCTGTTCTGGTCTAACCATGACCAGCCGCGGGCCGTGTCCCGCTTCGGGGACGACACGAGCGAGGAGAACCGCGTACTCAGCGCCAAAATGCTCGCGACCTGTTTGCACATGATGCAGGGTACGCCTTATATCTATCAGGGCGAGGAGCTGGGCATGACAAATATGCCCTTTGACGGCTTAGAGGAAATCCGGGACGTCGAGACCCTAAACGCTTATGAGGAATTGGTCTGCCAAAAATACATATACACACACGATGAAATGATGGCGAGAATCAGGAAGTCCGGGCGCGACAACGCCCGCACCCCTATGCAGTGGACAAACGCCTCCAACGGCGGGTTTACGGACGGCGCCCCTTGGATAGGCGTCAATCCAAACTGCGAGTCGGTCAACGCGGACGCCCAGCGGGACGACCCGGATTCCGTCCTTTCATATTATAAGCAGCTCATACGCCTGCGCAAGAAGCACCCAATCATTGTGTCCGGCTCTTACTCGCAGGTATGCCCCGGCGATGACGAGGTCTTTGCGTATAAGCGCTCCATAGATGATGCCGAGCTGCTTGTGGTATGCAATTTCACCGCGAACACGCTTGAGCGCCCCGAACTCGAAAGCGTTATCCCCAAAGACGCCGAGCTTTTGATTTGTAATTATCCGTCCCTGAACAATACCCTGCGCCCCTTTGAGGCGCGCGTTTATTTCGGGAGAGCAACGTGAGCCGTTAGAAACAACCCGCGCAAACCCAAGCGCCGCGCCATAAGGCCGAGAGGCCGAACGCGCGGCGCGCCGCTTTGTCCCGCGCCTTTACACATTTGCCCATCCGGGCAATATCAGGAAGCGATTGGGAAAAATGAGGTCAAAAATGAGCCAATTTGTGGTTTACACGCCGGACAAAGCATGATACAATGGTCTGCGAATAAATATATCGGGAGGTAAAAATACAGTGATAAAAAAGACCATGGACGGCAACACCGCCGCGGCCCATGTGGCTTACGCGTTTACGGACGTGGCGGGTATTTACCCGATCACCCCGTCGTCGGTGATGGCCGAGCTGGCCGACAAATGGGCGGCCGGCGGTCAGGAGAACATGTTCGGGCAGGATGTCCGCGTGGTCGAGATGCAGTCCGAGGGCGGCGCCGCCGGTGTGGTACACGGCTCGCTGGCCGCGGGAGCGCTCACCACAACGTTTACGGCCTCGCAGGGACTGCTGCTGATGATTCCGAATATGTACAAGATCGCGGGCGAGCTGCTGCCCGGCGTCATCCACTGCTCGGCGCGCGCGCTGGCCTCACACGCGCTGTCCATCTTCGGCGACCATTCCGACGTTATGGCCTGCCGTCAGACCGGTTTCGCGCTGCTTGCCTCCACCAACCCGCAGGAGGTAATGCACCTCGGCGCGGTGGCGCATATGTCGGCCATATCCGGGCGCGTACCCTTCCTGCATTTCTTCGACGGCTTCCGCACCTCGCACGAAATGCAGAAAATAGACGCGTGGGACTACGACGAGCTTAGAGAAATGACGGACATGGACGCAGTGCGCCGGTTCCGCGAGAACTCGCTCAACCCGGAGCATCCCGTCCTGCGCGGCACGGCCCAAAATCCCGATATCTTCTTCCAGGCGCGCGAGGCGTGCAACCCGTTCTACGACGCGCTGCCCGCCGTCGTGGAGGCCGGCATGGCCAAGGTCAACGCCGCCGTCGGCGCCGACTATCAGCTGTTTAACTACTACGGCGCGCCCGACGCGGAGCATGTCATCGTGGCTATGGGAAGCGTGTGCGATACCATCGAGGAGACCATCGACCACATGAACGCCGCCGGTCAAAAGGCCGGGCTTGTCAAGGTGCGCCTGTTCCGCCCGTTCGTGGGGCAGAAGTTCATTGCCGCGCTGCCCAAGACCGTTAAGAAAATCGCGGTGCTTGACCGCACGAAAGAGCCGGGCGCGCTCGGCGAGCCGCTCTATATGGACGTTTTCACCGCGCTGGCCGAAAACAACGTGACGGGCATAAAGGTTATCGGCGGCCGTTACGGCCTCGGCTCCAAGGACGCCCCGCCGTCGAATATCTTCGCCGTTTACGAAAACCTCGCCTCACCGTCGCCCAAGAACCATTTCACAGTGGGCATCAACGACGACGTTACGCTGCTGTCGCTGCCCATAAAGGACGCCCCGGACACCACGCCCGGAGGCACGGTATCCTGCAAGTTCTGGGGGCTTGGCTCCGACGGCACCGTGGGCGCGAACAAGAACTCCATAACCATCATAGGCGACCACACCGACCTTAACGTGCAGGCGTATTTCGCCTATGACTCCAAGAAGTCCGGCGGCGTTACCATCTCGCATCTGCGATTTGGCAAAGAGCCCATCAAGTCCACTTATTTTGTCTCGAAGGCCGACTTTGTGGCCTGTCATAACCCAAGCTACGTCGATAAATACGACATGGTTCAGGACATCAAGCCGGGGGGAACCTTCCTGCTAAACTGCGCCTGGGACGTCTCCGAGCTGACGACGCATCTGCCGGCCTCCATCAAGTCCTATATCGCCGCCAACAATATCTCGCTCTACACGATTGACGGCATCGGGCTGGCGCGCGGCATAAACAAGCGCGGGCTTGGCGTCAATATGATTTTACAGGCCGCTTTCTTCAAGCTCACCAAGATAATACCGCTCGACGAAGCCGTGAAATACATGCGGGACGCCGTGGTATACAGCTACGGGAAGAAAGGCGAGGCCGTGGTCAAGCTCAACCACGACTGCATCGACGCGGGCATCACCCATGTCAAAAAGGTGGACGTGCCCGCCGAATGGGCGTCCTCAGGCACGGCGGCGGTCGCGGCCGTCAGGTGCGACTGCCCCGAAATGTCAAGGTTTGTAAACGATATACTGGCGCCCGTCAACGCCCAGCGCGGCGACAGGCTGCCGGTCTCCGCCTTTAAGGGCGCTGAGGACGGCACCTTCCCGCAAGGCTCGGCCGCCTTTGAGAAGCGCGGCATCGCCGTTGACGTTCCGGTATGGAAGCCCGAAAACTGCATACAGTGCGCCCAATGCTCATATGTGTGCCCGCACGCCGTAATACGCGTCTACGCGCTCGACGAAGGCGAGTTAGCCGCCGCGCCCGAGGGCTTTCAGGCCGTGCCCATGGCCGGCAAGGGCTGCGACCAGTATAAATACGCGGTCGTGCCGTCGGTACTCGACTGCACGGGCTGCGGCGTGTGCGCCAACGTATGCCCCGGCAGGAAGGGCGAAAAGGCGTTGGTCATGGAGCCGCTGGAGAGCAATACCGGCAGACAGCCGCTGTTTGACTATGTGGCGGGGAAGGTTTCTCAAAAGCCCGCCGTGGCGGAGGCGTTTAAGCCCAACACGGTCAAGGGCAGCCAGTTCAAACAGCCGCTGCTCGAGTTCTCGGGCGCGTGCGCCGGCTGCGGCGAGACGCCTTACGCCAAGCTGGTGACACAGCTCTACGGCGACAGGATGTATATCGCCAACGCCACCGGCTGCTCGTCTATATGGGGCGGCTCCGCGCCGTCCACTCCCTACACCGTGAACAAGGACGGCAAAGGCCCCGCCTGGGCGAACAGCCTGTTCGAGGACAACGCCGAATACGGCTATGGGATGCACCTCGGCATGACCCAGCGCCGCAGGAAGGCCGCCGACGTGGCGCGCGCGCTGGCGGAGCATGAGCATACCGAACAGCCCTTAAAGGAAGCCGCCGGCAAATGGCTTGAGACCATGATGGACGGCGAGGCGTCCAAGGCGTCCTCGGCCGCGCTCATCGCTGCTCTTGAGGACGGCGTTGACCTTTCCGAGGAGAATTTCCTCGGCACGGAATGGGAGCCGTACTGGGACAAGGAAAACAAATGGTGCAAATGCGACGCCTGCGTTCTGGCCCGCGAGCTGCTGTCGATGAAGGATGTATTCGTCAAAAAGTCGTTCTGGATCTTCGGCGGCGACGGCTGGGCTTATGACATCGGGTTCGGCGGTCTTGACCATGTTATCGCGGCGGGCGAGGATGTAAATATTCTGGTGTTCGACACCGAGGTGTATTCCAACACCGGCGGCCAGATGTCCAAGGCCTCCCAGATAGGGCAGGTGGCGCAGTTCGCGGCCGCGGGCAAGAACACCGCCAAAAAAGACCTCGCGCAGATCGCCATGTCATACGGCTATGTCTATGTCGCGCAGATCGGTATGGGCGCGTCGCACCAGCAGACCATCAAAGCCATCACCGAGGCCGAGTCGTATAACGGCCCGTCGATCATAATAGCGTATTCGCCCTGCATCAACCACGGCATGAAGGGCGGTATGGGCAACTCCATATCCGAGACAAAGCGCGCCGTGGACGCGGGCTACTGGCATAACTTCAGATTCGACCCGCGCCTGAAGGACGAGGGCAAAAACCCGTTCCAGCTTGACAGCAAGGCGCCGTCGGAGTCCTATGAAGACTTCATCAGGAGTGAGGTGCGCTACAGCTCGCTCACGCTGCAGTTCCCCGAAAGGGCGCAGGAGCTGTTCGCGTCGGCCGCCAAGGCCGCGGACGAGAAGTATAAAAAGCTCGAACGCATGAAGAACCTGTACGAGTAAGCAAGACGCTGAAAAACCCGGCCGCCTTCGCGGGGCCGGGTTTTTGGCGCGCTTATTTTTGCCGCTCAGACTCCCAGCACCTCGTGCGTTTGCTTGAGCTGCTTGCGTATCTGTATCTTTTGCGGGCATTTAGGCTCGCAGAGGCCGCAGTCCACACAGGCGGCGGCGTTTTGGTAGTTGCGCCAGTTCACCTTGCCTATCTGCTTGTATTCGCCGCGCGCGTAGTCGGTTATACCGTATACGCGGTGATAGTTCATCAGCGTGAATACCTCGGGTATGTTCACGTTTTGGGGACACGGCAGACAGTATTTGCAGCCCGTGCAGTACAGTCCCGCGAGGTTTTTGTTCTGCTCCATCATGGTTTCGACGCGCTTAAGCTCCGCGTCGGTCAGCGGCGCGATATTGGACGCCAGCGCGGCGTTCTCCTCCAGCATCTCGATAGAGCCCATGCCCGACAGCGCCATATCCACGTTCGGGTTGTTGAAAACGAAACGCAGCGCGGCCTCCGCCGACGAGCTGAGACCGGGCAGCAGGTCGAGTATGGCCTTTGACGGCTGGCCCAAACGGCCGCCGCCCACAGGGCCCATTGCCGCCACGTCTAAGCCCTGCTCTTTGGCGAAGGCTATGTCCTGTTCAAGCGACCTGTCCATAAGGTTATACTGGCAAAGGACGGTTTCGAGGGCGCCGTCGGCGCGCTTTATTATCTCGGACAGATTGCCCGGCGCGTCGTGGAACGAGAACGAGATATGGCGTATGACGCCCTGCTCCTTTAGCCTCTTGGCGCGGGCCATCGGGCCGTCCGGGATATCTATGCTGTTAATAAACGTCTCTAAGCTTATGCCCCAGAAGTGATAGAAGTCTATATAGTCCGTATCCAGCTTTTTAAGCGAGGTTTCAAGCCGGCGCTCATAATCGTCGCCGGAATTGGTCTCGATCGGGTTTTTGGTCGATATAAACACCTCGCCGCGGCGGCCCTTTACTGCCTTGCCGAGTACGTTTTCGCTCATTTTATCACAGTAATACGGCGCGGTGTCGAAATAGTTGACCCCCAGCTCCATGGCCCTGCGCAGGATTCTTATGCTCTCCTCCTCGTCGATACGGGTCACGCCGCCCTCGGTCACGGTCGGCAGGCGCATGACTCCAAAGCCGAGCCGGGATATTTGGGATTTTCCAAAATTGGTATACCGCATATGATTCGCCCCTTTCGATTACTTGATGATATCCGTCAGCCGCCTATAAGGAATTTGAGCAGTCCTGACGAGTCCTCAACGCAGTGTGTCTTTACCGCGCGGTTCATTCGGCCCACAATGGTCGCCAATATTTTACCCGGGCCTAATTCAACATAGCGCTCGATCCCCATATCAAACAGCCGCTCGCATACCCTGTCCCAGCGTATGGGGCTGACCATCTGCGCGCAAATCCGCTTCGCCGCGTCGTCGTCGCCATAGGGCATACCGTCAAGGTTCGACAGCACGGCGGTATGGCCGCTATGGAACGGCATAAGGCTTAACGCTTCGGACATAGGCTCGGCCGCCGGCCGCATCTTTTCGGTGTGTATCGGCGTCATGCCCTCGTTAAGCAGCGTGTTGGACGCCCCCATTTCCAGCGCCCTCCTCTGCACGGCGTTAACCGCGTCCGTATCGCCGCCTATCACTATCTGCTCGGAGGAGTTGTACATGGCGCAGGCGGCGTAGCCGTTCACCGACGCGCAAAGCTGCTCGCACTGAATGGCGGATATTCCCAAAATGATGCACAGCGAGCCTTCGCCGGGCCTGACGGCGCTTTGGGTCAGCCGGCCTCGCAGGCGCGCCAGCCTGAGCGCGTCGTCAAACCGAATCACTTCCGCGGCGGCCAGCGCGGTCAGCTCGCCCAGCCCGTATCCCGTCATAATGTCAACACGGACATTCTTCTCCACCATCAGCCTGTAGCAGGCGTAGCTGAGCGTCATAACCGCCGGCTGCGCGTATTCGGGCAGCGCGAGCTGCGGCTGTGTGAGATCCTTCACACGATACCCGAGAATCTCAGACGCCTGAGCGTATATCTCGCGCACCGTCGGAAACGCGCCGTGCAGATCGGCGCCCATACCGGTCGTCTGGCCGCCCTGCCCGCTGAACATGAACACTGTCTTTGACACACGAAAGCCCCCTGTCTAATTTGCTAATCAAACATGTCTCTCCCGCCGCCATCAAATGATGATCATATCTGTACAGCCGCCCGTGATGCATCTGCCGCCGTCCGGCGACACTATGTATGTGTCCTCGGCCCCAAGCATACCGAAGCCCGCCAGCCCCTTCTTCGGCTCAAGCGCGACCACCATGTCCGCGGCCAGCGGCTCGTCAAACCCCTCGGCTATGACGGGCAGCTCGTCCACATGCAGCCCCACGCCATGACCTAAGAATTTAACGCATTGCCTGCCGTATCCCATGAAGCCGTTTTTAAGGATGTCGGGCAGGGTCTCTATGCAGTCGCGCCAAATGCGCGACGGTATCTCGCCCGGCCTGAGCCGCTCGGCGGCGCGCCGCTGGACGTCCATACAGGCCCGGTGTATCAAGACGGCCTCCTCCGGGGGCTTGGCCCCGAATGTGTAAAGCTGCGTCTTGTCGGTATGGTAGCCGTTAACGCCGAACGCGATATCCACAAACACCAAGTCGCCTTTTTTCAGCCTGCGCCCCGGGTCGCCGCCGGCAGGCACGGCCGCGCAGCAGCCCTTGTTGCCGCCCGGCCCGTTAAAGGCCGTCGGATACAGGCTGTTCTCGCCAAACCCGAACATACCGCATATATTTTCGACATGGTACATAAAAAACCGCGTTACGCCCTGGTAGCCCAGCGCCGCCATACGCTCCAGCGTTTGGCCGACCATCTCCGCCTCGCTCATGCCCTCGCGCAGCAAGGCGGGCACGTCGCGCGTCAGCAGCAGGCGGTGCAGTCTGCCCGACTCCTCCGACCACCGCAGCTCAAAAGGCGATTTGACGGCCCTGACCGAGCGCGCCACATGCTCCATGCTGCCGGTCTTGTCTATTTTGAAGCATCTTTTCAGCCGCTCGAGCATGGCATACGGCATGGCCTCGCCCTCTATATAGGTAACTCCCAGATCCGCGCCGTATACGGCGGCGGCGTCCCGGTAAGACTCCATAGGGTGCACGGTTTCAAGCGGCGACTCGTCGGAGGCGCGCTCATGACTGCGCCGCACAAAGTATTCGCGGCGCCCGTCCCTGCCTATGAGCAATATGCCGTCCTGCATAGTGCCTGTGAAATAATACTGGTTTATCGTACTTACTATGACCGCGTTGTCCCAGTCCGGGCAGACGCGGCCCATCGCCTCGCGGAAGCGGGCAAGCCGTCCGTCAAGCTCCTGCAGCTCAGGTCTCATCAATGTTCTCCTGACCATATTTTTAATGTATATTATAGACCGTTTATTGGTTTTTTGCAAGTGCATACTCAAACAAAAATGGAAATTAAAATCCAATTTCCGCCGCGAGCGAGCGGAGCGTGTCCGCCGAATGGCGCAGACCGGCCTTTTCGCCGTCCGAAAGCGGTATCTCTATCGTGTATTCAATGCCGCCGCCGCCCACCACGGCGGGCAGGCTCAGGCAAACGCCGCGTATGCCGTATTGGCCGTCGAGCAGGCCGGATACGGTCAGGATGGTATTCTCGCCGCCGGTCATGGCGCGCACTATGCGGCACACCGAGAGCGCGACGGCATAGTATGTCGCGCCCTTCTTCCCTATTATCTCAGCGGCCGCGTTTTTGGTGCGCAGGTAAAACTCATCCCTGCATATACGGTTCGGGCTTTGGCAGCGCCCGCATATATGGCAGTAGTCGTCTATGGGCACGCCCGCGATATGCGTCGCGCTCCACGCCGCGACCTCGGTCTCGCCGTGTTCGCCCAGTATGAACGTGTGGACATTGCGCGCGTCGATGCCGGCGTGCTGGCCGATCAGATATTTGAGCCGCGAGGTGTCTAACACGGTGCCCGAGCCGATTACTCTCTGCCGGGGGAACCCCGTCAGCCTAAGCGAAATATAAGTCAGGATATCCACGGGATTGGTCACGATCAGCAGCAGCGCGCCGGGCGGCGCGTATCTCACCACCTCCGCCATGATGCCGCGGAACACGTCCGCGTTGCGCCGCAGCAAGTCCGTACGGCTCTCGCCCGGCTTCTGGCCCGCGCCGGCCGCAACGATTATCAGCTCCGAGCCGCCCATGTCCGCCCAGCTTCCGGCGTATACGCGCACGGGCCGCACGAAGCTAAGCCCGTGGTTCATATCCATGGCGTCGCCCTCCGCCTTATCCCTGTTGGCGTCGATCAGCACCAGCTCGCGCGCAAGCCCTTGTGTTATCAGCGTATAGGCCGTGGTCGAGCCGACAAAGCCGGCCCCTATGACGCTTATTTTCCACATATCAGCGCCCGTCCTTTCCGAGGCCGCCGCGCTTTGCGCGGCAAGCCCGATAATATGCTGGTATTTTTTTTTAATTCTGGTATAATAAGATATAGTATGGCATATTCGGATTACAATATCAGGAGGAATCAAGTGGATAAATATACCATGGGCTGGGACATCCCTGAGCCGTTCGTCAAAGACGCTTTTATGGCCTGCGGCGTACCGCGCGCGGACGCGGAGATATGCGCCGACGTTTTGCTCGAATCCGACCGCAGGGGCATAGAGTCGCACGGCGTTAACCGTTTTAAGCCCATTTACATCGACCGCATACGCGCGGGCCAGCAGTCGGCCGTCACAAACATCGAGGTGGTCAGGGAAACGCCGGCCACGGCGGTTCTGGACGGCAACCACGGCATGGGCCAGGTGGTCGCGCACAGAGCTATGGCGACGGCCATAGAAAAAGCGAAGTCTAACGGGCTGGGCATGACGGCCGTCCGCAACTCTACTCATTTCGGCATCGCGGGCTATTACTGCTCAATGGCCGCCGACGCGGGCTGTATCGGCATGGTGGGCACCAACGCGCGGCCGTCCATAGCGCCCACCTACGGCGTTGAGAATATGCTCGGCACCAACCCGCTGAGCTTCGGCATACCGACCGACGAGCCGTTCCCGTTTATGTTCGACTGCGCCACATCCATCACGCAGCGCGGAAGAATCGAAAGCGACGCGCGCCTCGGCAAGCCGACTCCCGGCGGGCACGTCATCACCGGCGACGGCGCGGCCCTGACCGACTCGGCGTCCATACTCAAGGCGCTGACCGACGGCTCGGCGGCGCTCGCGCCGCTCGGAGGTTCGGGCGACCAGTCGGGCGGCTATAAGGGCTACGGCTTCGCGACCGTGGTGGAAATACTGTCGTCCGCGCTTCAGGGCGGGCGGTTCCTGCGCGCGCTGAGCGGCTTTGAAAACGGCAGGCAAGTCCCTTACGCGCTCGGGCACTTCTTTTTGGCCATCAACGCCGAGGCGTTCCTTGGGATAGACACGCTCAAGCGCATAGCGGGCGACATCTGCCGGGAGCTGCGCTCGTCCAAAAAAGCGCCCGGTCACGACCATATCTACACGGCGGGCGAAAAAGAGTACCTGACGTGGATGGAGCGCAAGGATACCGGCGTTCCGATCAATCAGGGCGTCATGCGCGACCTTGTAAATATACGCGACATGTGCGGGCTTAAGCAATATGTGTTCCCGTTTGAGCCTTTAGAGGGATGAGACGCGGGACATGACCGCCGCCGCCCGCCCGCCGCGGGGATTCCCAAAACAATACGCGGGGTGGCTATACCATGAACATAAGCAGACATTCCCTGATATTCGGGTTGTCCTACGCCTTGGATATCGCGGGCAAAAACAACCTGTCACATTCAAAAAGCACGGCTTATATCGCCGTCTCAATCGGCGGGCGGCTCGGGCTGGACAGGGCCTCAATCCTTAACCTTTACTATACCGCGCTGCTTCACGACATCGGGTTAAGCAACTCTTATGAGATGGTGCAGCACTGCGTGGACGGCCAAAAAATGCTGAGCAAGCTGCCGCTGCCGGAAACCATCGCGAGGGACGTATATTATCACCATGAGTTTTACGACGGCTCCGGGATTTTCGGCCTGTCGGGCCATGATATCCCCAAAAACGCGCATATCATATGCTTCGCGAGCGAGTTTGACGATAAATTCGGCAAATTGTCCGACGAGTTTGGAAGAAGCCTGTTTTTGGATGTGCGCGGCTGGCTTGACGCGAGAAAACAGCGGTTTTCAGGCGATATAACGGACGCGTTCGCGAGCCTGATAAAGCAGGAGGCCTTCCTTCTCGATTATTTCAACCACGAGACCAAATATACGCTCTCAAGCAAGCTTGTGGTCGGAGACGACGTTTATTACGGCTACGACGATGTGGTCAAATTCGCCCATTGCTTCGCGGATATCATCGACTGCAAAAGCCCCTTTACCCACACCCACTCACACGGGATAGCGGAGCTTGCCCGCAAGGCCGCCGCGCACTTGGGATACGACCGCGAAACACAGGACAAAATGTATATCGCCGGGTTGCTGCACGATATAGGCAAGCTGGACGTATCCCCCGGCATACTGCATAAAAACGGCGGCCTTACCGAGGACGAGCGCTTTGAGATTAACAAGCACACCTATTACACAAGAAAGATTTTAGAGCAGATAGACGGCTTTGAGGATATCGTAAACTACGCCGCCAATCATCACGAGAGGCTTGACGGGATGGGATACCCGTATCTTATACTGGGGGAGAAGCTGAGCGGCCTTGAGCGGGTAATGGCAATATGCGACGTGTATCAGGCGCTGACCGAGGAACGCCCGTATAGGGGGAAGCTGCCGCCGGAGAGGGTTTGGAGTATAATCGACGGCATGGCTGAAAACCGGCATCTCGACGCGTTATTGGTTTCAAGCCTCAAGCAGGTGTTTGATTGATAACCCACAAATAACAGGAAAGGAACGAAAACAAATGAAATGCCCATTTTGCGGATTTTTAGAGAGCAAGGTGGTCGATTCGCGGCCTACGGACGAGGGCGAGAGCATACGCCGCCGCCGCGAATGTCTCCAGTGCCAGAAGCGTTTCACTACATACGAAAACATAGAGAGCCTGCCTCTGATGGTGGTAAAGAAAGACGGCTCGCGCCAGTCGTTCAGCCGCCAGAAGCTGCTGGGCAGTATGCTGCGCGCGTGCGACAAGCGCGCCGTATCGCTCGTGCAGCTCGAGAGCATGGCGTCCGAAATTGAGCAAAAGCTGCTCAACGCGCTCGAACGCGAGGTGCCGACCGTCAAAATAGGCGATCTGGTCATGGAGAGCCTGAAAGCCGTTGACGAGGTGGCCTATGTGCGCTTCGCGTCGGTATACCGCCAGTTCGCCGACGTGAATACATTCCTCACCGAGGTGACAAAGCTGCTGGGCGAAAAAGACAAATAAGATAAGAGGCCCATATAGCTCAAGAACAATTGTTCAATTAAAGAACAATTGTTCTTGACTTTTTTATTTATGTATGCTATAATGCGCCCAACGGACAATCATAGGATGTGGTTAAATGGATTTGGAGCAAAAATTGGAGGTGCTGGGCGCCGCGGCCAAATACGATGTGTCGTGCGCGTCGTCAGGCTCAAGCCGCGCCGGCAAGCGCGGCGGCATAGGCAACGCGGCGGTTGGCGGGATCTGCCACACCTGGACGGCCGACGGGCGGTGCCTGTCGCTTCTGAAGGTACTCATGACAAACGCCTGTGTCTACGACTGCGCCTATTGCGTGAACCGGGCGTCGCACGACACGCCGCGCGCCACCTTCACGCCGCGCGAGCTGGCCGAGCTGACCATCGGCTTCTACAGGCGCAATTACATCGAGGGCCTGTTTTTAAGCTCCGGCGTCCTGAAAAACGCGGACTACACCACCGAGCGCATGATAGAGGCCCTGCGGCTGCTGCGCGGGGAATACCGCTTCAACGGCTATATACACGCGAAGATAATACCCGGAACCAACCCTTCGCTGATAGACATACTGGGCAGGTTAGCCGACCGGCTGAGCTGCAACATTGAGCTGCCGTCGTCGTCCTCGCTCGGAAAGCTGGCGCCCCAAAAGCTGCCCGAGCATATCCTCACGCCCATGAGGGTGGTCAAAAACACTCTGCACGGCCTGCTTGGGGACGGCTCGAACCGCCGCGCGGGCGGAGCGTCCGCGTTCGCGCCGGCGGGGCAGTCCACGCAGATGATCATCGGCGCGTCGCCCGACACCGACTACACCATACTAAAGCTGTCTAAGGGGCTTTACGGGCACTTTAAGCTAAAGCGCGTGTATTTCTCGGCATTCGTACAGCCGCCCGATTGGATGGGCCGCCGGCCCGACGCCGCGCCGGCCGGCTTCGACGCCCTGCTGCTACGCGAACACCGCCTGTATCAGGCCGACTGGCTGATGCGCTTCTACGGGTTCGACGCCGAGGAGCTGCTGGACGAGCGCAACCAATCGCTCTCCGCGGACGTTGACCCCAAGTGCGAATGGGCGCTGCGCCATCCCGAGGCCTTTCCGGTCGAGGTCAACACCGCTCCGCTCGAAACCCTGCTGCGGGTGC
>Ga0099364_10006564_pt1 | contig 16901 bp, 8 predicted proteins | sample TergutTh196P3_FD_73070 | JGI IMG/M metagenome (GOLD analysis project Ga0099364, IMG submission 73070) | Microcerotermes parvus P3 segment gut microbial communities from Pointe-Noire, Republic of the Congo - Th196 P3 | ecosystem: Host-associated > Arthropoda: Insects > Digestive system > Gut ... | reverse complement strand
ATATGAAGAGCAGGCTCTTGGTTTTATATTTAATTTTTTGCATTTTACACTCTCTCCTTTGAATTTCAGGATTTCGGCTTTGTGCCTCTTGATGTGTTACATAAAAACCGTTTTTGCCTTACACCGAAACGAGGAATTGGGTTTGAAAACGACATCGCCTCCAACCCGAGTCATTCTTCTGCGTTTCATTATGATAAAATAGGAATATTATAGTAAATAAAGCGATAGGCAATTTTTAAAAAATCATTTCGGCAGCCGATATAACTCATCGGATTTGGGGGCGCGAAGAACACTCATTGCCTCAACGTCTTGTTTTTCATTTTTGTAAATTAACCGTTTCATCGGGTTTTCTACAACTTCGCCGATAACGGTTGCCAAAATTCCCTTTTCATGAAGCTTTTGCAAAACCAAATCGGGATTTGGGGTTGTCAAAACCATATTGCCGCTGGCAATTAAACGATAAGGATTTAAACCATAATGATTGCAAATTTTTTGAGTTTCGTCTGCGATCGGAATGTTTTCTTCATAAACCAAAACACCGGTGTTTGAAGCTTCCGCCATTTCCCATAGAGCGCCATATAAACCGCCTTCCGTAATATCGTGCATGGCATGAACGATTTTGTTTCCAAGTGCTCCGGCAAGAATACCTTCTTCTAAAACGCTGATTTGAGACATCATTCCTTGCGCTTTTTGAACGAAAGCTTTGCCGAATATTTTTTCAAGCTCATCTGCTTTTTCATTGGCAATAATGGCAGTTCCTTCCGGTCCGACGGTTTTGGTTAAAATGATTTTATCACCGGAAACAGAACCGCCTGAACAAATCACATTCTTTTGATCTGCCAAACCGATGGCTGTTGTATTGATCACAACACGCGTCACAGCGTCTGTCACTTCGGTATGACCGCCGATAATGCTGACATTTAAAGCCGATGCCGTATCAGCAATTTCTTTCATGATCGTGTCCAAATCATCTTCCGTTGATTCAGGCGGCAACAGAATGGTCACTAAAATCCAAAGTGGTCGAACACCACATGATGCCACATCATTACAAGAAACACAAACAGCTAAACGGCCGACTTCTTTAGAAGCGCCTGTAATCGGGTCACACGACACCACGAAATATTGACTGCCAATATCCAATATGGCACAATCCTCACCAATTTTAGGCGCAACGATTACATTTGAATCAAAACGGCTGAGTTTTTGAAACACCCGCTGCTTTAAAATGTCATGAGGAACTTTTCCGATTTCCATTTCTATCTCCGATTCAGTGATTTTTCTAAAGTTAAATGATACGTTTTATTTAATTGTGTTTATTCGGAAGATGTTTTTGTCGTCTTAATATAGGAGAAACAGCGTATTCTTTTTTATGGAAATTGATGAGACTTTTTTGTCATTGGAAGAGATCAAAAGAACGCTGGAAGCTGAAGGTTTTACATATAAAATTTCATTTGACGGCAATGAAATAGAAGAAGACGGCGAAACAGAAGAAGACAACAAAACAGAAAACGGGATAGAAATATCTGAAAAAGGGGAAGACGGAAAGATATTTGGAAAAGGGAAAAAGACTGATTTTTCAACAGATGCAGATCCTGAAGAAATAAGAAAATGGGAAATGGAACTTCCCGATATTGAAGAAAATGAAAAAGAAGAGGATGAAAAAGAAGAGGATGAAAAAGAAGAGAATGAGGGGGAAGATGATGAGAGGGAAGAGAATGAGGGGGGAGAGAATGAAAAACAATGTTTGGAAAAACATCCTTTAAAATCCATTGATAATGCAACCGTCATCTTTTTTGATGTATTTAAAAAGAAATCCTATACAAAAACATTTATTTTCCAAAAAGAAGGCGAAAACGACAACAGCTTATATCGGTTGGTCGGTTTTTGCGAAGCGCCGATGGCTTAAAGAAGGAAAGGGAGCGAAAAATTTATAAAACCTATATATACCCTTTATATACTTGATATACCTTTATTTATGCCTTCTCGTGTTCAGCAAAAATAAATGCTGAATCAGTAAATATTATTTATTAATATTAATATCCGGACGGTGTTTCTTATGAGCGAATCAAATATCAAAATTGAAAATGTCGTTGCTTCTACAAAATTGGCAGAAGAATTCGACTTAAACTTAATCGTTGAAAAATTCCAAACGGCGGAATATAATAAACAAAAATTCCCGGGACTTGTGTACAGGGTCGCTGACCCCAAAGCCGCTTTCCTTGTGTTTACATCCGGAAAAGTTGTCTGTACGGGTGCAAAAAACGTTGATGACGTCCACACTGTCATTGGAAACATGGCAAAAAAATTAAACGGGATCGGTATTAAAACCCTTGAAAAGCCGGAAATTTCGGTTCAAAACATCGTTGCATCTGCTGATTTAAAAACTGTTTTAAACCTCAATGCGATTGCAATCGGTCTTGGTCTTGAAAACATTGAATATGAACCCGAACAATTCCCCGGACTCGTTTACAGAATCAACGACCCAAAAGTTGTTGTTTTAATTTTCAGCTCCGGAAAACTCGTCGTGACCGGCGGAAAATCACCCAAAGACTGCGATCGCGGTGTTGAAGTCGTTCGCGAACAATTGGACAACATGGGTCTTTTGTAACCGGCTGTCCTATTTTTATTTCAATTTAATTTTAATTTATTTTTTATTGGTTTGGGTTTGATTGATTTCGTTTGTTTTATCACGAAATCAATCAAAAGAGTTCAAAAGAATTCTAAAGAGTCCAAAAACGCAAAGGGACATTTATGAGCGAAGAAAAAGAAAACAGTATAATTTTTGACAAAAATGATGTGTGTATTTTCATTCCAGTTTTAAATGAAGAAAGTGCGATTCAAACCGTCATCGACGGCTTTAAAAAAATCGGCTACACAAACATTTTGGTCATGGATGGAAACAGTAAAGATAAAACAAGAGAAGTTGCTGAGGCTTGCGGTGCCCGTGTTGTCATTCAAAGCGGCAAAGGAAAAGGGCAAGCAATGATTCAAGCCTTTTCAATGATCACTGAAAAATATATTGTTATGATTGACGGCGATGCAACGGAGTTGCCGGAAGAAATCAACAAAGTTCTTTATCCGGTATTGGAAGGAAAAGCCGATCATGTTGCCGGAGATCGAATTGCCGGAAGAACAAACGGCGCTTTTACAACACTCAATTTGATCGGAAACAAAATCATCAATTGGTTCTTCCGCCGTTCATTTAATTCAAATTTAAAGGATATTTTAACAGGATATCGTGCTTTTACTCTTAAATCCATTCAGGCTTTGGATTTGAAACAAAATGGTTTTGTGATTGAAACAGAAATGACCGTTGAGTGTTTAATGAAAGAACAAAGGATGATAGAGGTTCCGATTACCTATTTGCCGCGCCCTGAAAAAGCAGAAACAAAATTAAACCCGATTCGTGACGGATATCGAATCAACAAAGCCATTTACATGTATTCGCGCTATTATAATCCGATTTTCTTCTTCGGCATTTGGAGTCTCCCCTCAATTCTGGGCGGTCTCTTGTTTACAGCAGATTACTTCTATGCTTACTCAGCCTACTCATATGTTTTCTCGCCTTTTGCCGCTTTATTCTTATTCTTGCTGGCTGCCATGCTTATTATTGCCGGATTTGCAGCGGATGTTTCGGCAGTCCTTCACAGAAAAACAGTTAAAGCGATGAAAACAGAAAAAATCGAACACAAATATGACCAATTCTGATTGGATTGGTTTTATTTTTTAATTTTTAAAAGTTAAATTTTCTTTTTTAACTTTGCTTTTTTTGTTTTAAAAAAAAATTAGACCAATACTCGAAAGGAGGAGAGGCTCCTCCTTTCTTTTTTGGCTCAATGTGATTTGATTTTGGGGATTTTGTTTTTGAATGTTTTTTAAAGATAGGTTTGAATGCTTAGATTAAGATATTTTTGGGGATTTTGTCTGGGGAATTTTTAAATGTTTTTATTGTTTGACAAATGTTAAGCATTCTGAAATATCCATAAACTCAATCTTATATATTAATTATTTGGCAAGATCATAATGTTGGTTGACTATCTTTAAGGCGCAGAAGTCACCGCACATTGTACAAGCATCTTCATCGCCGGGGGCGCGGCTGTTTCGAACAGCACGGGCATGATCGCCGTCAATGGCAAGGCTGTACATCTTTTCCCAGTCCAGATCTCTTCTGGCACGTCCCATGGCTAAATCTTCATCTCTTTTGCCGAGACGAATCATGTCGCCGACGTGAGCGGCAATCTTGGATGTTTTGACACCGGTGATCACGTCTTCAAGATTCGGGAGAGCCAAGTGTTCTGCCGGTGTAACGTAACAGAGGAAATCGCAGCCGTAAGATGCTGAAACGGCGGCACCAATTGCGGTTGTGATGTGGTCGTATCCGGGTGCGATGTCTGTGACGAGCGGACCGAGCATGTAAAACGGCTTGTAGTTGCTCATGACTTTCATCAATTGAACATTGGTTTTGATCTGGTCAAGCGGAACGTGTCCGGGACCTTCGACGATGACTTGGAGATCGTATTTGTCGTGTGCAATTTCTGCACATTCGGAGTTGATGATTAACTCCTGAACTTGAGCGCGGTCGGTTGCGTCGTGGACAGCACCGGCACGCATGCCGTTTCCAGTGGAAAGTGTGACTTCATGTTCTTTTAAGATTTCACAAAGGTAATCGAATTGAGCATAAAGCGGATTTTCTTTTTCGTTGTGAAGCATCCATGTGCTCATGAAAGCGCCGCCTCTGGAACAAAGACCACCGTATCTGCCATGTCTTTTCAGTCTGTCAAGTGTGATTTGGTTGATGCCGGTGTGAATCGCCATGAAACAGGTACCGAGTTTGGCTTGCTCTTCTGTGGCATTGAAGAGTTCGTCTTCTGTCATGTGAACAATGGAGCCGTATTTGTCAGCCGCCTGAATAAAGGCTTGATACAGCGGAACAGAGCCGACCGGAAGGGTAATGGCGTCACAGACTGCTTTTCGGATACCCAGGAAATCGCCGCCGGTTCCAAGTTCCATGAGGGTGTCAGCGCCTGCCTTTTCTGCAGCCTTTGCTTTTTGAATTTCCATATCCATATCAACAATATCTGAAGAAGCACCGATGGATGCATTGATTTTGGTACGGCAGCCTTGACCGATACCGGCATATTTCACTTTTCGGTAGGGACTAAGTGGAATAACAATTCTGCCGGAAGCAATTCCGCGGCGGATAAATTCAGGATCAAGCTCTTCTTTTTGAGCAACAATTTTCATTTCTTCGGTAATTTTACCGTTTTTGGCATCAGTAACAATTGACATAATCTCACTCCAAATAATTTTTTATTTTTTTTAAAATTTTTTTTAAATCTAATGAAGCAAAAGATGAACTTTTACCGCAAAGTAAAGGTAAAAACAATGGTTTTGGAATATATACTTATTTAAAAAATAAAGTTGAAAATAAAACAAGTTTACTTTAAAATACAATCAATATGTGTTGAAAAATAAAATAAATAAAGAAAAGTTTATTTTAAAATCAGTAAAATTGAATTCGTTTTAAAAAATGGAAAAAATAAGAAAAGAAAAAAGATAAAAAAGATAAAAGAAAAAAGAAAGAAAAGAAAAATCAAAGCCATTCGTATCCGTAAAAGGATTCGATATTATAATTATTCATTAATGTCAATTCGGCGTACCCGAAAAACTGGCAGCCTTCACAATTTTTAAGAATCTCTACCCGTTCTTTTTTCGTTAAGTTCCAAATCTCAGCGATTCCGTTTTTTTGAATTGTTCCGTCTTCGTTAAAAACGGATTGCTCTAAAACATTTCCAAGAGGCTTATTATGAATTCTGCAATGATACATTTGGCTGAGATCGTCAATTGCCAAAACACCGCGGTCAACACGGCAATTTTGAATCGGGCGGTTGTCACGAATTTGTTTTAAATATGTTTTTGAATTGATCAAAGGATATCCTTGTTTTTTGAGGTCGATGAGTCGGGTCATTAAATCCTTGAATTTGCCGCGCTGATCATCCTGAATCAATAAATCGTCCCAATTCGTATCATCCATGCGTTTGAACAAATAAATCGGTTCTACGGCCATTTTGACGTTTCCAAGCTCTTTGGCGAAATGAACCAAATCAATCACTTCATCTAAATTTTTAGAACTGATCACACAGTTCATCAACAGCGAATGGTTCAAAAAACCGCCTTCTGAGGCATAACGAATGCCGTCGAGAATCGAATCATAATCCGCCCCCCGAATTTCTCGTGAGGCTGTTGGTCCGTCAACGGACACCGAAATATAATCAACATCCCTCAGTTCATGAATCCTTTTTTTCAAAAGTATTCCGTTTGTGATCATAAATGTCTTCATTTTCCGAGATTTGGCATAAGCCATAATCTCCGGCAAGTCTTTTCGAAGAAGCGGCTCGGTTGACCAAGCATTGTAAGACGTAATCCCAAAATCCGCTGCAAGATCAATAATTTTAAAAACGGAATCTAAAGAAACATCTTTTTGCCTCCCCCCAATGGTGTTTTTCTTCCATTCGTCACAAAAAACACACCGTAAATTACAGCCGGAATTAATTGAATGAGAAAGCGTCACCGGACGTTTTTTAATTTTCATTTGAAAGGCGGCTTTTGCCATAAAAAGAGGTTCAAATTTAGACACAACAAAACAAAGAAGTGAAGCATGAAATAGTTTGCCATCTGAGAAAAAAATCAAAGATACTAAAAATCAAAGATACTAAAAATCAAAGATACTAAAAATCAAAGATACTAAAAATCAAAGATACTAAAAATCAAAGATACTAAAAATCAAACTTAATAAAAAAGAGATAAGTGGAAGGGCCTGCGCGAGTGTGCATCACGGTATTAACGCTGAAACAGCGATTAAAACCGGCTAAGCATTGCAGGCACGGTCAAATTACCATAGCATATTAATACTATTTAAAATATTTGTATGGTGTTTAAAATCAAACGTAATAAAAAAAGAAATAAGTGGAACGGCCTGCGCGAGTGTGCATCACGGTATTAACGCTGACAGCGATTAAAAACCGGCTAAGCATTGCAGGCACTGTTATGTTATGGAAAAGATGGATACTAATTAAAGCTTTTTAAATTTTTGAAATAAAAATTTTATCTTCAATCAATCTGTTGCTATTTTTTACTTATTATGACTTACGTTGGGATTTGGATTTTTTTGGAACTTGCCCAAAAGGGATCGTCTTCCCAATCCTTTGGAAAACCCATGCCTTCCAATTGAATATGGTATTTATCAAACAAATCAATGAACGATTTTTTAAAACAATTATCAGGATTTATGACGTTTAAAAGGTACGAAATACAGCAGATATAAGCATACAATTTATTATTTTCAATATTTTTGTTTTGGACAAACGAATGATTTGTTTTTTTGGGTATCTTGATGTTATAAGAACAGTTTTTATTCCACAATCTGTTATGGTGAGCGCATTTATTACGTATAAAAGTTATACAATGCAGCCAATTTTCTAAAACCTCATAAGAGGATAAACCATAATACTCAACGATTTTACTCTTACAGTCGCTAAAATTTAAATTGGAAAACAAACGAGATAAATAACCAAAACTGATTAATTCCATAATCATCCAACATGCAGGCTCAGATGGAATATCATATTTTTCTTTGTAATGTTTAATAAAAGCCTCATCACTGTCATTCATTTTTGAAGAGAGAAATTGTAAAAAGTTTTTATGATTATTTTCATTTCTGAAAAGATGAGATTTCAAATACCAATGTGAGCCATGCTCTAAAGAATAATAATTAATAAGCTGATTTCGAAGTGAGATTTCTATTTTTCCGGTCGCTTCGAATAATAATAGCCTTAATTCGCTATCGAATTCATATACATTTATGATGTCTTCGAAATAAAGGCAGCTTGAGAATTTATGAGACCGACGATCTTGGAAATGGTGCATATACCCTTGCAGCCGATAAAAATTATGATTCCCCAAATAAGACATTGCCCATGATTCATCCTTGAATAATAAACTTTCATTTTTTAATTTATCGACTTGCTGAGCAACAGTCAATACGTTTTTATTAAAAACTTTGAAATCACACATAAAAAATCAAATGGGTAAAAAGAAATAAGTGGAAGGGCCTGCGCGAGTGTGCATCACGGAATTAAGGATGATAACATCAATTAAAACCGGCTCAGCATTGCAGGCACTGTCATTCAATACAGTGCATGAATACTATTTAAAAATGCTTAAATTTTTAAAATCGAAAAGGATAAATAATAAAAACAAAAAAAAGAATCAACCGCCTGATTCATCTGATCAAACAGGCGGTTAATTGTGATTTTACAATTGGATAAAAATTAAAACAATTTTTATCCAAAATAAATCATTGCTGTTTTCCCCGAAGCTGCCGCCACTTAAACAACATCACTGCACAAAGAAGCCCCAGCAACGCTGTCAAAACCGCAAACCCTGGTATGCTGCTGCCGTCATCACCCGCAACGCCTGTTATCGTCATCAAACAAGATGCCGTAAAGCTTCCGTCATCGGTTGTCACCGTAATGGTCGTCGTTCCTTCTTTATGAGCCGTCACTCTTCCGTTTGCATCCACCGATGCGACGGAGGGATCACTGCTTGACCAATTCAACCCCATGTCCGTTGCATTTTCAGGCGTAATTGCGGCAATGAGCTGCAAGATTTCACCCGCGCTCAATGTGGCGTTGGTCTTGTCGAGTTGGACGTTTGACACGAAAATGGTGTCGTTTCCTTGGGAATCATTTCTTTGAGAATCGTTTCTTTGGGATGCGTTTTGGTCGGAGACGATTGTAGCAGATCCAGTGGATGAACCACCGCCACCGCCTGTGGTTGACGTTGCTGCTGCATATACATTCACTGTCTGCGGAGAGCCGCTGATACTGTATCCTGTCGGAGCAGCCACGGCTATAGACACCGTTCCTTCACTCACGCCGGAAATCGCAATACTCCAAGTTGTGCCGGAACCTGTCAGAGCACCGGCCGTCACCGCACCCGTACCGCTTGTAATCGTAATGTCGCTTGCGGTAAGTCCTGTGATGGCAACATCAAACACCAAATCAATCTGTGTGGATGTTGTTGTGCCGCTGGCACCGTCTGCTGTTGCACTCACGAAAGTTACGGGCGTTGGCACCGCTGCTGCATATACATTCACTGTCTGCGGAGAGCCGCTGATACTGTATCCTGTCGGAGCAGCCACGGCTACAGACACCGTTCCTTCACTCACGCCGGAAATCGCAATACTCCAAGTTGTGCCGGAACCTGTCAGAGCACCAGCCGTCGCTGCACCCGTACCGCTTGTAATCGTAATGTCGCTTGCAGTAAGTCCTGTGATGGCAACATCAAACACCAAATCAATCTGTGTGGATGTTGTTGTGCCGCTGGCACCGTCTGCTGTTGCACTCACGAAAGTTACAGGTGTCGTTGCCGCCTGCGTAAACTCAACCAATGCCCCTGTTGTCATAAGATAGCTGCCTGTTATCGGATCAGGGGTAGCAGTATAGCCTGTCAGCTCAAATTCAATTTCTTCAGTCGTATAAGACGTAATGACCGACAGATTTGTTCCCGCTGCTGTAAGACCTGTCATCAAGTCTATCACAATCGGATCATCGAGTTGGAATGGGTACCAATCGATAAAATCCTGATCACTTACATAGGACGTCATATCAAATGGATTTAGTGTTGCTGTGACGGTATCTGTTGACATCGGATTTGCAGTAAATTGAACCACATTGCCGATATTTCCGGACTCATTTTTCAAATTGCCTTCCGGCAAAGTGAGGAATATTTCTCCCGATGCGCCTATGTCATCGCTTGTATTTAGGGTCACTTTTGTTGTTTCACCATAGATAAGAGCTTTGGAAGGCGAGTTTATGGCTGTTCCAACGGAAGTATCGGCTGTGATATCACCACCGCTGATAATAAGAACGGTAGCCCTGATTCCATTAATATTATTACCGGTAGCGTTGACTGTGCCGCCGTTGATGGCGAGACCGGGGCTGTAGATACCATAACGATGACCGGTAGCATTGATTGCGCCATCATTAACAGTGAGATAACCGTTAATGCCCCTTGAGTCAAAACCAGTGCCGCTGCCACTTCCTGAAGTGGCTGTGATGTCACCGCCATTGATAATAATAATAGGATTGAAAGTGCTATAATAACCCGCACCGATGGCGGTGGTGCCTTCGCCTGTGAGAGAATTGGCTATGCCGCCGCTAAAGGCATTGACTGTGCCGCCGTTGATGGTGATCGTTTCAACTCCTCCGTAGGCACCGCCGCCGATGCCTGCACCGCCGTAGCCGGCGCCCGCTTGAATTTCACCACCATTAATGGTAATTGTACCATTTTTAGTGCGCATGCTGCCACTGGAAGACGGCGGAACCTCTTGTTCATTACCACCTCCGATGCCTGCACCACCACCGCGGACTTGCCCATAACTGTTGCTCATTGCAGTAATATTTCCGCCGTTAATGATAATATCACCCAAATGTCGGTATTCAGTCACTGAACTCCTTAAACTTCCAATGGCGGCGTTTGAAGAGTTAATTTCACTGCGAACAACCATAATGCCCTTGTTTGCTCCGGTAGATTGTGCATAAATCGTCAGAGTGTTTCCTTCCTCCACAACAATGCTTCCGCTCAATACGGATAAATCACAGAAATCTTCCAAAATAAGATCAACTGTTCCGTCAATAAAAATATAAGATTGAGGAAAAATTGCTGCGCCCGATACTAAATACCAACCGTCGGTGAGTGTAATATTCGTTGTAGAGGTTGAAATGACTTCCTCAACATTATTTGCATATTGAATCTGTCCATCCGCATCAAGGTACGGAACATTGTCATAGAGTGTTCCGCCAGTCATCGGAAATGCAACTGTAACGATGCCGCTGTTTTCAGCGTTTGTAACAGTCGTTGCTCCTGCGACAGTGAAAGAATTCTCAGCGACGCCTTCGAACGTATAGCCTGCTTTGGGCGTGAGCGTGATTGTCGCCGTGTATGTTCTGTAAGAGTAAAATCCAATGTGATTGGGCGTCCATGCCACCGTACCCGTATATTGTTCTGTTTCGGTCACTGTTGTTACAGGTGCTGTTCCGGCAACCGGAGGCGTCACACCGCCAATTGCCAAAAGGTTAATTGTTGCTGCGGTGGCGGGAAATGTTGCCGTAATAACGCCGCTGTTTGCATCATTGCTGACAATTGTTGCTCCCACCACGGTAAAGCTGTCAGCGGCTACGCCGGCAAAGGTAAATCCTGATTTGGGTGTCAGCGTGATTGTTGCCGTGTATGTTACACCGTCACTGAATGGATTGTCATTAGGCGTCCATGTAACCATACCCGTATATTGTGCCGTTTCAGTTATTGCTGTAATAGGCGCTGCGTTGAAAACAGGAGGCATCACGCCATCGATTGCAAAAAGAGTGACTGTAGTGTCCGAGGGGGACCCAGTTGCGGGGAACACTGCGGTAATCACACCGCTGTCTGCGGCATTGCTGACAGTTGTTGCTCCCGCCACAGTGAAACTGTCTTGCAGGACGCCTGTCAAGAGAAATCCGGTCTTGGGTGTGAGTGTGATTGTTGCCGTGTATGGTGTGTTGTAATCGAATGGATTGTCATTTGGCATCCATGAAACCGTACCCGTATATTGTGCCGTTTCGGTTATTGTTGTAACAGGCATTGCTCCGGCAACAGGAGGCGTCACGCCATTGATTGCCAAAAGATTAGTGGTTGGAACCACCGTCACTGCCGCAACATCACTGATGACTGAGCTTGCACCTTCCGCCCTCACGATACAATAATAATAGTATGTACCTATTGTGAGTGTTGACGGAATGGTAAAACTTGAATCGGTTTCGCCCGAAATCAGTGTGCCGCTTGTATTGTCATCCACCGTGTTCTCATACCATTGATAAGATGGTGTATTCGGAGCCACGGTCGCTGCCGCCGTCAAGCTGCCTGTGATCGCGCCTTCTGCAACTGTTACAGATGTTGGTTGAGTGATGAATATATAATTTAGTCCTTGTGCAAAATCAACTTGCGCATTTGGTGTATTTAGATAGTCACCTGTTGCCGGATCGGGGTTTGCGGTATAGCCGGTCAGATCAAATACAATTCCTTCGGTTGTAAATGTCGTTATGACGGACATATTTGTTCCTGTTGTTTCAAGACCGGTCATCAAATCTATCAGACCTGCTGCAACAAACGGTGCGGGCAGTGTTGCTGTGACATTGTCTATTGATTTTGGATTGGCAATAAATTGCACCACATTGCCGATGTTTCCTGAAGAATTTTGCAAGTTGCCTTCCGGCACAATAACAAAAATATTGCCGGCAGGCCCAAGACTGCTTGAAAGACCGATGTCGGTGCTGCCATATCCTGCACCGATGTCCGGTGCCAAATGTCCGCCTTGTGCGTTTACATATGTTTGTTCGCCATAGATGAGGATGTCGCCGGCAGCGCCATCGCCATAGATATTGATATAGGCGCTTCCTCCAATGCCGGCGCCGCTGTATTCATAGATTTCGGAATTGTCGGTGATGACCAGATCGCTGCCGACCGCTGTAACCGTGCCGCCGCTAATGGTGATGGCAGGACTCATGCCTCCATTGGGCACGGTTCCGCCGATGCCTGCACCACCACTGTTGCCATTGGCTGTGACATCGCCGCCGGTGATTGCAATACTGCCATTTATGCCGTCAAAACTGCCCCCGATACCCGGACTGCGTTCACCGCCGTTGGCTGTGACTGTACCGCCATTGATGATAATTGTACCGCTGTTTTCGGCACTATAACCGCCGATACCTGCACTGTAAGCGCCGCCGTTGACTGTCAGAACACCTGTACCGCTGTTTGCACCTTCAATCGTCAATGCTGCATGAGTGGTTTGTATGCCCGGACGTGTCTGAGATGTAAGGGTATTGTCCGATCCATCCTCTAGTATGAGTGTCACATCTGATCCGGAGTTCAAAAGCAATGCACTGGAATCGGAAGTAATGAACATATTGTTTAGCGTTATTGTGGCTGTTGCATCGGCTTCGACCACGAGGCGCCGCTCACTGCCTGAATTGCTGTTGATGACAGTTACGTCTGCGCCGTCAAGGATAGTGTAAATGCCGTCTGTGCCACCCGAATACGTCCAACCTATGCCTGTTGAAGGCGGGAAGACGTCATTTAAATCAATCGTTGCAGTAATCGTGGATATTTTTACCATTGCAACATCGCTGGACGTCGAAATTGACCCCGCCGGAGTTACTGTGCTTATGACACAATAATAATAGTATGACCCTATTGCCAATGTTGTTGGGATGGTAAAGCTTGCGTCTGTTTCGCCTGAAATCGCCGAACCGCCGCTGTTACTAGCTATCGTGTTGCTGTACCACTGATAATTCAGTGTGCTGACATCTCTTGGAATCAGTGTTGCCGCCACCACCAGATTGCCCGAAATGTCGCCGTCTAAAACTGTCACTGAGGAGGGTTGGGTGTCGATGATGATTTCAGGAATCGTAAAAGCAACCTCTGCATTTAATGTATTAAGATGATCACCTGTTATTGGGTCAAGGTTTGTAATGTAGCCTGACAGACCAAATTCGATTTCTTCAGTCGTAAACGTCGTAATAACCGACATGTCTGTTCCCGTTGTTGTAAGACCGGTTATCAGGTTTACAGCCTTGCTAAATGGTGTGGGAAGCGTTGCTGTAACGGTGTCGGATGTCGGATGGCTGGCAGTAAATTGCACCACATTGCCGATATTCCCGGAATCATTTTTCAAATTACCTTGCGGCAATGCAACGAAAACATTGCCTTGTGCGCCATTTTGGCCCGCACCAATGTCTTGTGCAAGGTTTCCTCCTGTTGCGGTCACTTGCGTTGTTGAGCCATTGATCAAGATAGTGCCGCCGTCGCCCCTCAAGCCGCCGCCTATGCCTGCACCGCCGCCATTGCTTGTGGCATTGACGGTACCGTTGTTGATGGTAATAATGCCGCCTGCCCCGTCGGTACCGCCGCCTATAGCTGCACCGTTGCCATTGCTTGTGGCGTCAACGATGCCGTCATTGATTGTGATCGTGCCGCCGCCTGTTCCACTGCCTCCGATACCTGCACCGCTGCCATCACTAACGGCGATGACCGTACCATTATTGATGGTAATAGTGCCTAACGCACTGTTTATTCCAAAGCCTATGGCGGCACCGCCACTACTGTATGCGTTAACTGTGCCATCATTAATGGTAATGTTGTTATTGCCGCTTACTGCCCCGTAGCCACTGCCAATTCCTGTAGCGTAAAGACCATCGTTATTGGCGTTGACTGTGCCGCCATTGATGGTGATATTGCCGGATGCTCCGTTTTCACCGCCACCGATAGCTGCATTTCTTGCGCTGCCTCTTGCTGTGACTGTACCGCCATTGATGATGATAATGCCGCCTGAGCTGAAGTTGCCGCCGCCTATACCTGTACCCAATCCGGAACCGGCACGTATGTCACCGCCGTTGATTGTGATAACACCGCCATTATCAACGGTGTCAGGAGCAGATCTGCTGCCACTTCCGATACTGGCAGCACCGTTTTGTCCTGTTGCGGTGATTGAGCCGCCGTTTATAGTAATAACACCACAATTTTGTGAAGACGCACCTCCGATACCGGCACTTCCATCTCCGCCACCGCTCGCCTCCAAATAGCCCATGTTTTCTCCGGTAGATTGTGCATAAATTGTCAGTGTGTTCCCGGGTGGCACAATGATTTGAGAGCGAATATTGGCGTTATCCTCTAAAATAAGGTTAACTGTTCCACTGATCGTAAGAGTATTCGTATTAATGGACATACTTCCTGATAACAAATACCAACCGTCGGTTATTGTGCCGCCTGTTGAAGATAGGACATTTACATTGTCCGCATATTGAATCGTCCCGGTCGCGTCAAGATATGGGATGTTGTCTATTGCCTGTGCCGGCGATGGCAAAACGGAAATGAGAGTGAATGCCACCGCAATTATAAATAAAATGCTGAGTAATCTTTTCGAATTGTTCATAACATTGACCTCCGATCATGAGTATAATCACCGGCGGCAACTGGGTCGTCGGACACGTTTTTGATAAATTCGTTTTTTGGATCAGATAATTGTTTTAATTTTTGGGATGACTCTTTTGAGTCGTGTTTGAATGTATTTGTGTAAAAACCGTTTTTGTCTTGTTTGGAAAAAGGAAGCCATTTTTAGATACGACACCATTTTTCAAACAAAATCGTATTCCTTCGCTTAATTACTACATAATATAGATTCTGTAGTAAATTGCATCTGTAAAAAATATCGCTGTTGCATGCGAAAACAATTACAAAACATTGGAAAAAATCAAAAATCCTTATTTTTTTTAACATTTTCCATAGCGGCAAAAAAGCCAAATAGATGGGTGTTTTTCACCCAACTGTCTTACCATGACCTTTTTTGAAATTATTTTTTTTGCACATACTGTTTTGTTATTTGCCTTTTGTTTTCGGGATTGGCAAAGCCTTAGATTTGCCTATTTGTACCCTTATTTTATCATGTCCTTTTTCTGAAATTTTGTTTATTTGGTTATACTGTATGTGATTATCAAAATTCAATTTACTACAGAATCTATATTCCGTAATAAACGGGCGGAAGGTATGGATTCTGCTTCCCGTTTTAAGTCATGATTTTCATAAGATAATCGCTTAATATAACGGTTTAAACATTTATTCTTTTTATATTTTATGGGTAACAATAGAGGAGGAGTATTCTTCTCTTCTCTATAATATTCATTCTATCACAAAAGAAAGAAAAACAAAAATTTAAGAGTTTGAAGAGCTTCAGATTCGAGATGAGTTTTGATGGGATTGGCGATTAAAAAATTGGTTCTTCATTTTTTTTGAGTTTTTGAATACTTTCGTCATACTTTTATTACCGATTGGTTACAAAATCGTAATACTTTAGAATCGGTATTTGGGAAAAAGTGTACAATCCAAGTTTTAAAAAAGTAAAAATAGAATCAGCCGCCTGCCAAAAAATAAACAAACGGCTTCCTGTTTTTTTGATTGAATAAAAAATTTTCAGTTTTTCATCCAATCAAAAAACAAAATAGAAAACTCACTTCTCCTTTCGGTTTTGCTGCCACTTAAACAACACCACTGCACAAAGAAGTCCCAACAATGCTGTCAAAACCGCAAACCCTGGTATGCTGCTGCTACCGTCGCCATTCTCTGTAGAACTGATGCCTGCTTCTGTTATCGTAACCAAACAAGTTGCAATAAATTTGCCGTCATTCGCCGTCACAGTAACAGTTGCTGTGCCTTCTTGAAGTGCCGTTATTTTACCGTTTTCATCCACTGATACAACCGATGAATTGCTGCTTGACCATATCACACTCTTATCTGCAGCGTTATTTGGTGTTATTGTTGCAATAAGCTGCAAAATTTCACCCACGTTCAATGTGACGTTGGTCTTGTCGAGTTGGATATCCAACACAAAAACAGTGTCGTTTCCTTGAGAATCGTTTCTTTGGGATGCGTTCTGACCGGAGACGATTGTGGCAGATCCTGTGGATGAACCACCGCCACCGCCGCTGCTTGCCGCATTAACGGTGAAAGAAAGAGGCACAGTGAGACTGATTCCATTATCACCTATGATTGTCAGCGTGTCGGTATAAGTGCCTGCCGTAAGACTGTTAACAGGACGCACACTCACTGTAAGCGTACCGCCGGATGTGAGACTTGTTGAAACCAAATTGTCAATAATCTCAAAATCCGTGCTGCCAAGAGAAGCCGTCAAATTGGCCAATGTGCCGGTTCCCGTGTTGGTGATCGTAAAGACCTGAACCGCTTGTGCTGCGTAACCCACCGTTGCTGCCGGATAGGTACGGCTTGTCGGGCTTATCGTTTCCGTGTTT
>Ga0099364_10006563_pt1 | contig 16905 bp, 4 predicted proteins | sample TergutTh196P3_FD_73070 | JGI IMG/M metagenome (GOLD analysis project Ga0099364, IMG submission 73070) | Microcerotermes parvus P3 segment gut microbial communities from Pointe-Noire, Republic of the Congo - Th196 P3 | ecosystem: Host-associated > Arthropoda: Insects > Digestive system > Gut ... | reverse complement strand
GGAGAACCGTAAATGCTCAAAGCCATTGAACTTGTTGGATTCAAGAGTTTTGCCGATAGGACTCGTTTAGAGTTCGGCGACGGAATTACGGCTATTGTCGGTCCCAATGGTTCAGGGAAATCGAATATCGTTGATGGAATCAAGTGGGTGCTCGGCGAACAGAGTATGAAAAAATTGAGGAGCAGCGACTCCACCGATGTCATTTTTAGCGGTGCCGCTGGTCGTCCGCCGCTCGGCTCCGCCGAAGTGACGCTTACCTTTGATAATGCCAAGAAGACGTTCGACCTTGATACGCCGGAAGTGCATATTACCCGGCGTGTCTATCGAAGCGGTGAAGGGGAATATCTTATTAACCGGCAAGCCGTCCGCCTCAAAGACATTAAAGACTTACTGAGCGGGACAGGGCTCGGCACCCAGGCATACAGCATTATTGAACAAGGACGGGTTGATACTCTGCTTCATAGTTCCGCGATTCAACGCCGCGTATTGTTCGACGAAGCCGCCGGTATCAGCCGATTCAATGCCCGAAAACAGGAAATCCAACGCCGGCACGAACGCGTGGACCAAAACCTGCTTCGTCTTACCGACAAAGTTAACGAAGTCGAACATCGGCTCAAACAGGCACGCAGTCAGGCGGGAAAAGCCCAACTCTATAAAGAGTACAAGGAGCGGCTGCAAACGCTCCGCATTCAAGCCGGTCGGAACGAATATCGGCAGCATGCGGCTTCGCAACAAGTATTGCAGAGAGAAATTGAGGTTCTGACTGAATCGGGCGGCACGTTTGCCGCCACCGTAGAGGAGCATGAGAAAAACGTTGCATGGGCGAATGAGGAGGTCGAAAAAATCGACCAGGAAATCCGGCGTATGGACAAGGAATTCGCGGCTGTCCGGCAGCAGATTGCGGTCGAGGAGTCGACTCTCGAATCGCATGGAGCACAAGTCGGCGAACTTGACCAGGAGATGAGGCAACATGGTCAGCAACTGATTGAATGGACGAGTAAAAATGCCGGCATCGAAGAGCAAATCCGAAAAATGGTGGAAGACCAGCGGCACCTTCAGCGGCAAACCGCTGATGCCTCGGAATCATACCGGAAACTGCTCGAACAGGAATCAGTCCTTGCCCAAAAGTGCAAGGAACAGCAGAAAGAGTGGGATGTGCTGCGTAAGGAAATTGAAGCCAAGAACCGGCAAAGTGCCAAACTAACGGGGACTATCGGCGGATTGGAATCCCGGCTGACGACATTGGAAAATGCAAAATCGCAAGACTCCGTGAAACTGGAAAAACTGGGCAAACAAAATGCCGATGGGGCAAGAAAGTGTGATGAACTCCACGAAATTGTTGAACAACTCGGCGAATCTGTCCGGCAAAAGGAAAAACAATTAGAAGAGGCAAAGAAACAGAAAAACTCCCGGCAACGCCAATGGACGGAGTTCAATAAGAAACTGTCCGAGCAAAAACAAAAGCAGAGCGGGATGAAAGAACGGATGTCCCTCTTGGAAGAATTAATCCGCAAGCATGAAGGAATCAGTCCGGGTGTCCGGGAAGTGCTCACACAGGCGAATGATGCCAAAAGTCCTTTCCATCAAAATGTATTCGGACTCGTTGCCGATTTGTTCCGGGTTGATTTTGAAGCGGCACCCCTTATCGAATTAGCACTGGGAGCCAACGCTCAACTCATTGTCATTCCCTGGAAAGCGAAGGTGCTTCGGCATATTGAAAAAAATGCCGCCCATTTTACCGGTCGCGTCGGTTTCGTTTGGCTCGACCCATCAGAAAAAGTCTATTCCTGGATGCAAGGGGACGGCTTTTTGGGTCGTCCCGGTGTGCTGGGACGCGCCGACCAGTTCGTACAGGTGGAGCGGAAGTTTGCCCACCTTGCCCGGCGTTTGCTGGGACGCACGTGGATGGTCAAAGACTTTGCGACTGCCAAGCAGTTATACAATGAAAATGATGATGACCGCACCAGTTTTCTGACGGTTTCCGGTGAAATGCTGACTCCCGACGGCGCACTCATCGTCGGTCCGCAGAACACCGTTGCCGGTTTAATTACCCGGCGGAGTGAACTCCGCAACTTGACGGAACAGATGGACATTTTGAACCGGGACACTGCCGAGACCGAACTTGCCGTTACGAGGGCGCAGGAGCATGTAACCGGCGGAGAAATTGAAGTCGAAGAGGAAACCCGGGAACATCAAAAAGCCGCCACAGAGTATGAGTCGCAAAAACTCAAACTACAAACCGCCGAAGACCGCTATCGGCAGGGCTTGGAGCACTATCATGCACTTGAAGGGGAAATCGCCACATTGGACTGCCAAGTGGTGCAAACGGTGCAAGATTTAGAACAGGCAAAGTCGCAGCGGGAACTCTTGGAAGAGGAGTTAGCGGCACTGGAAATCAAGCAGATCGAAAACAGGCAATTTTTGGAAGATACGGAAAAGACCTACGAAGAGCATCAAGAGAAAACAACGAATGCGAAGGTCGAACTCGCAAACCGCAACAACAAATTAGAGTCGCACCAGGAGCGGATTCGTCAATTAGAGGAACAACTGACAGATCAGCAGTCAGTGTTATCGGAATATCACCGGCGCAGCCAGCGTCAAAAAGAGCGGCAAGAGAATGTGCTGCTGGAGATATTGCACATCGAGTCGGAACTGGCAACGTTGTACTTGCAAAAAGAAGCCTCGGCAAGGCAGGCGGCATCCGTCCACGCAACCCGGCAGGAAGCAACGGCACAGCGTACGAAACAGCAGACCGACCTCAAACGCATCCAACGGGAACTGCAAAAGGTCCGGGATAAGATTCACTCGAAGGAATTAGAGTTAGAGCGTTATAACCAGGCACAAAAACAGGTCATCGCCCGGCTGCAAGAGTATGGTATTGACATGATGATGGAGACGGCAGACGGCAGACGGCAGACGGCAGCAGAGGGGGCAGAGCCGCAGTTTTTAGAAGAGGGCACACCGGAAGATTGTGCGGAGAAACACCAAAAAGAAATTGAGGACATCAATAACAAACTCGCCCGTCTCGGCAACGTCAACTGGGAAGCCATGGAGACCTTGGATGACCTGGAAAGACAGCACAAAGCCTATTCGGCGAATTACAACGACATTATCTCGTCCAAGAAGATGATCGAAAAAGAGATTGAGCGGGTGAATGTGGAGAGTCAGCAAATCTTTGCAGAGACCTTTGAAGGGGTGCGGGAACATTTTCAAATTTTATTCCAAAAATTATTCGGCGGCGGCAGTGCGGACTTGGTGTTGGACAATCCTGAAAACATTTTGGAGAGCGGCGTGGAAATCATTGCCAAGCCGCCGGGCAAGGAATTGAAAAACGCCATGCTGCTCAGCGGCGGTGAGAAAACGTTAACATGTTTTGCATTGCTCTTGGCATTTTTCAAGTATAAGCCGAATCCGGTCTGTATTTTGGACGAATGTGATGCGGCACTGGACGAAGCGAACGTTGACCGGTACAACAATATGCTCAAGGAGTTCCGCGATGGCACTCAATTTTTAATGATCACACACAACAAGAAGTCGATGGCATTTGCCGCTGCTCTTTATGGGATCACGATGCAGGAGTTGGGTGTATCGAAGTCGGTCTCGGTACGTTACGTGGATGTCGGCGAAAATGGTGAAATTCTCCGGGCTGCGTAGTGCGGTTTTTTTTGCGAGCCTTGCGCTTCTTTGCGTCTTTGCGGTTAAAAAAATAACCGCAAGAGCGGATCACTGCATTCCCGGTAAAGTGGATTTACACCAAACATGCCGTCTTTGCCGCCTGTGCCCCCCGTAATCGGTAAATCTTTTGCGTTTTTGCTACTTTATCTATCCCTTTCATTCGACTATAATAGGAACATTCCCCCTGTCTTGTGTAAATAGACAATGAAGCGGCTGATGGTGCGATGTCTGCTCCTGCTCGTCGTTGGGCTTTGCCAGGTCAACGTTTCGGCTCAAGATGCGCCCGCTGTGCCCGCCGAGAGAAGAGGAGAAACCGTTGTCCGGCGGACTTCTCTTGATGTGGTGGTCTTGGCTGACCCCGCAGGTAATCCTATTACTCATTTGCCCGGCGGTTGGCCTCTCAATGTGATGGAGGAATTTAATAGATTTTTGTTGGGAGAGCAACAAAGTCTGGTGCCGCCCTTCATTATCCGTAATGTTGCCGCAACCGGTAAAGCCGTAGAAAAATTCGTTGAAGTGGAGGCACAAATCGAAATTGGGACATCCGGTTATCAACCGGTGCGGGTTCCCCTTGGTTTTAAGGAAGGTATCCTGCCTAGTGCCGACCAGACGAATCGAGTGCCGTTTCGTTACACCGGTCCCGGTGCTGCGGAACTCTCTATCGATCCCTCGGATCGGCAGTATGTTGCCTTTATCCTGCCCCAAACGGCACTGGCTGCCAACGCGGAGGATTCGGAGCCGCCCGAAAAGCCGGAAATCAACCAGCGGCATACCTTATCGCTCCTGCTTTGGCTTCCCCTGACACAGCACAACGGTTCTGGACATCGGCTCTCACTGTCCTTTCCGCAATCTCTCAGTTCGCTGTTTTTGCTGGAAGTTCCGATGACCAACATAACCCTGGCGGTGAACCGGGGAACACTTTTGGATACGCGGGAAGATACGGAACAACAATCGACGGTGATGCGAATCCAGGGACTTCGCACCGACACCGAAATTACTTGGGAAAAAAAGAGGGTCGAAGTGGTCGATGACAATCCCGTATTGACAGTGGATAGTGCAACCATTAGTGTCCGTCTGGATGCCGGGACTGCGGTGTATGATGCGGTGTTGCCCGTGAGCAGTGAAACCGGCAGTTTTGAGCAGTTACAGATTCGTCTGCCGGCAGGTTCGGTGCTGGAGCGGGAAATGACGGAGAGACATGCGGCTGCCAATAATTATTCTGTAGGAGAAGTGGATGCGGAGTCGATTGTAACGATTCAATTCCAGCAGAGAACGGCAGGTCCCGTGCCGATACAGTTGCGGGCGATCCAGCAATTTGAGGGGGAGACGACCGGTTTTACGCGTGAACTGGCGGGTTTTGAAGTTCTCGGTGCCGAGCGTCAGACGGGGTTTGTCCATGTCTCCATTTTCCCGCCGGAAATGCGCCCTCACTGGGAATTGGTTCGCGGAGTCCGCCGCACCGAGGTTTCTGCGTCGGGAACCTCTGCTACGGGAACTTCGGCAGCGTCACCCTCGACCAATGATACCCGGTTTGAATTTATTTCACAGCCGTTTCGGTTTCGTGTCCGTGTGACCGAGCCGATGACCCGAATCAACGTTGAGCCGGAATATCATTTCTACATTAGCCGGGGGGCTATCGTGATGAATGCCCGGCTTGTCTATACGGTTAGCGGTTCCAGGACGCACACCCTCTACCTTCAGTTGTCCGATTCCCGCTGGCATTGCGAAGTCACCTCGAATTTCGTTGATGTCGGCGGTGTCTCATTAGATAATACCGGTCTGCTCACTATTCCCTTGAACAGTTCCAGGGACGGTCGGTTTGAAATTAATTTGCGTGCTTCCCGAATCATCCCTACGGATGACGAGCGATGGCACCGGATCGTCCTTCCGATTCCCCAGCCGCAAAATGTAACGTGGACGGAATCGGCATCCGTCGCCGTCGTGTCGGATATTAACGTCGAAATGTTGCCGATGGATGAGTCTTCTTCGGAAGAGTCCGAAGAACGCACGACCGGTATGACCCAGCAGACCCGCCGGAGAATGTTGGAAATGCAGATGCGGGTGGACTTTACTGAATACCAACAGGAGCCGCTCTTTTACCGGACGGAGCCGGGGCATGCCCAATTCGTTGCTGATGTGATGTTTCGGCGGCAACAAATCAATACAGCCATGCAAACGGACGTACGGTTGTTTGATGAATTCAATCAAGTCACACAAACCATTAACTATCATGCGGCTTTTGCTCCGGTTGCCCGGCTGTTTTTTTTACTTCCGCAGGCGTTGGAAGCGGACGGAAACATTCAAGTCCGGTTGGGAAACCAAGTGCTGCAACTTCAAGACACGATTGCCAGTACGGTGGAAAACATTCCCGACCACTTAGTGCGGAAGATGGTGCTGCTGCCTGAGCCGAGTTTCCAATTTGCCCTGACTTTTGAGTATTCCGTCTCGCCGCTCGTGGTGGCTGCTGTTGATGATACAGCACCATTTTCGCTCTCCTTCATTACTCCGGTCGATGTCCCGGTATCCGGTCATCGTATTGATTTTTTTACCCCCGCCGGTTACAGAGTGGAATTACAGCCCGATTCAAGATTGCACTGGGAAGCGCACAGAGACCCGCGCCGTCCGGTGGCGAGAGCAACGGGCACGTTTCGATTGTTGCCTCAACAACTCTCTCCGCAGTCGTCCCTTCCACAGCCGCCCAATAGGATTGCACTGTTGGTTTCGGCTTCCGACCGGAATGTTTCGGGAACAACCGTTGTGGAACGCGCCTGGCTCCAAACTTGGCTCACCGGGACATTCCGCCACGACCAGGCAACCTACACGGTGCGGAGCACCACTGATTCCGTGATGATTCAACTCCCGCCGAATGCGGCAGCAGACCATCCGGTGGTTGTTCGAGTGAACGGGCAACAGGTTCAACCAAACATTTCCTCCACAGGAACGCTCACCATTCCGATTGCGCCGGAGCAACATAACCGACCGGTAGAAATCACCCTTGATTACCGCTTTACGTTTGACATTTCCTCTGTCGAGGTTCCGCTCATTCTGCCCTCTTTTAATGCGTCGGTACAGTACCAGTTCTGGCAGATTATCCTTCCGCAGAGCAGGCATGTGGTCGGCTATCCTCTCGGCTGGACACTGGAATATGATTGGGCGTGGAACGGTCTGTTTTGGTGGCGGGTTCCTTCGATCCGAAAGAGCGACATTGGTTTTGCACTGGATACATCGATTGCAGAACCGAAACCGTCCGAGGCAAGCCAATATGTGTTCAGTCATCTTCAGCCCCCGTCCAACGTCACACTTTATATTGTAAACCGTTCGTGGATTATTTTCGGTTCGAGCAGTATCGCCTTGCTCATCGGCTTGGTGTTGATTTATGTGCCGCAGTCCCGATATACAGGTTCGCTGCTTGGTTTGGGAATTGCACTGGCGGCGATTTTACTGTACCAGCCGCCGTTGGTGTTGTTAATACTTCAAGCCGCCACGTTCGGAGTGTTTTTGGCACTGGGGGCGGGATACGTCTATCGGATATTCCATCGTCAAAATCAGTGGATACCGCCGGCATTCCCGATGATGGAAGAGGTGTCTCAACACCATTTAACCTCGCCGTCGCAGGCGGTTCATGAAGTCGTGATGGATTCCACCAGTAAAGATGTTACCGATACTCCGGTGGTCAATAATGGTCAACTATGACAAGAAAAAATGCCACAATCGGTTGTAAAGTTGCCAAGAGCCGCAAAGGGAGCGCAGCGCAACTTGCGGTTTTTTGCGGGAAACCCGGAAGTTCCGCTGCGCTGCAACTCTGGTTCTTCGTTTTCCGGCGGCTCCTTGTTTTCCGGCGGTTCTTTGTTTGCTGTGTTTTGATATTGTTCCTGCTTCCTCTTCCTCTTTTTGCAGAGGACAACAATGGTGTTGAACTCCGCGAATGGACGAAATGGTCGGTTCCGCCGGAAATGAAGTCCGCCTTTACGCTGGAACCATCACTCGCCATGCCCCGGCAGCAATTTGAACGCTTGGTCCGGCAGTTTGAACAACGGTCAGAAGAGCAGAGCGCGGAACATCCCTATCTTTCCCAGATTGTTTTGCACGCCAGACTCGACGGTCGGCAACTCACGGACGGGCAGGGGATTTTCACGCTGCACCCGCGCACCGAAGGAAGCAGTTTTATTCCGCTCTCTCCGCTGCCGATGGCTGTCCATTCGCTGCAATGGGGGGAAGGGGAAGAAGCGATCCTCTTTCACGAACCGGCGAGCGGTTATCAACTGTTGGTTCCTTCAAAGACCGATTCGAATTTATACAACCAACTTCAGTTTCAATGGTCGCTGCAAAGCCGGAGAGAAACCCGGAACGGCACGGTCTTTGACCTCGCGCTGCCGCCATGCATGAGTATCGAACTGCATATTGATATGCCGGAGACGCTGACGTTGACCGCTTCTGCCGGACTGGTGCTGCCCGGCGTGAAGGAAAATGATTCCGGCTACCGCACTTGGTGCGTCTTGTTGGGGCATCATTCCATGACAACACTCACCATTACCGAAGACAAAACATTGCCTTCGGTCAAACCGAGGTCGGCAATCTCTCAAAGGGTCATCTACGCCGTAAGACCCGAAGGGTTGGCGGCGCAAACATTTATCTCCTTTGATCGGGTCGATACCCGACCAAGCGAATTGGTGGTGGAATTGGAAATGCCGCTCCGTCCGACCAATGTAACCTACGGCAACCAACCGGCACCGTGGATACGGTCGGCAATCTCTCCTGAGGTGTCGGAAGTGCGGATTGATCTCACACCATTTGCCGGCGAGGAACCGCAGGAACTTTTGATCGAGGCATTAGGTCCGTTACGGGAAAACCAACGCTGGATGTTGCCCCGTGTCCGGGTCGCCACCCCCGATATTTTTTGGCTGGCAACCCGATGCGGTGTGAACATTTACCCGCCGCTTCGGGTAAGAAATCTGACTTACGACCAAGCGGTGCAAGTTCCAGCCCGCACCGAGTTTGACTGGGCGGATCGGGAATTATACGTGTTCCAGTATTTTCAAGTGGATGCCCAAATTGAACTCGAAGTGGTCTATTCAAGCCCCCCCATTGCCGCGAACAGTGCTGCACAAATTGATTTTGGGGATAATGAAATTCGCGGAACTGTTTATCTGGAATGCAGTGTTGCCGAAGGGGAACGTTACACGCTCAACTTTCCCCTTTCGGAGCATTGGACGGTCGATTCCGTCATTCCCTACGCTCCCAGTATCCTCCCCGGCGAGAGCGAGCCGGCTTTTTCCTGGGACATATTAGACGGGACACCGCAAATCCTTTCCGTGCAGTTGGATGGTCCGATTCGTCCCCGGCAGCCCGTGATGCTGCAGTTGTCGTGCCGGTTTAGCAACCATGCACAAAATCAGTTCCGGCTTGCAGAATTGTTTCCGTTACAGTTCGCCCTGCGGCGGATGGAACAACATCACATTGCCGTGCGCCCGAATTTAACGGGGTCCTCCCTCAAAGCCGGCATGAGTGCTTCAGCATTCCATGTTCCTGCCCCGCTGACCTTTACCGGCAATACCCAAGTAACACTGTCGGGCGGAACCTATCCGCTTGATTCCCGCACGCAGGATATTCTCTTTGAATTGGAACGGACGCGTGCCAGTTTCACAGCAGAGATTTCCGGCAGTATTTATGTGAATGACGATGGTTTAATTCCGACATTTCATATCCGGTGTTCGCAAATAGACCCGTCGGTCAGCCGGATTCATGTCCATTTTACCCCCTTTGGGGAAGAAGAGACACCAGACCGCTGGGAGTGGTCATTGGTCAGTGCTGCTGATCCGTCCCGACCACTCCGGGTCCAAAGAATATCGCCGGATGAATTAAGAGGACGGATGACCTTCTCCGAGCAACAGAATTGGAATGAAAATTTATACCAGGGGGAAATTTGGGAAATACGCTTTGAAGAATTGCAGTACGCGCCCTTTGAAATTTCGGCAACCTCCCTGATCCCGCTTGCCGATTCGATGGCGATTCCCCTGGCTTCGGTTCCGCTGGCTTCTTCCCAACAGGGAGAACTGAGTATCCTATCGCCGCAACAATTTAATTACCGGGTGGTCGGCGGGCAGCACAATTCCATACCGGTTGCCCCGCCTGCCTGGGATCGTTACCAAGAGGTGCGGGCGGCATTTCGTTACGACCCGACAGAAGAGTTGCGCCGTACGCAGCACACACCGCTGCTCTTGCAACGATTAACCCTGGAGGAGCAGGTAGATACCGCTTGGGTGTGGTCGCTGCGTTTGGATACCCAGTACGATTCCGAAGGAACCGTCCGCAATAAGGCACTCTTTCTGGTCGAAAATCAGGGGCGCGGGACTTTGCAAATCACCCTTCCCCCCGGAATTGATGCCGAAAACATCTCCGCCGTTTGGCGTGATTCGCAGCAAATCCCCTGGCAATACGAAGCAGAACAACGAACCATCGACGTGGCACTGCCTGCCGGTCAACGGTTTGTCTCCATTGCTCTCGAATATACCGAGCATCAAGACCTGCCGCTCGTTCAACAGCGGAAGTTACGTCCGCATTATCCTGAAGCCGATGTCCCCATCCTTTCCGGCAGTTGGATTGCGTGGTTCCCCCCGGAGTTCGATGTCAGTTTACGGCGCACCGCTTTCGACAGCAGGCAGGAACCCGCTGGTCCCTTTGTCCTCTCGAAAGCCCTGGATTATTTACTCGGAAGCACCTACCGCTCCTACCTTTGGGCGGAACTCGACAATGCTTTTTACGGCAAACAGCGGCGTATCGAAGCCGAAGCCGCTGCGAAATTCTTTTTCGGGCAAGTGGTTGAAGTGTTGCAGCCCGATCCGCTGACGGCGGTCCCTTTGTCCACAGTGCCCGTTTCCACAGCACCGATTTCCACCTGGGGAGAGTTACTCGGCAACGACAAACTGCTCTCCACCATCCGGTTCCAATTGGCAGAACTGGCGGAGACACGACACGACGTGGTCACACGGCTGCTCATCGACAAACAAGCGTTAACCTTTCTTGGAATCACACCGGCAACCCAAATCGACAATATCGCACTCGTGGACCACACGAACGTCCGGGAAACACTTTTTGAACAGACGGGATTAGTCCTTTTAATCGCCATCCGCACTTTGGGGGATGGAAGCCGGGAGTATGTCCTTGCCCTCACGACACCCACAACGCTTTCGCTCGACCGGCGGTTTCCGGCGGTTCCGTCAGGACATGGTGTCCGTATTGTTCCGTTTGAATTTTTTGAATCGGCTTCACCGTCCTCGCCGGAATGGATTCCAGCCCTGCGCTGGATGCAGGAAACCACGCTCTCTTCGATCCCATGGTCTATTTCGGCACAAGTGATGCAGGGAACGGCATTGACGATGGATTGGAACGCGTACGAACTGTCGATGGATGCCGAACAACCGCTCTACATCGTCCACCGCCAAAAGTTCAGGGCGTTACAATGGCTCGCTTTTTTAGTGGTCGTTCTCCTCACCTGCCGAAAGCCCTTCTCCACCCCGGTCTTTTTGTTTGTGTTGCTCATTGTTTTTGAATTGACCGCCCGGTCGGTGGCACCCTGTTACATTGGAATTCCCAGCGGGGCGTTGCTCGGCGTGCTCGTCTCCTTTGCCTTCGTTTTGATCCGCGCTCAATTCCTGCCGAGGGATCCCTTACCGGAACCTCCGCCCCGCGATCACTCGACCGAATGGTCCGTCTCCTTTGTCCCCACGCCGCTTGCCGCCCGGTCTGTGCTGCTCTGCGGCGTGTTGCTGGGGCTGTCCGCTTCTGCACTCGCACAAACATTCACGGAGCCTCGCCCGGCATCTTCTGGTCAGAATGTTTTACCCAATGTTTTATCTAATGTTTTACCTAAGGAACCCTACAGGGTGTTTTACCTCATTGATGCGGAAGGTCAACTGATCGGCGAAGATGTTTGGCTGCCCTGGGAGTTTAGTTTACTGCTCCAAAATGCTCAATCCTCACACCCGGCTATTTCACAACGCTGGCATATTACAAAAGCGGTTTATCAAGGTTCACTCGTGCGCTCCGCACAGGGAATCCTCGAATGTGCCGATGACTTCAAGGCGGTCTATGACATTTACCTCGACTCGCCGGGAGCAACAATTACGCTGCCCAACTTACCGGCGGTTCCGGGAAGGTTCCTCTGGAACGCGCAGCCGATTCAACCGATCATGCCCGACGAGTCTACAAGCGAGACGTTATCTTTTTTAATCGAAAATGAAACGCCGGGCATCCACACACTGGAAATGACGCTCTCCCCCAAAGCGGTGCCGCGAAATGCGGATACAACCTCTATGGTTTCCTTTACAATTCCGAACGTTCCGCAATCGACATTGCGGCTTCACGTCCCGCAGGATGCGCCGCCTGTAAACGTTCCCAGCGCACGAGGAGCCGTTACCGTCAACAACACCCTTTCGCCGGTGGTCATGGCAGAATTGGGGCCCACGGAGCAACTCTCCTTCTCCTGGATCGATGACCCAAATCAAAGCGGAACATTGGTCAGTGAAGTCGAACAATTTTTTTGGGTTCGGCTCAAACCTCTGCAAAACGAACTCGAAGTGCTGTTCCGGTATCATATCGAAGGGGGACAAATCCAACAGTTGACCATTCAAACCGATCCGCGCTGGTCTCCTTCGGGACAGTTTCGGTGCGCCGAAGGACATCAGATCACCACCACAGACTCCTCGTCCTATGACAGTCCGTATGACGTATCGGTGGTTGAGTTTTCCACACCAGTATCGGGAACCATTACTTTACAGCGTGATTTCGTGCTTCGGACTTTTGACGGCAGACATCGCATCTTTGACGGCATTGGCAATCTCCGGTTGCCCGAATTCCGGGCATTGCAATCACAAGTGTCCAAATCCTTGCTGGGGATTTCTGCCGATCCGCTTTTTGAACTGGATTTGCCGCCGGAAGGACGCAGCGGAGAATTTGAGGCAGGTTGGTACGGCACTCCGTCCTCCATTGCCCCGCCGCTTTTCGGCAATGCCCCCTTTTGGGAACTCGCTGGTGAAGCCTTTATCAGACGTGCCGAAGCGTCCAGAGAACGTCCGCTGGCAGCGTATGATCTGGCTCAAACAGATCCGGCTTGGGCGTTAAACATCCGGACCAAAGAGACGATTCCCGACGTTACCGTAACACAGTCGGTTCTATTTGATGCCCACGAATCGAGGATTCATATCGTCGGTGTGTTTCGGACGGTTTCTCCGGTGTTCCGGCAGTATTTTTCGACCGACCAACCGATTCAAATCGAGTCCTTTGAAGTCCGCAATACCCAGGGCAATGTGGTCGAATCCCGGCTGCAACAAATCCCCACTCTCACAGACCCGGAGCAACAGACCCGCCTGCAACAATATGTCCTCTTCTTCAAAAACCCCGTCCCCGGACAAACGGGACAGTCAGGACAATACACCGTGACCATTCGCGGATTTTTTGAAACAGAGACCGGCGAAGATGCCCCCGCGTCCTCACTTCCTCAATTGACGTTTGAAAACGCTCAAATGAGTGACCATTCGCTGAACATCTTTCGCACCTCTGCGGTGATCGCAGAAATCTCCCCGGAACAGAGCCGATGGGTACGGTCAAGGGCAATACCGGCACCCCCGGAATTCTTTGCCCCCTCCCGACCATTGGGAACTTGGCAAGAAGATAAATCGACCGACTCCGATTTGCCGGAAACAGAGGGAACCCGCGAACCCGTCCCATTTGCCCCCCTACAATTTGCACTCTCCCTCAATCGTCCGCACATAAAGAGTCAGACGGTCTTGTCCCTCGCGGAAGCCCACGTCGATCAGTGGGTCATGACACTCGACTTCGCGGCGGACATCACCGGCGGAGATTTGGAATCGCTCACCTTCCATTGGGATGAACGTTGCGGAGTGATTCAATCCATCGAACCGAGTACGGTGAATGCGTCCCTCGGAACACAAGGCGGGCAGCCGGTCTTAACTCTGTCGCAAACCGAGCCGATGCAAGGAGAACTGCGAGTCCGCATGACCGTCGCACTGAACACCGCCGGAGCGACCGTGTCGCTGCCGAATGTGTTCCCGCTTGACCGGAATATCGACACTTTGGACTCGGAACTACTCGTTGACCTGCCGCTCCGACAGGGCAGTGAAATCATTCCGTGGGAATTACACTTATTGGAGGCGGTGGACGAGCCGAATGCGGAGTCTTCTCGTGCGGTTTATCGGGTATTAGACCACCATTTTACGGCAACGATCAGTCAAGCCGAGTCGAGACTCACCGCTCTGTTTTACGATATAGGAGTTTTGGTGATGCGGGACGGCACAATGACTGGCAGCGTTACAGTCGATTTGAGAAACCGGGGGCAAGACAGTTTTATTTTACAAATGCCGTCGGGCTACATCCCGATTCAAATTTCTTCCGCCGGCTCCATCGTCAACCGCACCCGGCTGGAAGGGGAGGGGCGGTGGCGCATCCACATCGGCACCAGTGATTATCCGCAACGGCTGAACATTTTATTCCGCGCACTGCTCTCCCAGCCGCTCCGGCACTGGAACCGCGAACCGATCAAGGCAACGCTGCACTTTCCGATATTAGAAGGAGTTGCCGTACAAGACACCCTCTGGACCATTGCCTTTGAAGGCAATGTCCCGATGCTGCACGTTACCTCCGTCTTGGAACAACACAGAGGCATAGACACGGTATTGCCTTTAGAGACGACCGGCAGCAGAATGAACAACTTGAACGAACACACTCCTCTGTCAGGGCGTGATGCCGTACTCACCCTAATCGGTACTAACCTTATTCGGGAACACAATTTAATTCGGGCATTAGATTCCATTCCGGTTTCCGTCCGGCAGGAGGAGATGCAGCGTTGGTTCTTACATTGGATAGAAGAATGGAACACCGTTGCCGACCAAGTCGATTTTCAGCATACCACCTTACAAAATGTCCCGCTGCAAAACGTTCGAACCAATTTAATTCTTCGTCCTTCCGGCTCCGCTGCGGAAAGAGGGGATACACCGGGAGTGGTTCGTCTCTTTTTAGAAACCATGAATGTCGGCACCCGAGAAGCACTCCGGCTCGGCAAAGACCGGAGCGTCACAGAAAAATTCGGCACGGCAACAGACACGTCACCCAAGCAGCGGGTTCCGATTCTGAATTCACAGGTTTATTGGCAGGGACGCATCTCGGACGAAATGCAATATCTCTTCGGTGCTGAAGAGGGCACTATTTGGGAAATCACCTTAACCTCACTGCCGCACGAAAGCGAATGGACTGAATGGCTGTCGGCACACATCTGGCTTTGGACCAGTTTAGTATTATTACTCCCCATTTTTGTACTCCTATCGGTACGCTGGATACACTTCACAGAACTTTGGCTTCAATTCCCGCACTTTTGGGGAATGACCATCGGCGTGGTCTTTTGGACATTTTTGCCGGAAAGTTTTCTCGGTCTCATCATTATTACACTAACATTCGCCTCCTTCTTCCGCCCCTCCTGGATCCGGCACCGGTCAACGTCGCAGCCGTTTTGACGATGGGGTTAAAAAATTAACTGCAAAGACGCAAAGAAACGCAAAGGACGCAAATTTCCTAACTCCTGCCCCCATCCCCTACTCTATCCAGTCCGTCGACACGTTTTGATTTTTCGTCATTCCGGCGAAAGCCGGAACCCAGGGAAACAGAATTAAAATCGCTCGTCTGGATTCCGGCGTGCGCCGGAATGACTGGTTTTAGGGAAACGTGTCGACAGACTGCACCCTTCGTTTGAGGTTTTCCCGCCCGACTTTACCCGCAGTATTTTTTCGGGTAGAATACGCCGTAGCGTTTGCTTTACTTTCCTCTTTTATTCACAAAAGGACAACATATCTTATGATTACCCGTCGTTCCCTCCTCAAATCGTTCGCCGTTGGTGCTGCGGCAACCGCCGTGCCGGGTGCACTCCTTGCTCAAAACACTCCTACCGCCGATTCTATCGAAGCCCTGACCGTTACAGGGGACATTCGGCAATCGGTTTCCAGGTGGTGTTTCGGCAACATTCCGCTGGATGATTTCTGTAAAATCTGCAAGAAACTCGGTATGGTCGGGGTCGATCTCATCGGTGAAAACGACTGGGACCTTGTCAACCGAAACGATATGATCGTTACGATGGGCAACGGTCCCGACGGCATCGGTTACGGCTTCAACCAACTCAAACACCACGACGACTTGGTCGAAAAGTTTACACGTCTCATTCCGATTGCCGCACAAAAAAACGTTCCCAACCTGATCTGCTTTTCCGGTGAACGCCGCACAGGGAGACCGGATTTCGTTACCGACAAGGAAGGAATGGAAAATTGTGTCATTGGTCTCAAACGTCTGATGCCGATTGCTGAAAGACATGGCGTTACGATCCACATGGAACTGCTCAACAGTCTGCGGGACCACAGGGATTATCAAGCCGACAAGACATCCTGGGCGGCTGAGATCGTCCGCAACGTCGGCAGCGAACGATTCAAACTGCTCTACGACATTTACCACATGCAGATCATGGAGGGCAACTTGATCGACAACATCCGAAGATACCGCAATGAAATCGGACATTACCACACCGCAGGCGTACCGGGACGCAACGACCTCGATGATAGGCAGGAAATTTACTACCCTGCGGTGATGCGGGCGATTAAGGAAACCGGTTTCAAGGGGTTTGTGGCTCACGAGTTCATCCCAAGAAACCGCGAACGCGGGTTGGATGCGTTACGTCAAGCCGTAGAAGTTTGCGACGTGTAACTTTCGCCAAAGGTGTGATTGTATGCCATGAACAGGTAGGAAGCCGGATATTTTTGCGTTCTTTGTAAAAACGTTGCGTACTTTGCGGTTAAAAAAAGGTAACTATTGGGTGCGATGGTATGCAGCATTGCTGGACATCTACCGAACGCCATTGAGAATTGTCAAAACATTTGAAAATTTTCGGCGAGTCGCGTGCGTAATTCTTCCTTGAACTTTGTCCGACAGCGGAAGAAATCCTTCACCTTTTGTACAAAATCCGAAAACTTCTCAAAATACTCATTGCACCGAACCTTTTCGTTGAAAAACTTCCACAATCGCTCCATCAAGTTCAAGTTCGGCGAATAAGAAGGCAAAAATAATATCTTGATCCGTGAGTGTGCCTTCAACCATTCCTTAAATATCTTCGCACGATGGTACTTTGCATTGTCCACTATCCAATAAATCGTCTTCTCTATAATCGGGATACTTTTT
>Ga0099364_10006562_pt1 | contig 16905 bp, 13 predicted proteins | sample TergutTh196P3_FD_73070 | JGI IMG/M metagenome (GOLD analysis project Ga0099364, IMG submission 73070) | Microcerotermes parvus P3 segment gut microbial communities from Pointe-Noire, Republic of the Congo - Th196 P3 | ecosystem: Host-associated > Arthropoda: Insects > Digestive system > Gut ... | reverse complement strand
GAGCAGAAGGCCAAAAGCAATCGGCTATCCTAGAAGCCGAGGCCAGGTTAGAGGCCGCGCGCCGCGACGCCAACGCGCAAGTCACGCTGGCCGAGGCATCCGCCGAATCGATCCGGCGCATCACGGCATCCCTCGGTTCAGAACCGGCTCCCATGCTTTATTTGCTCGGAGAGAAGTACATTTCCTCAGTCCAGAATCTTGCGGCATCAGAGAATACCAAGGTAGTGCTGTTGCCCGCCGACATCCAGGAGACGATCCGCGGGCTGATTGGAAAGGTAGCCCGCGCCGGGTAACCAGACGTAACGGAACCCATAGCGCCAACAGAGTCACCGGACGCGCCGATTCCTGCACGTCCGCCTCTGCCGGAAGGGTTGTCTTGGACCAACTCTACCGTGGAGCCGAGCATGCAGGACTTTGAGGCGCAAATACGGGCGCTTGCCGCCCAGATCGAACAGGAACTTGAAAAAGGACACCTGAACTTTCCCACTTCGATGGAGATTTCGTTGCGCATCAAGCAGCTTGCCGACGATCCGAACTCCTCTACCGAAGAGATTGTCGCTGCGGTGCGCGCAGAACCTGTATTGAGCGCCAAAGTCATCCGCATGGCCAACGCGATACTGCTCAACCCCTACGGCGCGCGTATCACCAGCGTCAATAACGCCGTCAGGCGCATCGGTCTGGCGGCATTACGATGCCTGGCCTTTGCTGTGGCCGCCGAACAACTCACCCAGGATCATAGATCGCCGCCTTTGCGCGCGCTCGCCGTCGACCTCTGGACGCACTCGGCCGACATCGCATCCTGGGCTTACGCCTTTGCTCATCACCTGCGCACGGTCAACCCCGACACAGCCATGCTGACCGGCATGATGGTCAATATCGGTCAATTCCTCCTGCTGGCGCGTGCCGCCGACTATCCCGCCCTGGAGGACAACATGGACCGTTTTTCTGAATTCATGTCCGTCTGGAAAACCCCGGTTTCCCGCTCAGTGCTGGAGGCGTTCGAATTGCCCGACGACATCATCGAGGCGCTCGACGATGAAAATCCCTGCAACGACTGGCCGCCTCAAACCCTGCGCGACATTGTGCAAACGGCTATTTTGGCTACCGACGCGCCCAATCCGTTCGATCGGGAGAAACCTTCCATACCAAAAGACACCGGCAACACCGAGTTCGACCAACAGCAGTTTCTCGCCTTGCTCGACATCACCCGCATCAACAAGAACGAAATACTGGATGCGGTATTCGGGTAGGGACATTGCACGCAACGCTCCTACAGCGGAGCGGGACAATCAAGGCTCTGCGCAAAGGCGCGGAGCAACTCGTTTTCCACCGGGGTAATCTTGCCGTCATAACGAATGGCAACCACACAGGCGTGCAGAAGCCTTTTTCGGTAGGGCGGCGCGGCAAGCGCAAGATGCGCGAGGCTCTGGGAAATCGTGGTCAGGGAGATCGCCGTCTTTTCCGGAAGGGGGCGCTCCACGCGGGCAGGAGAGCACGCCATTGCGGCCTGATAAGCCGCATCGGTCGTCTCGAGATCCTCATGTCCGGCATAGGCGATGAGCCCCAACAAATTGGCAATGTCTCGATCCAGTTGCTCCGGACGCAACTCGCCGCGTTTGGCGCGACGCGCCGAAGGAGGCAGCAAAGCGCCGCACAGGAGGCTGTAGAGGGCAAACTCACTGGAACTGATGCGTCCATCCGCATGAATCAATGCCTTTGCCATGTCAAGCACTTGCCCAATCACGGACTCAGACGCTTCGTGCAAGGTGGGCAGGGCAAGATCCAGCCAGACGAGGCGGTAATGCGCACCCTGCTCCGGCTGCGCAGACAGCCATTGGTAAAGCGCCTGTGCAACAGGCAGGGCGGTGGCGGGAAGCAGTTCTTCCTGCTGGCGTCGAACCTCGGATTGTCTGGAGAAGAATAACCCGCCGACGACGCCGATTGCGCCGGTGAGTTGCCGCGCCTGTTGTCGCAGGGACTCGGGCAGATTGGCGAGCAGGCTCTGCGCATGGGCAATGCTTGTGGACGAAAATCCTTCCGGCACCCCGACGGAGGCCATCGCGGCAACACCGGAAGGCGCAACGAGCATCGCCGCATGAGGATCTGCCAACGAACTCCCAGGTCGGTTATCCCCGACCGCGGCGGCAGGCGTGGATTGGCCTGACTGAAGTGGCTGACGGCGGCTGTCGAGGCGCTGGATGCGCTCGGACAGGGGCGGATGGGTAGCAAAAAAGGAAGTCAGAAAGGCTGTGGCGGAGCCGCAGGCGCCAAAGAAGAGATGACTGGCCGCAGCCGCTTTCGGGTGCTGGATCTCTGAACCGGAAGTTTGCAATTTTTGAAGCGCGGCGGCTAACCCAGGCGGATGGCGGGTGAATTGCACGGCTGAAGCATCGGCCAGATACTCGCGTTCGCGGGAAACGGCCGCCTGGATGATGCGTCCGCAGAAAAAACCGATCGAGCCGATCGCGCACAACAATAAACCGAACATGACGATAGGCCCAGCGTTTTTGCCTCGTGCGCGAGCGAGACCTCGACCAACAATAGTGATGGCGTTGATGCCGAACAGGACGCCGATCAGCTTGAGGTTGAGACGGCTGTCGCCATTGACGATATGGCTGATTTCGTGACCGATGACGCCTTGCAGTTCATCGCGGTTCATGGCCTCGAGAAGACCGCGAGTGGCGCCGATCACGCAGTCCCGCGTGGAAAGTCCGGCGGCGAATGCGTTCATGCCGGTTTCCTCTTCCAGCACGTAGACCACGGGTGCGGGAATACCTGCGGCAATGGCCATTTCGTCGGTCACATTGAGCAGACGTCTCTCCGCCGGATCGTTCGTCTGCCTTGATACCCTCCGTCCGCCCAGCTGCGTTGCGATCAGCGCACCGCCGTGGCGGGAGATCTGCCATATCCTGAACAGGGAAGCAACTCCAATGCCACCGCCCACGAGTAAGCAAATCCAGAAAAATAATTCGCCATTCCAAAGCAAAGAAACGTCTTCGCCCATATACTGTATTGACAGAACCAAAGACAGATAGACAAGGACGACAATGCTCGTCACTGCCAGGACGAACCAGAACACCAACCAGCGGCTTTTTCGCTGGGCGCTATGCTGGGCGGCGAAAAAGTCCATGTTGCCTGCTACAGCCTAAAAGCTAACCTTGACGTTTTTCCGGATTGCATCGCCCTCATCGCTCTTCCAGGTTTCGGCCACTTGAAAACCAAAGCGCGAAGCGATCAACGAATTGGGAAAGACTTCGCGCTTGATGTTGTAGCGCATTGCAGCATCGTTATAGGCTTGTCGGGCAAAGGCGATGCGGTTCTCGGTCGAGGCCAGTTCTTCCTGCAACTGCGCCATGTTCTGATTGGCCTTCAAGTCTGGATAAGCCTCGGCCAACGCGAAAAAGCGGCTCATCATCCCGCCCAGCGCGCTTTCCGCGCCCTGTAGGGAGCGCATCGTCTCAGGAGAGAGCGCGTCCTTGACCTCCCTGGCTGCCTGCACGGCCTGATTGCGGGCGGCAATGACCGCCTCCAGCGTTTCACGCTCGTGCTTCATATAGGCTTTGGCGGTCTCCACCAAATTGGGAATCAGATCGTAACGACGTTGCAGTTGCACGTCGATCTGCGAGAAAGCGTTACGTATCCGATTGGCAAGCGCAACGAGCCCGTTATAGATGACGACGCCCCAGACAATCAGCACGACGAGCAAGCCAGCAAAAATCCAAAAGATGTTCAAGGAGTTCATGATCGATGTCCAAGTGGCAGAGAAAATGGTGCAGATACAGCAAATAACTGCGTGATTATAATGATCCAACAGGCAATTGGCGACTGTTCACAATGCTGTTCATCTATTGACCCGACAATCAACGACAAGGCAAAAGATGTCGGTTGGGGCGAACGCAGCGAACCCCAACCGCCACCGCCGTTCTTCAGCGGGGGAGTTTATCACCCCCCTGTCCCGAGCGCCTTATTCCCTCATTTTGGAACTGCGCAAGCTGTCTGGGCCGAGAGTTTGAGCAACCTCACAGAGGCGAGAAATACGCCTCAGGCTGTATTTTGTACGCCATTTCCTGCTCAACATCTCACAAAACAGGTTAAAGAAAATTAGTCCGATACGTCACATTCAACATCCGATACGTTATACTTGAAAATAAATATGAATTATGGTAAAAGCATAAATTCATGACTGGAATTCATCGAACAGTCCTCACTTCAACCCTTGGCGGCACTTCAGAGACTCATCAATGTTCAGAACGCTGAAGTTACGCTGCAATGCGCTCCGGTGTAGATTGAAACTGGCGCTCCGGTGGCGTTTTCGCCGCCCTGCTCCCAGGCACGGTCGTAATCGTGAGTTGATTGTGTCTCTAACTTCATACTCCGGGCGCTTTTCAACCCTGCATCTGACCCTCAGGAGTTTGTTGACCCAGAGCGTTCGCCCGGACAGGGTCATACTCTGGCTTGCCGAAGCAGACAGGCATGCGCTACCGCCGATGGCCGAAAGGTTGCAGCGGGACGGCCTGGAGATTCGCTGCTGTGACGATCTCCTGTCATTCAAGAAGATCATCCCGACGTTATCTATCTACCCCGAGGCCGATATCGTCACCGCCGACGACGATGCGTACTACTGGTCTGACTGGCTGAAGGAACTGATTGCGGCTGCGGAGCAATTCCCAGCAAACGTCGTAGCCCATCGCTTGCATAAAATGGTTTTCAACGAACAAGGGATCCGTCCATATCGGGATTGGCCCAAAGAAATCAGGGATCAAACTGAGGATCCACACAACTTTGCCACAGGATGTTTGGGCGTATTCTATCCGGCAGGTTGCTTTGACCCGGAAGTGTTGAACCGAACCGCTTTCATGCAACTTTGTTCCGAGGCAGACGATGTCTGGCTGTACTGGATGGTGCGCCGCAATGGCCGCTTTGAGATACACTCCGGTTCCCGTCACGAGTTGGTCAATTGGTTGGGCAGTCAAAAGACAAGCCTCTGGAATCGAAACAAGCACGCCAACGACACTCAAATCAACGCAATGATTAAAACCTATGGCCTTCCTTGACAATTTGCACCATGACCGATCATCGAAAAACAATGTGCGCCAATGGTTTGGATTCGTGTTTGCGTTGCTGGCGTTCGCCTTCCCCTTGGTCTGGTTCATGTCGGGCGCGAGTGATGCAATCATCGACAGGATGGTTCGTGTCATGTTCGTACTTTTCCTGTTGAACGTTGAGCCGCCGCGCGTTTACTACAAAGACAGATTGATTTGGTTGTGCGCCCTGCTGGTTCTGACGCTGGTGGTCGGTTATATATGGCAGCGCTTTTCAGTTCCCCAGGAGCTATTCAGTGGTTCTTCAGCAAGAAAATTTCTTCCTGCATTCTGTTTCTTCGTCGTCGTGGCGTATGGGATAAGCGCAGCACCTAAAGTCTCTCCGTTTTTTTTGTTGATTACTGCCGGAGCGGGGCTGCTCATTCATCTGTCGTTCCTGCCTGCTGATGCCTGGATGACCGGTTGGCAAGGAAAACGGCTGGATTTTGGATTCAAAAACGCATTGCATGCCGGAGTCATATTTTCTACTGCGTTGCTGGCTGGCGTGATTTTCTTGCCTCGGGCATCTTCATTGCCTTTCAGAGGGCGTATATTGGCCTTGCCGCTGCTTGTGGGCCTTATCTTACTGATGATATTCGGTGTCATCACCACACAAAACCGCTCGGTCTGGCTGGGTTTGCTTCTTTCGCTGATCGTTTTGCTCTTGATTTGTGCCATAGTCTTACTCGCCGGGCGCTTCTCTTTACGCCGGAGCACGCTCATCAGGACAGCTATAACAGGCACCGGCATTTTGCTTGCCGGATCAGTGATGCTCTATTTTATGGACGGCATTGTCACTAAGCGCTTGTCCGAAGAAGCAATCGATGCCACTACGATCAAAGAAATGGCGGAGCAAAAAACAGTATACACCAGTGTTGGCATACGGATCGGCTTGTGGTCCGCCGCGCGTGAGTGGATTACCGAGCGGCCAGTTTTCGGATGGGGAGGAAACAGAGCATCGAAATTGATCAAGCAATCGCCGCATTTCGATGAGAATTTTAAAAACAGTGTCGGACACTTGCACAATTCGTATCTTCAAACGTTGGTCAACGTGGGTAGTGCAGCGTTTATGTGCATGATTGCAATCGCTTTCCTGGTTGCATGGCGTACCTTTGTGGCTTGGCGTCAAGGAAAAATACCTACCGATGTATTTCTTTTTTCCTGCGCATTCTTTCTTTTCTGGGTAACAGTTAATGTGTTTGACCCATACATCATATACTCCACGGGATTATTTCTCAATGCTGTGATCGGAAGCTTTGTCTATTCTTGGTATTTGCGTAGTCAACTTGACCAGGCGAAGCTTAAATCAATGAGCCAATCACCCTGACCGGTCTTTTTCTGGTCGATTTAAGACTTTAACTTTCATACGAGTCAAAACCCGGCTTATCCAGATTACAGTTTTGCGCAATGGGCTTGCTATTCGCCAGAAACGATGGTATCGAAAACCCGCATCATTGCTATATGTGAATTTTTTATTACAGGATTGACTTTGTATAACTGCCAATACATCACGAGAAAAAGGAGTATCGCAACATTTTATATAATGCATAAATTCTCCAAAAAATTCCAACGACTTCTCATGCATGCCTTGCTGCAATGATTTTATCATTCTTGGCAGATGCTCTTCAGTCAAAATATTGAAAGCTCTTGCAAATGCTACACGCAGTTTATCATCCTCCGGTTTTGTCTGTAAAATATGAACCAGATCAAAATGCAATCGTGCGGAACTCATCAAATGCAACGGAGTGGCAGCATTTCCCCTAGTTATACCGTCATTGTTGCAGCGGTACACATAGAACGGAGTTGGATCGGCAATTACTTTCCCAGCGGTGCACAGTGCTTTAAAGCAAAAGACGACGTCTTCGTAATAAAATCCTGAAGCAAAAAGACAATTGTTTCGCAACACATGGTCGCGCCTGTATATATGTATACATGATCCCCAGGTACCGAACTTGCGCCTCAGGTACAGGCAAGCAGCGGCATGACCAGAAAACTCCCCAGACTCAATCGCTATAGTGGAAGGGCCATGATCATAAAGGCGGGAATGTCCGTTGATCAGAACATCCGTTCCAGCATCTATCATCCTCAGTTTTTCAGCCAACACAGCCGCATCTATATAGTCGTCCGCATCCAGAAACGCGATATACTCTCCGCTAGCCAGCATTATCGCAAAGTTTCTGGCATTTCCGAGCCTCATATTATGCGTCAGACTGTAGCAACGCAAGTTGGTATGCTTGCGTGCGAAAAGTTCTATAATATCCAATGTTGTGTCAGTTGACGCATCATTGACGACAATGGCTTCCCATTGCGGATGGTCTGCAAGATGCAGGCTTTCGATGCACTCCGAAATGTAGCGCTCTTCGTTGTACACACAGATGATGATTGACAGTTTCATTTGCATGATTGTCCGAGGTTATAGCCGTAACGCAAGGCGCAACCGTTCCAGTCGCCCCGGTACGGGATTGGGTCTGAGTGGCAGACGAAGCGCCTCCACGATGATCTCACTGATGCGCGTGTAATTATATTCGCGCTCGACCAGCGCCTGTCCGGCAGCACCAATACGATCCGCCAGCGCCGGATCGGCGCGCAGGCAATGCAATTTTCCTATCAATTCATCGACATCCCGGAAAAGCACGAGATTTTCCATGTCAACAAAACCAAGCACCTGATTCTCTTCCTCTCCCTGATCGAAGGCGCACAGCACACAACCGCAAGCCATTGCTTCGAAATTTTTTATCATATACTCGTTCATGCCCATATCAGGGCTGATGAAAAAGCGAATGCGATTCAATGCCTCGCAATATTCATTGCCCGGTTTCGTAACCAGCACTTTCAGCCCTGGTTCGCGCGTTTTGATCGCTTCAAGTATGGCCCGTCGGCCTTGATAACCGTCTGCCCTCGTAGTACCGATAAAAGCAAGCTCAATATCACGCACACCACCAAAGTTATGTAATAAGTCCTGATAGCACCCTTTTGGAACAAATGTGGCATCAATGCCTTCTGCCAATAATTTTTTTGTCACCTGAAAGCCTGATGAAAGCACCCGTATTGCAGGCAATCGGCGAAAATGAGCACTGAATTTTCCTTGATACTCTATAGGTTGATAATTCTGCCAAACATCAAATTCAAGAGTAACGAGATTTGGAATGCTACGAATAAATAACGGCTGACGTACCAATCTTTTAAAACTTAGGTCAAATAATAAAATACGTTCATAGCGACTAACATCGACATTATCGTGAAAATAACGCCTCAAATTTGCCTGTTCAGATTTGGAAAGGCGACGCAAATCACAATCGGTACGGGCAGCAATACTTTCGTAAAGACGATCAAGTATCGTCAGCCTTTCTTTATGGGCAAGCAAGAGAATTTTCATCATCATTTTTACCCATCGTGTTCACCCAAAAAAGCTCATGCCGCCGCACGGCCTTTCTGAAATATTCGTCGCCTCCGAACGCCGGATACCTCCTTCCGGCAAGGTAACGTTCCAGGAGACGGCGCAGGCGCTTCTTAAAAGGCAACGGAACAGAAAGATCGTGCATCATGCCAAGCGCCATCGCCTTGTCTATCTGAAGTTGCCGGTCAAGGGACAAGGCATAAGGCGAATCAATGTAGCGAGCCAGTTCGGTCTCCCTGCCGGAAATTGCGTTCGACATATACTCGAAAAGCGGCGGCAACGCAACGCCTTCATGGGCTTCGCCCATCGGCCAGCGGTCATTATCGTGCAGGTGGTTGGCGTAATGGAGAAATGCTTCCGGCTGCCACGCCAGACCCACGAGAGATTCCTGCACGGCTTCAGTGGCGGCCACATGGTCGGGGTGTGGATCAAATACCGGATGAGGCAACACGATCAGTTCGGGCTTCGCCAGCAAGATGATTTCCCGCAAATCGGTCACCAGATTGTGCCAGGACGGAACGCCATCGCGGTCGCTTTCGAGCTTTATGCGATTGAACGCGCGGAAAAAACGGGTGTCGGCGAGCGCCGCTTCCCGTGACGCGACCGCCTCGGCGGGGGACTGGCGCATGGCGGGTAACTGCATGCAGAAATAGCCCAACTGGACGGTACGCTCGATGGGAACCCCAGCCCACAAGGGCACAGCCATACCGTCCCAGCTACGCAAACGTCCCTTGATCCGCGCCGCTTCGATATTGTCCAACCCCATGCGCCGATAGTGTTTCGTCTCGATCTCTCCCGCCGTCAGGGTAACGATCCAACTTTCCCGCGCCTGACTGTAAAGCCCAAAAGCGGCGAGTTCGGCATCATCGGCATGGGGTGCGACGACAAGCAGGCGTTTTTGCCGATAATCGGAATGCGCGGCCCGCCAAAGCCGGGGGGTATCCTGTAGGCAGCAATGACGGCCTCGCAGTCGCACCCCTTCGCCCCGCAGAGCCACTGCGAAGCCGGTGAGATTCAGATAACGCACACCCTTTGCGCCGCGCTCGAAAGTCTGGCAATCGCTGGCTTCGTTTTCCGCCTCGATCATCACGGCAGGATCGAACAGACGCCCCGCCCAGGTCGAGCGAATGGTGATGGCGAGGATGAACGTGTCGTCCGCATTGGGCATCGCGCCGGGGGCAAGCCTCAAGCGAGCATCGGAAAAATCGACCGACAAGGCTTCAAGCTGTTCATCGAACCGGTATGCGTAATCTGCGTCGGGCCGGTAGAACAGGTGGTCGGAAAACCAGGCTTCGTGCGCCATCCAGCCGAGGACGAGAACAAGCGCCATCCAGCCGACCCCCACAAAAAAACCGAATCCGGCAAGCGCGCACGCGAACACGACAAGCGCCATTCGCTTCCTGCGGCGGTAACGTTTGAGAAGAACTTGCTTGTGCGCGAGCATGCCCGATTTTCAAACCCTGAATACCGACTCGGGCAAGCACCAATGGGTCTTGTAGCCCGGCTCGACGCGCCCAAAGGAATAGCGTAGAGGTTTACCTGCCGCCGTTGCTTCTTCCCGCGCAGCATCCGTATTCAAATAAGTGAGCACGTTCCCCATGCTGAAATCAAAAGTTGCCGGATCGACGCCTCCGTTGACATACTCCACGCTTATCCATTGAGGCGATTCCACGCGATATATCACCTGCACGGCCACCGGCAAACCATTCAGTTGGATGACAAAACCTATCATCCAGTCACGCAACAGCGCCAGAACCTCTGCCATTCCCGCCGCGCCTGCCGGCGCAAACCCCCAACGACGCTGAAAAAGATCGAGATAAATGCTTGCCAGCTCATTTGGCGAAAACTCATTTACCGGACGAGCGACTCCCCCCATTGCCGCGAATTGACGCAAGTTGCGACGCTCGTTTTTCCTGAACTTTGCTGAAAACGCTTCTGGCGGTTTAAGAAAAGCCAATTTCTCTTTTTGACGTTTCAATCCTTGAAAATCGGCTTCATGACGGGCCGAAAGAAAGCGCACTACATGGCGTAGCGGAACTTGTTCCGCGCCAGGAGCAACGGGCAATACCACTTCCGGATTACCTAAATCAAATATTCTCTTCTTACCCGCCGCTCTCAATGCCAGACTGGACAATGCCAGGTATCGCCCCCAGACGGGAAGGGCCGCGACAAGCATCCCATTCCACTGCCAACCCAGGTAACGCACCGGTATTTCCGCGAACTCGGAGAGCAGTTCGACGAAGGCGGGATGCGTGGCAACGCTGCCACCGTACTGTTGCCAGGCTTGCGCGTAGTCGGACGGTGAAATTTCCACCCAGCCCTTCTCACGAAAAGCGCGAATACGGTTCAGCATGAAATGTCTCTCACACAAACTCCGAAAAATCAATAACCAATCTGGCTTCGTAGTGCCGACAAAAGCAAGCTCAATAGTCGAGAATCATCGCTTTCATCCTGCACTAAAACCTCACTACCCCGCAGGGTTCTTTGAATTCATCCTTTCCACCCAGAAAAGTTCGTGTCGTCTCACAGCCCTTCTGAAGTAGTCAGCAGATCCGTATAACGAATATTGACGTCCTGCAAAAACACGCCGTAGCACCCGGCGACGGCGTTCTACGGAAGAAAGCGGCGTGGTGAGGTCGTGCATCATGCCAAGTGCCATGGCTTTGTCGATCTGGCGTGATCGGTCGAGTGACAAAACCCAAGGCACAAGCGTTCCGACGCTCTTGAAAAGCGGTGGCAACGCGACTCCACTGTGCGTTTTGCCCATCGGCCACTGGTCTGTGCCGCGTATGTGGTTGGCGTAATGAAGCAGAACCTCAGGTTGCCACGCCAGATCCACCAAAGCCTCTCGCACGGCTTCATCGGCGGCCACATGATCGGAATGCGGATCGATCAGCGGATGGGGCAGCACAATCAGTTCGGGCTTCGCCAGCAAGATGATTTCCCGCAGATCGGCAACCAGATTGTTCCAGGACGGAACGCCATCGCGGTCGCTTTCGAGTTTTATGCGATTGAACGCGCGAAAAAAACGGGTGTCGGCGAGCGCAGCTTCCTGTGAGGCAACCGCTTCGGCGGGAGACAGGCGCATGGCGGGCAACTGCATGCAAAAATAGCCCAACTGGACGGTACGCTCAATAGGAACCCCCGCCCACAAAGGCACCGCCATGCTGTCCCAGCTACGCAAACGTCCCTTGATCCGCGCCGCTTCGACACTGTCAAACCCCATACGCCGGTAATGTTTCGTCTTAATCTCGCCTGCCGTCAGGGTGACAATCCAGCTTTCCCGCGCCTGACTGTAAAGCCCAAAAGCGGCGAGTTCGGCGTCATCGGCATGGGGCGCAACGATGAGCAGGCGTTTTTGTCGGAAATCGGGATGCGCGGCCCGCCAAAGCTGGGGAGTATCTTGCAGGCAACAATGACGCCCCCGTAGCCTCACTCCTTCGCCCCGCAAAGCCCCTGCAAAGCCGGTAAGATTCAGGTAACGCATACCTTTTGCGCCGCGCTCAAAAGTCTGGCAATCGCTGGCCTCGCCTTCCGCCTCGATCATCACGTCAGGATCGAACAGACGCCCTGCCCAGGTCGAGCAAACGGTGATGGCTAGAATAAGCGTGTCATCCGCATTGGGCATCGCGCCGGAGGCAAGCCTCAAGCGACCATCGGAGAAATCGACCGGCAAGGCTTCAAGCTGTTCGTCGAAACGGTACACATAGTCTGCGTCGGGCCGGTAGGAAATGCGGTTGGAAAGCCAGACTTCACGCACAATCCAACTCAGGAAGATGGCGAGCGCTACCCATCCAGCCCCCACGAAAAACCCGACGACAGCGGCAAGCAGGCACGCCGGTATGACGAGCACAACGCGCTTTTTGCCGCGATAACGGTTGAGAAGATTTTTCCTGCGCGAGGTCATTTATTGATCCGGCCCTTAAATTCCAGGCAGGCACGGGAGCCTGCCCCTACAGTGCGGTTCAAGATGGTTTATATTTATCTAGCATAGAAAACCGCCAGAACGCCTCCACCGCCGCCTCATCGGAGAACTTTTGTCGCAGATGCACCTCCGCCCGCTTCGCATAGTCTTCCGTTTCGCGCCACCCGGTGCGATGAACCAGTGTCCGGGCCAGGGCATCGGCATCTCCACGAGGGAACACATCGCCGATCCCCTCCACCACCTCGCGCCCACCGCAATCGCTGCACACAACAGGCAAGCATGCGGCCAATGCTTCCAGGAGCACCATAGGACAGGCTTCCCGACCGGAAGAAAGCACGAATATGTCGAACGCCTTGAAATAACGCTTTCCCTCATCAATCCGCCCAAGAAAACGGACAGCCCCCTGGATACCCAGTTCACTGACAAGCGCCTTGAGCATAACTTCAAGTGGTCCGCTTCCCATGATGGCAAGCAGGCTCCCTGGCGGGAGATTGGGCAATGCCGCTGCGAAAGCGCGGATCAATGTCACCTGATCCTTGTCAGGGTGCAAACGCCCGACATTGCCGATGATCCAGCTTTGCAGTGGCAAACCGAGCATTTCGCGGGCTGTCTCGCGTGACAACAGGTCGGCCTGCGCGGCGGAAACGTCGATGCGGTTATACAGGGTTTCAATATGGGAGGAAGGCCATGAGGGCAGCGCCGTGCGTATGTTATCGCGCACGGTGTTGGAAACGCCCAGAAGGCGCAGGCGTTTCTTGAAAATATTCGCGCACATCCGCCGGTTGAAGCGCCGGTACTCGTCAAGATCGTGATGTACGCCGATGATATTCAAGCCTGTACCCCAAAGGGCGGTGGAGACAGCTTTATATTGATGCGCGATACAAAAGGCGAAATCACGCGCAGCAGCAATACGGCGAACATCCCGGATGATCTTTAGCCTGAAATTGCGGGTTTCGGAACTCCGATACCCAAGGAAAATCACTTCGTCCGAAGCCATTTTCTGTGCGGCTTTCTCATCCGGAGCATCCTTCAACTGAACGGTGACCACCTTGTAAGGAGTATCCCGAAACAGACGGGAATACTGCCGTGCGCAATCCGCATACGGCCCAAAATAGCCGTAACAGAGTTGAAGGACGGCTTTGGAGTTTTTGCTCATTTGAAAGATCGATCCCATTCCATATCTCAATATTAAACAGCATATTTTAACTTCGGCAGCGTAGCTGTGCAACTTCCCCTCTCCCCCACCCCCTCTCCCGCAAGCGAGAGAGGGGAGCCACGTTTCAGGTAACCCGAAATTCCCTCTCTCGCTTGTGGGAGAGGGGGCCCGAAGGGCCGGGAGAGGGGACAACCCGTAATCTGGCCCGCTACCGCAACTGCCGCCGAGGATCGAACGCATCGCGCACCGCATCGGCAAAGAGGTTTGCCGCCAGCACCAGCGTGAGCATGAAACCGAAGGCGGCGGCAAGCGACCACCATACCACCGGCTCGCGTGCCAGTTCCGCCCGCGCCGCGTTGATCATGGTGCCAAAACTGACCGTGGAGGGATCGACGCCGATTCCCACGTAGGAAAGCACCGCTTCGGCCAGCACGAGGATGGAAAAATCCAACGCAACGGAAATCAGCACGATGTGCATGACGTTGGGCAGAATATGGCGTCGCAGGATCTGAGCGGTCGACGCGCCGAAGGCCCGCGCCGCCTGCACGTAATCGAGTTCGCGCAGTTTGAGCGCCTCGCCGCGCAGCAGGCGGCACAGCCCCGTCCAACTGGTGATGCCGAGAATGGCGCACAATGCGAGCAGTCGCGCGTCTGCGCGTTCGGCTGCGGTGCTGAACCACTGGGGATGGGTGTCGATCATCACCTGCATCATCAGCACCGAGGCGGCAATCAACAGTACCGAAGGAATCGAGTTGAGCACGGTATACAAATACTGGATGGCATCGTCGACCCATCCGCCCAGATAACCCGCCGCAATGCCGAGCGTCACCGCAAAAGGCAGCATGATGAGCGTGGTCAGGGTGCCGATCACCAGCCCGGTACGAATGCTTTTCAGGGAAAGATAGAGCACATCCTGCCCGACCTTGTCCGTGCCGAGCACATGGTAATGCGGTGCCAGCGCCAAACCTGCCGCAATGAGCAGCACCGCCAGAAAGACCACGACGAGCACCGAACGCCAGGCCAGATCCATGCGTCCGGCGAGAATGCGCCGCATGGCCTCGACCACGTCGATACCCCGGCTCCGCGCCACCCCCGCGCCAAGCGCGCACAGCAACGCCCCGGTCACCACGAGCGCCAGAAACGGCGTCCAGGCCAGACGCCGGACAATGTCGGGCAGGCTCGGCTCCTCATCCTGCAAATGGCTCGCGCCATAAACGAGGCGGGGAGTGATTCGCGCCTGTCCGCCGCCAGGCAGTTCCACCGTTTCACGCTGGAAGGATTCGCGCGCGAACGGGGCGGAATAGGTTTTTTCCGTCCGCTCGCGCAGCGGCGCAAGCAGCGCGTCGAGCGCGCTCAGGACTTCGGACGAATACACGGCTTTTTGCGTCTCGGCGGATTCACCCTGCCCCGGCGGCAATTTCAGGCGGTAGTGCAGGCTGTCCATGAAGCCGATGACGGCGAAAATCGACAGGATGACGACGGAAGCCATCGCCGCAGGTTGCCGCCCCACCCGTCGCCAGGCTTCACGCGAGGGCGCGTGCCGCCGCGCCAGGACGACGAAAACCCCCACGCATATGATGAGTATAAAAACGAGCAGGTCGGTGAGAAGCAATACGGGCTGGATGCTCATCGCTTCACCCCAGCCTCACACGCGGGTCGACCAGCGTGTAGGAAATATCGGTCAGAATCAGGCCGATGATGTAGAGCACCGAGCCGATGAACACCATCGAACGCACCACGGCAAAATCCTGGCTGCGAATGGCGTCGATCGTGTAGCTGCCCAGGCCCGGTATGGCAAAAAAGGATTCCATCAGCAGGCTGCCGAGGAACAGCGCCGGTATGACGACCACCACGCCAGTAAGGATGGGAATCATCGCGTTCTTGAGCACATGCCGGAACAGCGTCGCCAGTTCCGAAAGCCCCTTGGCGCGGGCAGTGCGCACGTAGTCGCGCGAAACCTCTTCGAGAAAGATCGTGCGATACCAGCGCGCGCCCGAACCCAACCCGGCCACGACGCCGATCAACACCGGCAGACTCAGGAAGCGCGCCATATCGAGCCCTTCTGCGTAGCCCGAAACCGGCGCAAGCGCCCACACCTTCGAGACCAGCCATTGCCCGCCGATGATGTAGAACATGCTGGAGATGGACATCATCGTCACGCAGAGCGTCACGCCCCAGAAATCGAGCGCAGTGGCCCGAAAGAACACCAGCAGCAGGGCAATCGTGATCGCGGCAAACAGAGCAAGCGCAAACGTCGGCAAGGCAACGGCAAACGACGGCGCCATGCGTCCGCGAATTTCCAGCGCAATGTCGTGACCGTCGTTGGCCTGCCCGAAATCGAAGGCAAACATGCGCAACGACTTGACGACGAACAGGGTATCGGTCAGTTTTTCCAGTCCTTCGCGCTCCGGGTTGTAGAACATCGGCTTGTCGTAGCCGCGCTCAACCTTCCAGCGCTGGATAGCTTCCCCGGAGGCATATTTCGCGCCAAGCTGCATCCGGGCGATGTCGTCGGGCGAGTTGATGCCGAAAAAGAGCACGAAAGTAAAAAGATTCACGCCAAGAAGAATCGGCACCGCGTAAAGCAACCGCCGCACGATGTATGCCAGCATCAGGCCGAACCTCCTTGTTGCGAGTCCGGCTTCCCGTTCTCCGGCAATCTCACATGCGCGGCAGCCCGCTCGCGCTGCCGCCAGGATCGCACTGCGGGCGCGGCCAGCACCGCCAGCAGCAAGACAACTGCCGCCAGCGGCCAGCGCACTGGCTGATTCCATTGCACACGCGCGGCCTCACGCGCCTCCACATCGACCCTCTGGTACTTCAGGCCGTTACGCACGATGTCACCCGGTTTGCGGTTTTTCACCCAACCGTGCTGGAGCGAATACGTTTTCGGATGAAGCCAGAAGACCCAGGGCGCGTCATGTCGCAGAATTTCCACCATCCGGTCGATGATCCGCTGCCGCTCGGGGCCATCCGGCATCACTTTCATGCGGTCGAACAGGCGATCGTATTCGGCGTTGACGTAATTGGCCGAGTTGTTACCCTGCCCGCCTACCTTGCCCTGCGGGCCGTAGAGCAGGAACAACAGGTTTTCGGGATCGGGATAATCGGCATTCCAGCCCATGAGGAATATCTGGGCATTGCCCTGGAGGATTTTGTCCTGGAAGCGGTTCCAGTCCGTCGTTCGGATCACGAACTGCACCCCGAGGGCGCGAAACTGCTTCGCCAGCCAGTCGACACGGGACTTCTCGCCCATCCCCGCATCGGTGGTATCGAAGTAGACGGTGAGCGGCTCGCCCGCGCGCGCGGCGCGCCCCTTTGGCCCGACCGCCGCGGCCCGCCACCT
>Ga0099364_10006561_pt1 | contig 16907 bp, 13 predicted proteins | sample TergutTh196P3_FD_73070 | JGI IMG/M metagenome (GOLD analysis project Ga0099364, IMG submission 73070) | Microcerotermes parvus P3 segment gut microbial communities from Pointe-Noire, Republic of the Congo - Th196 P3 | ecosystem: Host-associated > Arthropoda: Insects > Digestive system > Gut ... | reverse complement strand
GAGAAAAACACGCTCGATGAATGGATATACTATCTGAAAAACAACCTTATAGAAGACCATTTCACCGCCCAGGGTATCGCCAAGGCAAGGGAAGCGTTGCAATTCGATAATCTTTCCGAAGAAGAGAAGGCGCAGTACCTGCGCGATCTCGACAACAAACAGCTCAGCGATGATGCAATCAGTACCGCACTTTTAGAAGGCAAAGAGATCGGCCTGGAAGAAGGCAAAGCTATCGGTAAGGAAGAAATAGTTATCAATGGCCATCTGGCAGGCTATTCAATAGAAGATATTTCGACTTTCACAGGATTGACGCCTGAACAAATTATCGAAATTCTAAAAAAACATAATTTCTCGCTATGATGGGGAACAACAACGTCATTGCGGGGAACTTTTATAAATAATTTTATTAAAAAATTTTTTCATTTTTCAAAGAAAAATAATACCTTTGCAGTCAGTTTAGAAATAATTGTTGGACGGAAAAAAAAATTTTATAGTATGAAAAAGACAATCTTATTAATGACCTTAGCAGCCGGCTTTTATTCATTAGTTGCCGCGCAGGATACCTGTTCGTTTTATCTGACCCCTGATGTGCAGGTGCAAAAGGAGATCGTACTGAAAAGCGCAAGCGAAGTATATGACTTGAACCTGATGATAGGTGTCAAATGGTTGCAGGTGGATAATAAAATCCATCTACTGTTCGACAGGAAGGAGGTAAAAGGGAATGATGCACTCATCCTGCTTTTTCCCATGTCGAAAAGAACACACCCGATAAGGGATGTAGCCGACTGTAAATCAGGGAAGAAAACATTATGGAGTAAGTTGAAAAGCGAGGATTCAAAATCCATGCAGTATTTTCTCAAGTCGGACAACCTCATTATCGATAATTATTCGGATTGCTATAAATTACTGCCGAATAATAACGAGGATGAGTTTTCCTTTGAACTCAAGGAGTTTGAAGATTTTGTCATTTCACTGCCGGGCTTTTTTGTTGTCCAGTCGGTAAAAAGACCCTGGTACGCCTTTTCGAAACGGGATAAAAAAGTGCTGTTTAAAACCAAACCTTTCGATATGCACATCCAATTCGAACGTAAACCGGTGGTTGACACGTGCGGCATTGCTGAAAAAGTAGTCGCCTATATCGAGGCGTACAAGAAAATCTTGGATGAGGAATCACAGGAATTGCTGACAGCGCAAAAGAATAGGAGCTGTATCTTTTTCAACCTCCTCAAAGAAAAAATTTACAGGACATTTGTTGAACTGAACTCTAAATGCGAACGATATACCACATGTGAGGAGGTCGCATCAGCGATAAAAGATTATAATCAAGCGTTTGAAAAAGTCTACGGCGAAACATGCGTCGCCACTGCCGCTCCGGCGCGGACTGCTTCCTGCACGTTGAGCGAAAATGAACTGACGCTTATCAACAACAGGCTTAAAAACCTGCAAATGAAAATCAATATAAAGAAAAAGAACAACGAAAGTACCGTCGATGAATCGAAGGAATACAAGGATATCAAAACGGCTATCACACCAAGGATAACCGCCGAATGTCGCAAAAGTTTCAAAGCGTACATCGATGCTTTTGAAAGTTATTGCAGCGTTATCGAAGGTTTACTTTGAGTAGTTTTCAGTTTTCAGTTTTCAGTTTTCAGTTTTCAGTTTTCAGTTTTCAGTTAAAACTTTTTAAATTATGTGTCATTCAAAAATCATAGCAACCGTACTCCTGTTTTGCGTATTCTCGTTTTGTTTCGGACAAACAAACGAAGACCCTTTTTATTCCAAAAAAGAAACGCTCTACAGCACAAAGAGCGGCCTTCCTCTCGGAGAACTGCTATTAAGCATCGAGCCCAAAACCACTAATACAAATAATAGCGAGTGGATTTTAACGATAGGCGATAAAGGTGAAAAATTTTTTGATACGCCAAATGAAAAGACATTGTGGATTTTCAATCAGAAAAAGAATGTCAATCAATTTGTTAAAGACCTGAAAAACAGAGATTACTTACTTGAAGTAAAAGGGATCAAGGAGTTAATGCCTTTCAGCGAAAACGGAGTGCCTTTCGACATGAGAGATTGGGATGAATTACGAAAACAAACCCAGGTAACCTTTACTGCCAAGGGACCTCCCGGAGAAAGAGTTACTTTACGGCTCGTTTTCTATACGGCTTCTTCAGACAAAAAGAAAACAACGATAACTGATGAAGCTAAATTGCGCATCGTGTTTGAAATACCTAAAATAACAGCCGGAGGAATGGTTCAACCGCAAGGGCAGGGAAGCAATGTGGTCACATTGGATAGACAGACGCCGGGCGGCGCGTCAGGCGGCGGGGCGGGAGGCGCACCGTCGGATACCGATGAAGAAATGGACCCATCCATACTCGAAGCGCACCGGCAGGATTCTATCCAACGCGCAGAAGCGGCAAACAGAGAACAACGCATGGGTTTGTTAGACGCTTTTATAACGGAAAGAAACAGGGAAATAGGTTTGTTGCAGAACGAAGTAAATAAACATATAGATGATAAAGAAACGAGAGTGAATGAATCAATGATTGATTCGTTAGTCACCGTAGCCGATGAAATGAAGAATAAAGTGGATTACTGGGAAAACGGTTACTCCGATATCCTGCTGGTCGACGAAGTCATCCATGATAAGTTTTCCAAATTCAGAATTACGCATACGCTCACTTTAAAAAAATTAGACGAACTGAAACAACTGCAAAAGCCCTATAACTTTATATTGGAGTTCATTAAACACAACCTGCTGTTGAGCTTGGGCATTGTCGTTGGCGGAGCGGTCTTCCTGAAATTTTTCCTTAAATTACTCAAAAAATTGCAGTCCATGATTAAAAGCAAAATAAATCAGAAAGTCAGCAAGATGAAAGCCGACGCCGCAAAACGTGCGAAAGGACAAGCCGATAAATGGAAAGATAAAAGGAAAAGAGAGGAAGCCCTGGAAGAAATTGACATAAAAGATTTGGATAGAATTTAATTTTTCTAAAAAAATTCATATATTTATATTATTGCAGGATATTATGAATAGTGCGACCTTTGCAGACAATTAACCACCCCTTTCACGGGGATTAAAAAATGCAAAAAATGAAAAAGAAAATTTTACCTTTAGTAGCAATCGCTACCATCATGGCTGTGATGCCGTTGTCAGGTCTATTCGGACAAAACACAAGCGGGGAGCTAACTCCCGACCTTAAATGGCATATAGAAAACAGCACACTGTACATTAGCGGTAAAGGCTTTGTGCCCACCACCATGTTCCGCCAAAAGTCGGCCTGGGACGATGCCCGTTCGCTCTTTAATGCCGTCGTCATAGAGGACGGCGTTACGCTCATCGGCAAAAATGTTTTCGTCGGCTATACTAACATCACCTCCCTGTCGGTTGCCGGAAGCGTAAAAGAATTATCCTCCGAATCGTTTAGCAAGTGCAGTAAACTGACAACGGTGGAATTGAAAGGCGCTATCCCGCCTGATTTAAACCATACGACGTTTGCAGGCGTGAATTTGAAGAAAGCGAAACTAATCGTCCCGGCCGGCGCTAAAGCGGCGTATACAGCCGACCCTTTTTGGAGCCTGTTCGGTACGATTACGGAAAGCGCTCTAACGGTACAGGCCGCGCCCGTAGAAACATTAACGCAGCCGTGTACGATACAACTGAAGCGAAAAGGCAATTACATTGGCGGAGGAGTAAAATTTCCAGTCTTTCTGAACGGCAAAGAACAACAGGAAAAATTAGGAAATGGAAAGACTATAACCTTGCAAACCGACCGCGTCCAAAACATGTTGTATATCAAACAGGGCAAAGAAACGCTTGTCGTTCGCCGGTTTGAAGCAAAAGCCGGAGGCGAAGTAACCATTACTGTCGCCTACATTATGAAAAATAACGTCTATATGAATATCGGCGACGAAGAAGAATGAATCTATGTCAGGGGGACGGAGGAATTGACATTATGTCAATTCCTCCGTCCCCCTGACATAAAAAGCAAATAGATGAAACAGGCATTTTTTATTTTTTTATTATTGTATATCAATACTGCTCAGGCACAGGATATTGATACTGTTCGGATTACCGAAAAAAAGTCTTTCGTTAATTCGCCCTATTCCGGATTTATCATTCCTGTGGCCTTTATTTCCTACGGCGTACTGGCGCATCGTCAGGATAATTTACATAAGATAGACCTGAAGACGCATGAGTTTGCGAGTAGCCATTTCACGGGCAAGATTAAGGCCGATGATTATACGCAGTATGTTCCGGCTGTCGCTGTTTACGGATTGAATATGATGGGCGTAAAGGTGAAACACAACAATAAAGAAAGGACTTTCCTCATGGCTTCATCCTATCTGCTGTCGGCAGCATGCGTGCAAACGTGTAAAAGAACGACAACAGTCCGTCGTCCGGACGAAGCGAACTACCGTTCATTCCCTTCGGGCCATACAGCCACAGCCTTTGTAGGGGCGCACCTGCTTTTTAAGGAATATAAAGACACATCCCCCTGGATAGGGATTGCCGGCTATACGATCGCAACCGGAACGGGAGCGATGCGGATACTCAACCGGAGACATTGGCTAAGCGACGTCGTAGCAGGCGCCGGTATCGGGATATTATGTGTCGAAATCAGTTATTTATTATTGCCTGCTTTCCATAAAGTGACAGGCGTAAAGGATTCCCGGACAAGTCTTGTGATAGCGCCGGTCATAGGCGTTAATAATTATGGGGCAGGCTTGGCTTATACCTTTTGATTAAAAAAATCTACGCTCAACTACGACGTAATTGTTTTTAGTGTTATCGTTGTGCCGCTGTTTTTTGCGGATTTGACACTAAAAGCCATACCGGTTTGTTTGGCGCGGCGCTCCATGTTCGTCACTCCGTTGCGCGACCTGCGTACTGACGGGTCGAAGCCGCAACCGTTGTCGGTTATAGTTATTTCCAATCGTTTATGGGTCGCGGCAAAGACGACCGTCAACTGCGAGCATCCCGAATGTTTGACGGCATTATTGATCGATTCTTTACAGATCAGGTAGACGTCGCGTCGCTCGTCCATTTCCAACTTCAAGGAATGGATGACTTCATCGACATGCATGTTGAACGTTATATTTTTCGATTCGCACAAGGGGATAGCATACTCTCGCAACCGCACTGTCAGATAGATTAAACTATCATTCTTCGGATTGACCGACCAGATAATATCGTCCATCGAGTTGAGTACATCGCGCGAATCCATGCCGACTTTACTCCACGCCTTAGCCATTTCGGCTTCTGTCTCTTTCCGGCCGGCCATCTCGCTTATCAAAGAGATACTGCTCAGCGTAGAGCCGATGTCGTCGTGCAGGTCGGAGGCTATGCGCGTCCGCAGACGCTCCATCCTGATCAAATGATTGATCCGGTATTGGTAGAAAGTGTAGAGCAGGGAAGCGATAGCGACGGTAATGAGCAAATAAAACCATACCGTTTGATAATAGGGCGAACGGATGCGAAAGGTAAGCGACGTTTCCCCGCCTGCTTCATCCGGCGTGCCAACCATAGCCGTCCGTACTTTGAATGTATACTTACCCGGACGAAGCGAAGCAAACTCCACAAACCCCCTGTCAGATAAAATATTCCAGTCATTGTCGGCGCCTTCCAACATATATTGGTACCTGACGTCTGCGGCATTTTTGAACGTGATGGCCGAGTATTCAATCGTCAGGTTGTTTTGTTCGGGCGCGAGGCTAAAGTTGTTTGAAACAGCGGAAATTTTTGAATCGGGTACGCCGTTGATTAACAGATTGGTAATAAATACATCGGGCGATTTTTTTGACTTTTCTTCAATCGGTTGGGTTTGCGTTATATACATGCCTTCATTCGATAAGATATACATTCTGTCGCCGATTTGCAGCGGATATAAACGACTCCCCTCTATTCCTTCGTCTAAATCTAACTTATACATCGTTTCAATACCCTTACTGTCGTACTCCACGATATTGATTCCTTTGCGCGTGATAAGCCACACCCTTCCGTCATCATCGCAGATAATATAATCAACATCGTTATTTAAGAGACCGTTAACCATAGAATAGAGTTTGGACGAAACCACGCCGCTACTGTTTATCTCTAATTTATAAGCTCCCGTATATAAGGTGGAATACCAAAGATTGCCCTCGCGGTCGAAAGCCATGTCGTTGATGTAGGCCGTCACAAAAGCGGAATCGGCATTGACGGACACGTGGGCCGTTATGTTATCGTATAACAGCGTGTTCGGATCGGGTCGGGAGAGTGTGCCGCGGTAAAGACCCAGCGCATAGTTGCCGCACCAGTAATATCCAAACCTGTCCTGCAATATCTTGTCAGGTCTCAACTGTATGGAATCGGAATGGTTGAACGTTACCGGTAGAAACCTGCCGTCGTGGTAATGAAATATTTTATCCGATGCAGAAATCCATGTGCCTGTCGTATCTGTAACAAGTTTACGCGTTCTCGTTATATTATAAGCCGGATAATCGGCTACTTTCCTGAGATTTCGCAAATCGGGGAACGCTTGGGTGATGGGCATTGTGTAAAGTCCGACATTATTGGATATAATCAATTCCGAATTGAATATATTCATCTGCGTAATCCCTGCTTTTTCGATGGGGGTACCACTTAGGCTGACGGGAATTAACCGGTCGTATTGAAAAATATGCAAATCGCTATTGCTGTGTAACCAGATGCGCCGATACGAATCGGGTACCATTTCGTCTGTACTTTTAAACAACGCTCCGTTTTTTGCAAGCGCGTAACTGTCAAAATCAGCTACAAAACTTACGCCAATGTCTGTTCCAAACCAGTAATTACCGTCCCTGTCCTGCATCATACACATTACGTTGGAAGAGACCAATCCGTTTTCCAGCGTAAGGTGCATCGTGATGCTGTCGCCTTTAGTTCTGAAGACGCCGTTTGAAGCGGTAGGTATCCAGAGATTATTCGCTTTATCGATATAAATATGAGCGATGCTATAATCACTTACTTCCGGAAAAGGCTGTTCGACTGTATAATCGCTGTCCCAACGGGTGGGTTGTCGCCATTTAATCCGGTAATACCCCTGTGTGGTGGCGACATGCAGCGTTCCTTCGTCATCAAAAAGAATCTTAATGATAAATTTACCCTTCAACTCGGGCAGAAAAACAGGTTCATACCCCGCCTCGGAAGGCTGCATAACCCCTAACCCTGATGCGCCGCCAAACCAGATACGGTTTTCTTTATCTATATCGGTTGTGGCAAAAAAAGTCGCCCTGTAACCCAAATCAAAAATTTCCTGCAAAGAATCTGTTGATAAAAGATAAAGTTTACGTGAACTGCTTATTAGAATCCGTCCGTCCGGGCTATATTTCACTGAGTTGAAAATATTTTGCCCCAACTCAAAATAGCCATACCTTAAATATTGTTTAAACCGTCCGTTTTCCTGTTGCACAAACAATCCCTGCATAGCGCTTGCTATAATGATATTACCCTCCGGCGTGGTTTCGATATATTCAATAAATGTGTTATTATCGTACAACTCGGGTATGACTTTGTGATTAAATGATTTACCGTCGAAACGGGTCAATCCCACACCAGTACCCAACCAGATGTATCCGTTTCTGTCCTGCGCCATCGTAAATATTTCCTTGCCAAGCAATCCGTTTTGGGTGGTGTAGTTTTTAAAGAGATAATGTTTGCCGTCGGAAGTGATGGACTTCTGCGCCGACGCCGGCGTGCCGACCAACAACGCTGCCAACAGGGTAAAAGTGATTTTCAAGGATGCCTTCATGTGCGTTTTTTTTTGCAAAAATAATATTTTTTTTCAAATTTACACTGGGTGCGCAGACGTCCCGTCCGCATTGTGCGGGCGAGACACCCGCGTACCCAGTTTTTTTACCGAAGAACAGGTGTTTGCTATACCTTTTGATTAAAATGTTCCGAAAAATCAAAATATTTTGATTTTTCGGAACATTTTAGTAATTTTGTGCGCAAAAATCAGTTTGGTATGAAGCGAAAAATTTTTGATTCATTAGTAGCGTGGAAAAACAGCGATGAGCGTAAGCCATTGATTTTGAATGGTGCGCGTCAAGTGGGCAAAACCTATATTTTAGAACGGTTTGGCGCAGCGCATTTTGAAAATGTAGTTTATCTCAATATGGAGATCGAGGGCGCTGTGCGCGATTTTATTGACAGAGAATTATCGCCCCGAAAAATCATTCAGTTTATAGAAGCCTCTAAAAGACAATATATTACGCCCGATAAAACACTTATCATCTTCGACGAAATTCAAGCGTGTGAAAGGGCTTTGACTTCGTTGAAGTATTTTTACGAACAAACGCCTGAATATCACGTTGTTTCTGCCGGCTCTTTGCTCGGAGTGGCAATAAACCGCGAAAAATACTCTTTTCCAGTAGGTAAAGTTAATGAGTTTTGTATGTATCCACTTGACTTTGAAGAATTTCTTCGGGCTTTGGGTTACGAAAAATTGGCAGACGAAATCTATAATCATTATTTGAATGACGAGGCTATGCCCGATGCTTTACACCAGATAGCTTTGGAGTTGTATCAAAAATATTTTATAGTAGGCGGAATGCCTGCCGCTGTGCAATCGTTTATCAAAACTGACAGTTATCTAAAAGTGCAAACGATTCAAAATGACATACTTAACGAATATATTGCCGACATGGCAAAATATGCCGACGCGGGTACAAGTCTAAAAGTACGCGCCTGTTACGATTCGATACCTGCCCAACTCGCCAAAGAGAACGCTAAATTTCAATATAAAGTAGTTCAACGAGGCGGTACGGCAACCCTTTTCGGAGAAGCCATCGAATGGCTCACGCAGGCAAACATAACCCTTAAATGTCAGCGGTTGGAACACGGATTTATACCGATAAGCGCCTATATGGATTTGATAAATTTTAAATTGTATATGGGCGACATTGGTATTTTGACTTTACGTTCCGAAATACCGTTGCAAACCATTTTGTCGCCTGTTGAGACCGACAACACATTCCTTGGCGCAATGACCGAAAACTATGTGGCGCAATGCTTTAAGGCAAAAAAATACCGGCTGGCCTATTGGCAGAGCGATGGTAAGGCCGAAGTAGATTTTGTGTTGCAATTAAATGGAAAAGTTATACCGGTAGAAGTGAAAAAAGGCATGCGTAACCGATCAAAAAGTCTGGGCGTTTTTATGGAAAAATACAAATCCGAATATGCCATACGAATTTCAAAAAAGAACTTCGGCTTTGAAAACAACATCAAATCCGTTCCGTTATATGCCGTTTTTTGTATATGAGACATTATCTATTATTACACGTTGCAGTCCTGATAGCCGGCTTCACGGGTATTTTGGGAAAAGTCATTACGCTAAATGAAGGACTGTTAGTATGGTACAGGGTGTTGTTCGCTTCTATCCTGCTGTTTTTCATTGTGAAAGTAATACTGAAAAAAAGCAGGATTCATTTCAGGGAGATAATTGAGATCGTAAAGGTCGGCCTGCTCCTCACGCTACATTGGGTTTTCTTTTATGGAAGTATCAAATATTCAAACGTTTCGATTGGCGTTGTTTGTTATGGATTGTGCGGTTTTTTCACTTCTATATTCAAGCCACTGATTGATAAGAAAAAAATACGATTTACCGAGCTGATGTTAAGCATCTTATCTGTGTTAGGTATCGGTTTGATTTTTCATTTTGACGCCGCCTACCGGACAGGTATTGTGCTGGGCGTTATTTCAGCGGCGCTTGGTGCACTCTACACCATTTTCAATGCACGTATTGTAAGAAAATATGACAACCTGACTATCAACTATTACCAGATGTTGGGAGGAACTGTCGGCTTAGGCGTTTTACTACCCTTTTACCTTCATTTCTTTCCGGTCGAAAGGTTTTTACCCGCGATGAATGATATTTTTTACCTGTCGTTATTAGCGTTGTTTTGTACGGTAGGGTTATATTTCGCCTTAGTCGAAGCCATGAAAAAAATTCCCGTTTTCACTATCAACCTCAGTTTCAACCTCGAACCTATCTACTCGATTCTATTAGCTTTTTTGTTTTTTAATGAGAGCAAGGAAGTAAACTTTTCTTTCTATATCGGACTTGCGATAATCGTAATTTCGGTTGTATTACAGACGTTTATGTCTCTGAAAAGCAAAGAAGGGTGATCATTTTTTTTAATAAAAAGTTTGTTTTATTGAAATTATGTGTATCTTGCGCCCGAACTTTTAAAAAACAGCTATGAAACGTATTATATTATTGTCCTATTTTCTGTTCGGACTCAGTTTTTTGATGTTTTCGCAAGATGACGATAACGCACAGGAAAAATCATCGCCTGTTATTACAATCACTGAAGGCGGCTATTCGCGCGTACGGGTTGATTCGTTGCGTTCAGATGCTTTCACGTCAAGAAATAAATCTGCTATAAAACCGGCTCGTATAATTAAAAAGGCTGATAATCTTAGATTTATAGAAAATGAAAGAGACTTCTCATTATTAAGTTTTGCTCCTAACCCGACAGTGGATTATAAAATAAGAACAGCTAAACCGGACCCTGCGATAGACTATAAATTAAGGGTAGTCAAACCGGACCCTTCGGTGGATTATAAATTAAGGGTTCGTCATTGACAATTTCACTTCAGCGGGTTTTAGCCAGGGCGCTGTAAACCTTACCGTTATTGGGCCTGTTTCACCTGTTGGTTGTATGAATGTGAGTAACTGGCCGCGAAATACGCGTTGTATGTTGTCGCGGTAATTTCCCATATCCTGATAATTACCGGCTTCCAGTCCAAGCAATCGGGCAGGGCCTTCGATGATGCAGGTCACCTCGTCGTCCGAGAGAAATACGGGGAAGCCGTTTTCGTCGACTACCTGCACGGTTATTTGCGCTAACCCTTTACCACCGGTGATGGTGTTATCTTCTATGACAGTTTTCAAAGCATAGGGTCTTCCTGTTGTACGAATCATATTCCCGCATGTTTTATTACCGGTTTCATCCATACCGGTCACCTCCAATATGCCGGGTGCAAAAGGGATGTCCCATGTAATAACTCCTGTATTGTCATCGTATGCTTTCGTTTCGCCGACCTCCCGACCGTTGAGCGTCAGACGGGCTTTTGCGGCATTGGTATTACATGTAATGCGAATGTTCTGTCCTTCGGTATAATTCCAGGTGGGCAGCGCTTCAGCGATACCCGGCCTGCGTCCTCCTTCAGTGATAGCGGGAACCGGCGAGGTAAAGAGATAGGCTACGGGCGTCTCTGACCAAAGTGCATGACGGGCATATCCGCGTGGCTTTACATATCCGGCTAAGTTCAATAATCCGGCTGTTGACCCGCGTGCAGGCCAGGCGCCCGCCTCTCCCAGGAAATCGATGCCTGTCCACAGGAACTGACCGAAAATATAATCGTTGTCGCGGACATACTTCCATTGCGCCAATCCGTGTCCGTTCTCACTGCCGTAAATGATGCGTTCGGGATAGGTCTTGTGGTCTATTTCATAACGGTTTTCCGTATAGTTATAACCTGTTATATCAAGCGCTCCGGGGTATTCGGTTTGGTTGGACATTTCTACGCCTGCCAGGGCGGCTGTTACGGGACGCGATGTGTCGTATTGTTTTGCTACGGCAACTAAACGCTTGGCAATGGCGCCCAACCTTTCGGCATTAGGTTGTTCGGGTTTGAAGCCGCCATACGTCGGTTGGCTGGTACCCGGAGAACCGTCCAATATTTTATGCGAATAGGGGTCGTTGGGGTAATCTATCTCATTGCCGATGCTCCATGAAAAAATGGAAGCGTAATTGCGGTCTCGTCGAACCATATCGGCCATATCGCGGTCACTCCATTCTTCGAAAAAGTCAAATGAGCCTTCATATCCGGGCGTTCCCCTGTTCCAGCCTTCCAGCCATTTACGTTTCGGAAACTCCCATTCATCGAACGCTTCATCCTGCACTAACAGTCCTATCTCATCGCATATTTCGTATATATAGGGCGCCTGTGGATTGTGCGACATACGGATGGCATTGGTTCCGAGGTCTTTTAGTATCTGCAGGCGGCGTTTCCATACTTCGCGGGGTACGGCAGCGCCAAGTACGCCGGCGTCGTGATGTATGCACACGCCTTTGATCTTCATCCATTCGCCGTTGAGTGCAAAACCCTTACCGGGATCGAACGTAAAAGTGCGAATGCCGGCAGTTGTAACAGTTTCGTCGATGGTTTGTCCGTTCTGTATAACTGTTGTCTTCAACTTATACAGGTTTGGCGTTTGGAGGCTCCACAACAACGGACTGTTGACGGTCAGGTCTACGGTGGTTTTGCCGTTTGATTGTGGCGGAACGGTTATTTTTTTAGTTGATTTAGCCACTTCCTTTCCGCTTGTATCCAATAACTGCTGGCTCACCGTCAGGTCAGCCCTCGCATCCGATCCGTTTGTAAGTTCAGTATCGACAGTCACTATCGCTTTGCGCCTGTCAACGGATTTGGTATGATAGAAGACGCCCCATTGCGCAATATGCACAGGACCGGCTGTTATCAGCCAAACGTCGCGGTAGATACCCGAACCGGTATACCAGCGTGAATCGGCTGAAAGACTGTGGTCGACACGGACGGCAACAACAGCCGGCTTCCCTTTTTCAACGTATGGCGTAATGTCGTACATGAATGAGATATAACCATTGGGACGCATGCCCGCAGAACGACCGTTCACAAACACTTCACTACGGTTGTAAACCCCTTCAAAGTAGATATATACCTTGTCATTGGCATTTCCCTGCGGTATATTGATGGTTTTGCGATACCATCCGATTCCGCCGGGCAGATAGCCCGTACAACTGGAAAGCGAAGGACTGAGTGTCCCTTCTACGCTCCAGTCGTGTGGTAGATTAAGCGTCCGCCATCGGCTTGCATCGAAATCGACGGCTTGCGCTCCGGTCGCATCGCCTAAGTAAAACTGCCAACCTTCATTGATTTTTTCAGGTTTTCCAAAAGAAACCTGCGCAAAAATATTTGCGGATAGTAAGAGCGATGTTACTATCCAAAACAGCGACACAGGTCTTGAGCATGATTGTAAATTGTTCATTAGTTGATTATTGATAAATTATAAAATCAGAAACGAATCAAGATTCTGAAAATTTTACCCGGATTCCCGGCCCATTTTTCCAGAGCGATTTGCGCTTCATCCGGTTTATAAATGGCGCTAATCAGTTCGTCGATAGGGCATTTTCCTTGTTTCAGGTATCCGATAACCGCTTTCATATCCTGCGACATGGCGTTGCGTGAACCCATGATATTCAATTCTTTTTTTACAAAAAATGCGGTATCAAAAGGTATTTTATCTTTCGCATACCCGATAAACACGACACGACCTGTAAAAGCGACCTCCGATATAGACGAGAGATAGGTTTCTGGCCTTCCCGCCGCTTCGATAACCACATCGGCACCCCGATTGCCGGTTATCTCCCACACACGTTCGTGGAGGTTTTCCTTCAGGGAATTAACTCCGTAATCAGCGCCCAACCGTTTGGCTAAAAGTAGTTTATCATCATCTATATCCGATGCGATGACTTTAGCTCCCCGATTGACAGCGCCTACAATCGCCCCTACGCCAATCATGCCACAACCGAGAACCATGACTGTGTCGCGGGCAGTAACGCCGGCGCGGTCTACCGCATGAAAACCTACACTCATCGGCTCCACCAAGGCGAAATCACGAACCGATAGTGTATCATCAGTTATCACTTTCTCCCAGGGGACAAGGATATATTCCGACATAGCCCCGTCGCGTTGAACGCCTAACGTCTCATTCCATTCGCACGCATTCGGTCGTCCGTTCAGGCAAGCCGGGCAATGTCCGCATTGGGTATAAGGATTGACCGTTGCAGTCATCCCCTCTTTCAGGTAAGAAGGCGCATCGCCGGCAACGGCTTCAATAACAGCCCCGATCTCATGACCGGGGATAACAGGCAGTTTGACAAGCGGATTCAATCCCCTGAATGTATTCAGGTCAGACCCGCAAAATCCGACATATCCCACTTTCAGCAAGACATGCCCCGGTTTTAAAACCGGCTTCTCCATTTCGACAAGCGCCGTCTTTCCGGCAGCTATTATTCGTATTGCTCTCATAGTTTCTACTATTTATGGATTGCTTCGCAAACTCGCGAACCTTTCAACTGTTCACCCATGTGTCGCGAAAGCCCGGCTCAAATACCTTTTGCACTTCCTGCAGCAATTCCATATCCAATGGCGTATGAGCGTATTGAATGGTTTTCAGCACATTTTCGGGGTTCGTTGTACTGAACAACGTAGTCGCTATTCGCGGGTTGGCCACTGAAAAGGAGACGGCTAACTGCTCTAACGAAGCGTTGTTTGCATGGCAGCAGGCTAAGGCTTTCGCCGCTAATCGTTTCAGCGCTTCAGGTGCAGGATGCCATGCTGGCGTTCCACGTTCGGTCAGCAATCCCATCGAATAGGGCGAAGCATTGATGACCCCCACCCCACGGGATTCGAAAAAATCAAGGTGATCGGTTAACGAATCGTCATTTAAGGTATAATGGCAAAAAGACAATATACTCTCTACCGTGCCGGCAGGCGTATGTTCAATTACATATTTGAAATGGCGCAGGTTCAGGTTCGTCAGGCCTATATGCTTCACAACGCCTTCATCGCGTAAATCTACTAATGCAGGTAACGTCTCGCCGCAGACCTGTTCCAGGTCGGAGAACTCAATGTCGTGAATATTAATCAAATCAATATGATCGACATGCAACCGTTCCATACTTTCATAAACGCTTTCTTTTGCCTTTTTGGCGGAATAATCCCAGTAGTTTACGCCGTCTCTGCCATAACGACCTACTTTCGTCGAAAGGTAATAACTGCTTCTACTGATGTTTTTCAACGCTTTTCCCAGCACGATTTCCGCTTTCAGATGTCCGTAGTAAGGCGACACATCCACGAAATTGATGCCATTATCCAATGCTGTATACACAGCCTCAATACCTGTTTCTTCTTTCAACGAATGAAAGACGCCGCCTAATGAAGAAGCGCCGAAACTGATTGTCGAAACAAACATACCTGTTTTCCCAATTTCCCTGTATTCCATACAAAACTATTTTTCAAATATTACATCAAAGTTCATGCGCACGAAGAAAGGCCATAAAAGTCTAAAATCCAATTTCTTCAATCCAATACTTATTCTTTCCGATAAAAACAACTGCCAGATATCGTACATCTTTTCTATCCTTGAAAAGGTTGGAGGTCTTATAGCGTTGCAGTTGTTCACGCGCTTCTTTTTTCTTTGTTTCTATCAGCGCTTCTTTGCGGGCGTCGGACTGTTTGTCAATCCTTCGCGTAATAAACTGGTGTTGAACGACGCGTCAGGATCACGGTCAGAAATAATGTTTTTCATGTATTCCCAATACATCGTTTTGACGGTATAATTGGGAATTTTCAGCATCGGGATACCGTCTTCATTTTCGATGGTTACCAATCCCAAGTAGTAAAGCAAAGAGCGGAAATTATTGGCTTCATGAATTTTATCAATTGAAAATCTGTCTATTACTTTTGCCTGAACTTGATTGAACTCAATTATTTTCTCTAAATCTTCAATGTTTTCAGGCTTTTGAAGCAGATTTTGTATCCTGCCATAATCGATTTTTAGATTATTGTCTAAAAGACGCTCTATCTTTTTGCCTGTTTTGAGCAGTTCATGAAAAAAATAGTTGATCATGGAAGAATTGTACAGTTTATTTTTCGCGTCGACATGAAACTTGTAGCCATTGTACAGATATTTCATATCTACTGTTATCAATGTTGGATCAACGCCTGCTTGTTGCCTTACAAACTCCACTTCTTCTTCGCTAAAACCGAGTATTTCGCTATATAAAAAATCATTTGACAGGTTATTGGAAATATTGAAACCGCTGGTCACGTCGTCGAGCATCATGGGGGTGACGCCTGTGATAAATACAGTATCTATAATCCATTCCGCATTATTTTTAAGCGTTTCGTAAAAGTCGCGCACGACACCGTTTGCCCAAATCAATTGTTTGTATTGTTCAAGGCCCAGGTTTGTTCCCATGGCGATCAGATCGTTGGCAAAATGGTCGTACTCGTCGATGATGATGTAGGCTTTTGTGCCGAAACTGTCAATGATACGAAATGCAAATTCAATAAAGTCGCGAACAGTATGATAGTCTTTCAATTCTTTCAGTTTCCCTTCGTAATCACTAATTACAAATCTATGGTTGCTTAAAAAAATCTCGATTGACCCTCTTATTGCGCCTGTAAAAGAAACTTTAAAATCTTCCGTCGAACTCGTGTCTAATCCCGAAAAACTGAACCTGATCACAAACAGTGAATTTCGTTTAGGCGTCGGATTTTTCCCGATATACAAGTCCCCGAAAAGCGCTTCAAATTTGTCGGCATAGCACACATCGTAATAATGTTTGAGCATCGACAAAAACAGCGTCTTCCCGAATTTGCGCGGACGAATCAGAAAGTGATAACTGTTTGCCTCGTTTTCAATCAGCTCTATATATCGGGATTTGTCTACATAGATGTAATTTTCAGTTCGAATCTTCTCGAAATTCGATTGCCCCAAAGGTAATCTCTTTGCTGTTTTCATTGAAATAATATTTTTCACAAAAGTAGTTGTTTTTTTTCATTTTCAAAATGCTATGTCCGGACCGGCTCCGCCTTATACTACTCTCGTGGCAAAATTTGTTTTTCTGATTTGCTGAAACATTGATGATTGAAGGATTTTTATATTTTCAATATCAAAATCATTCTGCAATCCGAGCCAGAATTTTGCCGAATTGCCAAAGAACAAACTTAACCGCAATGCAGTGTCTGCCGTAATTCGACGACCTCCATTGATAATACCTGAAATTCGCGTCTGAGGAATGTTTAGTTCTTTGGCAAGTCGATA
>Ga0099364_10006560_pt1 | contig 16907 bp, 10 predicted proteins | sample TergutTh196P3_FD_73070 | JGI IMG/M metagenome (GOLD analysis project Ga0099364, IMG submission 73070) | Microcerotermes parvus P3 segment gut microbial communities from Pointe-Noire, Republic of the Congo - Th196 P3 | ecosystem: Host-associated > Arthropoda: Insects > Digestive system > Gut ... | reverse complement strand
CCGTAGGGGCCGGGCTTGCCCGTACCGCGATGTCTCAAAAACCCCAGCCGAAACGGGACGGGCAAGCCCGTCCCCTACGATGGATTTGTGTATTTTGACAACAAATGCGTTTTTATGCGATTGCCCTGTTGCTCAGAATAATAGCTACTTGTTTTTTTGTTGATCCAATGGCATAATAATAGTGCAGCATTGTTGACATTTGCTTTCAGACTGTAGAAATGTATAGGGGTGTTGTTGTTGTATTGTAATTTTAATCCGGGTTTGCCTGAACCATTTAATGTAATACATCCTTTGCAGTTGAAAAAAGTGCGGAAGCTGCTGCAGCAGCCTATTCCTGCTGCGGTTGATTATATATTCTTGTTTGGCGGCAGCCTCGATCCGGCTTGTGACTTGACAAGCGACTTGGACTTGTATGTCGTATCTGAGGCGGATCGTGAAGAAGTGTATGAGTCAATGCATAAGCTCGTCCGGCCTTTGAGGCTACGTGCCGACATCCTCGTTGCTACGCGTGAGGAGTTTTTGAGAAGTTCTGAAATTCCTGCGACAGTAGAGGGCCGGATGAGGGACATGGGGGTGTGTATTTATGAAAAAGCGGCAAGTGACCCTGCTTGACAGAGCGCGCGCCGACCTTGGCACTGCTAAGGTAATGCTGGAGCAACTTGAATCAGACGAGGTATATATTGACATTGTCGCTCATCACTGTCAGCAATGCGCGGAAAAAGCGGTAAAGTACCTAACGTGAGGCTCCGCCCCACAACCCAGCCGCCGAGCGCTGCGGCTAAATTCGCTTTACGGCGGAAATGAATTCCGCCTACGAATTTTAGCCTCCGCGTCGGCGCACCGCGCATTCGCGCGGTGATAGTAACTGACGGACTAAAAATAACTTGTTTTTTATTGACGTTGCGAGTCCGTCAGTTACTAATACTGCTGCAAGGCGATATGTACGCAAATGATCACCGGTCGGAGGAGTATCTGGCTGAGCTTAGGCATGAAAAAGCAAAAAAGCTTGTTGAGCAGATTGCGCACAGGATAGATGCGTGGGCGACTGCTATCAGGTGTGGTAAAACCATTTTAGCCAGTAGAAATGCTGTTGAGGAGGTTATCCCCGTATGCGAAGAATTACTGGAAGTTGCTAAGCAAGCAGCCCCGGGCGAGGTCAATATCTCTCCTGAAAACGGAACAAGAAAGCTAGTGGTCGGTAAAGTCTAAAATTTCGTGTTGTTTGTGCGGTGGACAGGTTGGGGGCGCGGGCCACGGGCCGTGTGAATCTCCGGCGCTTATGCGCTCAGGAGCTGTAATTCGTTGCCATAGGGGTGGATGCGTCATTGCCGGCTGAATAAATCGTCCAGTGTAATCTCCGATTGAATCTCGTTGCAGTATGCGTTCCTTATAAGTCCGTTTGCGGTTATCATCGTCATGTGGATGGCTTTCTTTGTCCCGGTTTCCTCCAGGAAACCGGCTTTTTTCCGTTCAAAATCTGCTATGTCCGCACCTGTCAGCGCATATGGCTTCCCGTGGAACTTGCACTCGCACAGGTTGATCACGCCATCCTTGCGGTCGATGACAAGGTCTATTTGCGCTCCCGCTGTTTCCTGCTGCGTCCCGCTTTTTTGCATGCCGCGCCGCGGAGCGCTGCGGAATGCGTATGTTTCAGTTATGACGCCGGCAATGCCTAATTTTTGCTTTATCTGATGGATATGCGCCATGCAGAGCCGTTCAAAGGCATATCCGCACCATGCCCTGTGGGCGGGGTATGACAGGAAGTTTGTCCAAAAATGCGGGTCTTTCCCCTTTTGCGTCTTTATGAACTTGAAGTAGAACATCGAGAAGAAGTCCGTCAGTTTGAAGTAGTCCCCATTTTTCTTTTTCTTATAATCAAAGCTTCGCCCGAGCAGCCCGCAGGCCTCCATTTCTGCCAGTGTTTTCGTCAGGCCGCCGCCGTCCGGTATTCCGCTTGCCGCAGACAATTCCTGACGTGTCATGCCGCCCGTTTTTGCTGACAGCGTTTCCGCAATGCGCATATGATTGTCCGCATATCGGAATAGCGAATGGTAAAGCCTGCCAAACTCATTTCCCAGCTTCGCGTTTTTCCCGAAAAGCAGCAAGTCGATATTCTGGTTTAGCCCATACATCCTGTCCATTGCATCCATGTAGAATGGGATGCCTCCAAGGATCATATATGCCTCGGCCATTTGCTGCCTGTTCATGGCTATGCCCCGGCTGCGATAGAACGCCTCGCAATCGCTTAGAAGGAAAGGCTCCACTACGATCGTTTCCGTCACTCTGTTGTGCAGGCCTCCGTAATTGTCAAGCAGCTTGTTTACTATCCATGATGCCGCCGACCCGCAGACTATGAGCATGACGTCTTTCCGCCTTGACGCAAATGAGTTCCAGAAGTGTTCGAGAGCTTGAATGAACTTCGATTTTGGCGTGTCCAGCCAAGGCATCTCGTCAATAAACAAAACCTTGCGGTTAGACGTAATATCATCCTCTATCCGCTCCCCCAGCAGCGTAAACGCTTCAAACCAGTCTGCCGGAATAGGGGCTTCAGTCTTAAAATGCTTTTTCAGCGCAGCATGAAATGCGCGTAGTTGGTCTTTCATGCTGCCCCCGGATACTCCTGTGAGGGAAAATGCGAACTTATTGCCGAAATGCTCCGCAATGAGGAATGTCTTCCCGACCCTGCGCCGGCCGTACACGGCTAAAAACTCAGGTTTTTCCGAGTTTTCGCATCGCGTCAGGATATGACGCTCCCTTTCCCTTCCGATTATTTCCATGTTGGGCAATCCCGCTTTCTTATGGAATTATAACTCGCTGCGAAATGGCAAAAAACATATTTAACAGCGAGGTATAAGCTTGATTATAACTGACAAATGCTTTTATTGTCAAGCATTATCAGGCAAAAACAAAAAATATAACTCGCTGGAAAACATTAAAAATAGTGCAAATCAGCGAGTTATACGTGTGGCATAACGCAGTGCCCTGTCTCATTGCTGCTTCAGCAGCCATTCTATAGCTTGCTCTTTTGTGGAGGCGGAGCTCATGTTTTTTCGCCCGCTTATAGCGAAAATAGCGTTGACCATTATTTTCTTGATGCCGTCCATGCCTATGACGACCCCGTATTTTACATAGGGCTTGTTGTGCGTCATCCATTGGGCAACGATATCCTTTGTTTTTGTGTCGAACCTTACCTTCTCAATGTTGGTGATCGTATATACCGATCCCTCGGCATAACCTTCCATCAGCTGCTTTGATTCTTCTATCAGCTTTTCAAACTCATCGTTTGTTTGAAACCCCGATAAATCGAAGTAGATAAATGCTTTCCCGTCCCGGGTGAATTCCTCGATGCGCCCCATGCCTTACTCCTCCTGCAATATAGTCTTCATTATCAATAACGCTTCGTCGTATTCTCCGACCAATGTATGCTGCAAAATGCGCTCGATATCATGGCCGGCGTCCGCTGCCTGCACGAACGGCTGAAGGTTTTTGGCGGCAGTTTTTATTGACCTCGGATTGAGGCTGTCTATTGCTTCCCCCAGCTCCGCAAGCCCGGCTTTCAATGATGCCATGTCTGCTGCTTCGCTTTCACCAGCTTGCCCGGCGGTGGCTTCGAGTGCGCCGGAGATGTTTGCTACAAGAGCCTCCAGCGACGACATCAATGCTGCATTGTTTCCTTGTATGAATTCCAAATCTTCCTGATTCCCTGCCGTTTCCAATGCGGCGGCCATTTCGGACAGGGCGCTTGCGCCAATGTTTGCGCAGGCGCTCTTTAGCGCGTGGACATATGTCGTGTATAGCGGCAGGTCGCTAGTTTCAAGGCACGCCCGGATTTGTTCGGTTTTCTTGTTGCACTCGCGGCTGAATATCCCAAGGGTGCGTCTGTATTTTTCCACGCTGCCGCCCGACATCGCCATACCAATGCCCGTATCGACCCCGTCAATCATCAGCCCACCGGCAGCATCGCGCATAGCGGCGCCCCCCTGCTGCTGCGCCTGCGCGCTTGCCGTCCGCGTATTGTATTTCGCCGCGTCTTCCGGGTGTTTATCACGTATGAAATTATTCAGCGCAATATCCAATTGCCGCACATCTATCGGTTTTGAGATAAACCCGTCAAAACCGTTTTCCCTGAACATCTCGTCGTTGCCCACTAAAGCATTTGCCGTCAGCGCGACTATTGTGCCATCATAGCCCAATTCACGCAGCCTTTTTGCTGCTTCAATGCCGTCCATCAGGGGCATCATGTGGTCCATGAAAACAATATCATAAGAGTTTCCGCTTTCTATTTTTTCTATCGCCGCCTGGCCGCTGATAGCTGTATCGACTTTCAGCTGATATGGGGCTAGGAGCCCTTCCGAGACAAACAGGTTCGTTTCCACGTCGTCCACTACCAATACGCGCCCATATGGCATGAGGCTGCGGGGCAGGTCCATATTCACATCTTGTTTGGTGTCAGTAAAATTGAAGCTGTGCAGCCTTTGCGCTATCTCCGGGCCTACAGGCGGGCAGTCAACGGTATTTTGCATGATAGTTGCGGTAAATATGCTGCCCTTGCCATACTCGCTTTCTACGTTGATCGTGCCGCCCATCATCTCTACGAGCCGTTTTGTGATGTTCAGCCCTAAGCCTGTACCTTCTGCGGTACGGTCTGCCCCGGTGTTGAAACGCCGGTATTCGGAAAACAGCCTGTCCCTGTCCTCGGGCCTCATTCCCTGCCCGGTATCCTCTACTGCGATTTCAAGCGCCGTCTCATCCCCATTGGCACGGTGGCTGACGCGCAGTTTTACATAGCCTTCCTCGGTGTATTTGATCGCGTTTGAGAGCAGGTTGTTCAGAATTTGCTTCAAGCGCAGCTCGTCGCCATAAAGCCTTGCGGGCAGCCTTTCGTCTATGTCGAGAATAAACTCTATGGGCTTTGACCCTATGCGGACTACGTTGAGCCGCGCCGCGTCGTTGAGCAGGCTTGGCATGTCGTATTCCGAGGGGTTTAGTTCCAGATGCCCCGTCTCGATTTTTGACATGTCCAGAATGTCATTTATTATGCCCATCAGAGTATTGCCGGAGTTGTATATCAATTCAAACGCATCCACGCACTTTTCAGGCAGCCCGCCGCCATGCAATTGAATCTGCGTAACCCCAATGATCGCGTTCATCGGCGTGCGTATTTCGTGGGACATGGTGGCCAAAAAATCGCTCTTGGACTTCGATGCGGATACAGCCAGCTCCATCTGCTTTTCAAGCTCCTGCGTCCTTTCCACGACAGCCGCTTCCAGAAGCGCGTTTGTGCGTTTCCCCCTTGCAAACATTATTACAAGCAGCGATGCGACGCAAAAGAGCAGCACGGATGCTCCTACCAGATACGGCGTGCGCGCGCGCTCAGCCGCGCTGCGGTAGTCAAACACGCGGGTCGTCCAGCGGTCATTGATGGTTTTTGTGTCAATAAGCCGTTGGGCTTTGTTTATGATAGAACTTAATTCAGGTTCATTCACATTGACCCCGAATGCGGAATCATATGTGCGGTTGAACACGATATTCGACTTGTACCACGGCTTTTCCAGATAATTTGTCGCGGAAAGGAGGAGCTTGCGCGATCCCATAAACGCGTCTATTTCCCGGAGCTCAAGCCCTTCAAATGCCGACAGCGTATCGCCAAATTCCACCGTGTTCGGATGGTTCGGGAACCATTCCCAAAACACCTCCGTAAAAGCGGTATCCTTTACCAGCCCAACCGTAAGATAAAGTATTTCATTTAGCTCGATATCCTTGAAATCAATATGTGTGATCAGGGCGTAATGATCCGTGGCATACGGCTCGGGCCACAGGAAGCGCCCCTGCCGTTCCGGCGTGGGAATCACTTCGCTCAATAGCGCGATTTCGCCGCTTTCCAGCATGACCATCAAATCCGGAAACTCCGCTAAACCTTCGTGGACAACGGCAAAGCTCAGCCCTGTAAACTTCTCTATCTCGGACAGCACAGCCGGGGCAATGCCTTGCCAAGCGCGCTCCTGCGCATTGTAAAAGCTGATCGGGTAATTGTCGTATTCAACGCCGATTGGGATGGACTTGCCCGATTCGCTATGCATGTTGATAAACGCTTGCTCCTCGTGCGTCAGATTTATAAAGAATTTTCGCTTCAGATATTGCTGATGCCCTTGATTATACAGTTCCGTCAAATGCCGGGCAGCCCCATTATCCAAAGCCCTCTGCACAATGTATATTACGGGCGCAAGCTCCGGGTTCCGCGTAGTGAGGGACACCGAACTGTAGACTAAGGGAAAAAACTCCTCCGCAATAATGTCGCCGTAAACGTCAAAGGCGGCCTCATACGGGGACTCCTCAAAAAAGACATCCGCTTTCCCGCTTTTCAATGCAAGGTAAACTTCTTCATGCGTGTTTACAAACGAAATCTCAAAAGGCTCCTCCAAAAACGGCGCGACCTGATCGTATGTGACCGCCTCATCTATAAAAATATACCGCAGAGGCCGGTATAGGGATATTTCCGCCGGCGATTGCCCGTCGGTGAGCCGCATTGCCTTAACAGCGCGCGCCGCGATAGGGTTCGTCATATGGTAAATATTCATTCGCTCCGGGGTAGGGGTCAAGTCGCCGCTGAAATCTATGGCGTGAGATTCAAGCCCGTCGAGCAAATCATCCCAATCGTACAGGGCAAGCTCAAATGGGATATCGAACAAACCGCTAAGCCAATCGCTAAGAAGCGCGGCAAATCCGCCGATGCTTCCATCTTCCAAATAAAAAGCTTCCGAACTCGGCTCCATGCCGTAAATGAACGATGCCCGCCCCTGCCGAAGCGCCTCAACCTCATCTATTTCCTGCTGTGTTATGCCGGGGATATCCTTGTAGGATGCAAAAGCTATGGCAGGCAAATCCATATCCCGGCTGACTGCGCACCCGCCCAAATACATCAGCATGGCGGCGGCAATCAAGCATATGATCGCACGGTGCGCTTGCGCGCCTCGCGGGCAAGCAGCATTTCTAACATTCTCACTTGAGCTGTTAGCACAGCTAAAACCGGTATAAAAGGATTTCATTGTCCGTCCCCCAGTTCATGCAATAAGGCGCTCATCGCTGACAGCGCTTCCTCATAGTCCCCGGTCAATATATACTGCAAAATGCCCTCTACTGCGCTGCCTATCCCTGCCGCTTGCGTGAATGCCTGCAACTCCCGTGCTGCCGACTTGATGGCGCGGGGGTTTAAGTTGCCGATGGCCTCATCCAGTTCAGACAGCGCGGATTTTAACAAATCTATGTCTATGTCTTGCGGTTCCCCGCCCGCCTCCATTAGCGCTGCTTCTATATTTTTTGCAATAGATCGCAGCTCCTCCAGAAACAAGCCATTGTGCTTTTGGATAAAGGCGGAATCATTCTTCTGCCCCGCTTCTTCTAAAACCCCCGCCATTAATGACAGCTTGTTTGCCCCCACATTGGCGCCTGCGCTTTTTACCGCATGGACATATATGGTGTATAGCTGCAAATCATCCGCTTTGAGGCTCCTTTCAATTTCTTCGCCCTTTTGCTTGCAGTCTTTTTGGAATACGGCTAATGTACGCCGATAGTTTTCAATGCTTCCGCCTGACATTGCGATGCCTTTTTTTGCGTTTATCCCCTCGATAATCAGCTCTTGGCTTGCTTGTTCCTGCTGTTGGCTGCTGTCAAAAACTATGGTCTTGTTTTGCTTTTCTTCCGGTATCCATTTTTCCAAAACTGCGTTGAGCTTCATTGTATCGATCGGTTTTGACAGAAAATCGTCAAAGCCGTTTTGCAGGAACATTTCCACGTTGCCTACAAGCGCGTTTGCCGTCAGCGCGACGACCGCCCCTTCGTACCCACGCTCACGAATCATTTTTGTAGTTTCGATGCCATTTAAGAGCGGCATCATGTGATCCATGAAAATGATGTCGTAATGCCCGCCCCGCTCCAGTTTTTCAAGCGCCGCATAACCATTTATGGCCGTTTCGATTTGCAGGCCATAAGGCGAAAGAAGGCCTTCGGCAACGTATAGGTTCGTTTCCACATCGTCTACTATCAAAACCTTGCCGAGCGGCATCGGTATATGCAGGATTTGATCCTTGTAGAACTGCCGTTCCCCGGCTAATGTAAAGCTATTTAGCTGCGTTGCCAGTTCCCGGCCTATGGGCTGGCTATGGGTGGCTTTTTGCCGGATCGTCACATTGAATACCGTACCTTTGCCATACTCGCTTTCAGCGGCAATCGTCCCGTCCATAAGCTCGACAATGTTCTTTGTGATGGCGAGGCCAATGCCGGTCCCCTCCGTCGATCTGTTCATTCCCGCGTTAAAACGCATGTACTCCGAAAAAAGCCTGTCCAAGTCTTCGGCTTTCATGCCCTGCCCTGTGTCCTCGACAATAAAATGCAGCATGATGCAGCCATCTTCCTGCGTTGTGTGGTTTACCGATAATTTCACATGCCCGTTATCCGTGTATTTTATTGCATTTGAAAGCAGGTTGTTTAGTATTTGCCGCAGCCGCGTTTCATCGCCAATCAGTTTTGAAGGAAGGCTTTCGTCAATGTCCAGCACAAGTTCGACAGGCTTTGAACCAATCAGGACGGTATTGATTTGCGCCACGTCATGGATAAGGCTTGGTATTTCGTATTCGACCGGGCTAAGCTCAAGCTTGCCTGATTCAATCTTTGATATGTCGAGTATATCGTTTATGATTCCGAGCAGGCTGTTTCCTGAAGAATAAATCCGGTTGAAAGGGTCGGCGTATTCTTTTGGCAGCCCGGCTTTATGCAGTTCTATTTGCGCCGTGCCGATTATCGCGTTCATCGGGGTCCTGATTTCATGGCTCATGTTCGATAGGAACCGGCTCTTTGCATGGCTTATGCTTTCGCTTTGAAGCGCCTTTTTGCTGTACAGCGCCATGCCAAAACACCCTGTCACTACAGAAACGAAAAAGGAAAAGACCAGCACTGTCCGCATTACCCTGATGTTGTTGCGTTGGGTCAAAATGATTTCATCGCTTAAATCGACCCCGGCGGCGCAATACACCGAGCCGTCGGCTGCGAAAACCGGTGCGACGCCTGAAATCAATCCGTCCCATGATGTGGTGTATGTGCCCAAATCCGACACCCAATGCCCGCCCGATATGATATGTGGCACCGCTTCGGCAGTGGCAGGGTCTTCTTCAATGCTGAAATACAATTCCGGCGTGACCATCCACTCCTCATCTTCGTCGTTGTCTATGATGTATTGTATCTGCCCGTCCTCGTAGCGCCAGTAGTATACATACAGCACCCTGTATTCTTCCGCGAATTGCTGAAGCCTTTGCCTTATATTATCCCATTCCGGCTTTTCCATGTCCTCGGCGGTATGGAACAAGTCCAGCTCCTGTGCCGTAAGGAATGTCGAAGCCGCACGCGAGGCAGCGACGAGATGGTTTTGAATGCTTTCTTCCGCCACGCTTTCCATATGGCCTATGTACATCGAAACCACTACGCTCACTATTAGAATAAGGCAAGCGGATATGAAAAACAGGATAATGACCAGTTGCAGCCTGTCTTCTGATTTATTGAGCAATTGTTTCAACCGTCCCAAATCTCAGCCCTCCCCCGTAAACTCCAGCCCTGCGCCCCCGGCGCATCAGGGCGCTTTTTTTAAGGATGCAAGAATCCCGCTAATCTGCGCCTGCGCGCCTTCATGGTCATTGTCCTGCAAAAGCGTAGCATGAATTGATCCAAGAATGGCGGTAATTGCCTTGTTCCACCAAAAATGGCCCATAAGTATATCTAGCACGGCATTTGCCGTCTCATCGTCTTGATATTTGCAAGCGGCCTGCACAACATTCAGGTGCTGTGCAAAGAAGTCGATATCTTCCTGCAAATCCAGATTATCCAGGACGTCGGAGGTTATCCCCATCCCGCGCGGCTTTTGCGTTGTTTCGGCCACGGGCGCGGCATGGGCCGCTGCCGGCGCCGCGCCTTTTATTTGCTTTTCTTTTGGTATCCATTTTTCCAAAATGGCGTTGAGCCTTATTGTGTCGATAGGTTTTGACAGGAAATCATTAAAGCCGTTTTCCAGGAACATTTCTTTTGTGCCGGATATGGCGTTTGCCGTCAAGACTACGATCGGCAGGTTTGCGTAATATGGGTCGCCGCTGTCCAGCTCCCTTATTTTCTTGGCGGCTTCGATCCCGTCAACTCCGGGCATCATGTGATCCATGAAAATAAGGTCGTACCGCTTGGAGGCGGCGGCTTCGATGGCGCCCATCCCGCTCAAGCACAAATCGACCTTCATTTTGTAAGGCAAGAGAAGCCCCTCTGTAACGCTCAGGTTTGTGTTTATGTCGTCAACAACAAGGATGTCTGCGCCCGGGGCAATGAAACGGGCTACAGGCTCGCCCGTTTCCCCATATGAATAGCTGTCAGACGCGCCATTGAGCAAATTGGCGACGGCCCTTGAGTATACCGGCATGGCGAGGATGGTATGGTTTTGCTCCACGAAGAATTCCCCAAATCCTGCAAGCAGCGCGATGACGGCGTCCGCCTTTAGCTCCGAACATATTTTTGCCGCATTTTCGTATAGCGTGGACGCAATGAAAACGAAAGGGAACATGCCGCTTGACAACTGCTCGCGCAGCTCCATGTCGGTTGAGACAAGGGTGCATTCGACGCCGAGGTTGTCTATGGTGCAAACGATGGAGTCGGCGTAAATTTCGCGCAGCTCATAAACGAGGACGCGCTTTTCCTCCGGGTTTTCTACGGAAGCGAATTTCTCATGGCTGCGTATCTTTTGGGATAGCCTGACGGTAAACGTGCTGCCTTTGCCGTATTCCGACTCCACTGATATATCGCCGCCCATCGCCTTGACAAGATTGTGCGTGATGGCCAGCCCAAGCCCCGTCCCTTCGACATGCTTTTGGTTGCGGACGTCTATCTGTACAAAATCCCCGAATAGCTTCTCGATATCTTCCGCCTTCATCCCGATCCCGCTGTCATCTATTTCAATGATGAGGCTTATGCTGCCCCCGTCAATGGACTCCCCCATTATCGTAAGCGACACATGGCCTTCTTTCGTATATTTGACGGCGTTGTTCAGAATATTCAGCAGTATCTGGCGTATCCTTGTTTCGTCCCCGAAAAGCGCATTTGGTATGTTGCAGTCGATGTTCGCGACGAACCGCACCTGGGTGTCCACGACCCTCATGCGTATGATGCTGATCACGTCATTTATCAAAGAATCAAGCATGTAGTCGCCCGGCACGATTTCCATTTTTCCGCTTTCAATTTTGGATATATCCAGTATGTCATTTACTATCGACAAAAGGTTTGCGCTGGCTTGTTTTATGGTGAGGATATTTTCGCGGGCTTTTTCCGACATGTTTTCCCGCAGCGCAAGCTCCGCCATCCCGGTAATGGCATTCATCGGCGTGCGTATTTCATGGCTCATCTTTGCAAGGAACTCGCTTTTGTGGCGCGCTGATGCTTCCGCTTTGCTGGCGAGGTCAAATATGGTCGTCAGCGATTTTTCGTTTTGCGAAATCGTGTCTTGAAGCTTCATGCGCTGCTCCCATGACCTGCGGCGGACCCTGTACAAAGTAAGCGACATCACCAAGTTGAGCAAATACGCGACTATCAGGTCGGTTATGGCATACCTGACCGATGCGTCCGAAAGTGCCATCCCTGTCAGGGACCCTGCCAAAAAATACAAAATCATTGAAATCGTCGATAAGGAGAAAACGAACTTAAGCGGGAACGGCGCAAAGGCGGGCAGCATGATAACCAGGACAAAACCCCCGATATATGCGGGCGTTTGCCCGCCGGAAGTCGCCGTCACTAAAGCCGTCGAAAGATAAAGGTAGGATATGGCGGCCATGAACATGATGTCCGGGCGATGCTTCATTTTATTCGTAAAACGCAAAATGATAAGGATAATGCTGAGCACGCTGAACATGACGCGTATCGATACGGCAAAGCGGGGGTATTGGTGCAGCTGCAAGTCGTTTGGGATATAGGGGAGCCATACGAACATGGTAATGAACATCAAGTAGGAAAGCTTCCCTAATTCATAGCGCAGCTGCCCGGAGAATGTGTCGCGCATATGCTCCCCGCCGTACGCCTCAAACCGCGTTTTGTATATATCGACTATTTTCTTTATCATAACGGAACCTTGCCTTCGCTAATTAGTGATATGAGCGCAGCCGTCGCCATTTTGTCGAACTGCTTCCCCACGCCCTCCATCAACTCGGCTTGAGCTTTGCTGAGCGTCAGCGCCTTCCTGTGTGGTTGGTCGGAAAGCATGCTGTCAAACGCGTTGCTCACGCAGATTATTTTTGCGCTCAAGGGGATTTCGTCGCCGGACAGCCCTTCGCCATACCCTTTGCCGTCTATGCGCTCATGATGATACCTTGCGCCAATGGAAATGTCCCCCATGATGCTTATGTCGCTCAATAGGCTGCCGCCGATTTTGACGTGTTCTTTGACTAATTCATATTCCTCGTCCGTCAGTTTTCCCGCTTTGTTGAAAACCTCGTCCGGAATTCCCGCTTTGCCCACATCGTGCAGCAGCGCGGCGTAGTAGAGGGTTTCCAGCTCGTCCGGCTCCATGCAGAGCATTTTGCCGATTTTTACGGAGTAGTCGGCAACCCTGCGCGAATGCCCTGCCATATACTTTTCTTTTGAATCGCTCATGGTCGCGGCAAGGGAGATAAACTGATCTGCTATTTTTTTATATTCCTGCTCCTGCTTGGATATTGCTTTTGTCCTTTGCGAAATAATGAGCCAAACAAGAACAGCCAGAGCGCATATCCCAAACAGCAAAATAAGTACTCGGACAAACGGGATCTCGAACAGGGCGTACTCTTTTATGATCATCAGGGAAACGGTTTCGCTGATGATGCCGTCCCCATTTGCCCCGAAAAGGTGAAACGTATATGTGCCGCCCGGCAGGTTGGTATAGCTGACGAGCGAAATATCGCCCCTCCTGCCCGATGTGAATTCATTGTCGAAGCCTTCGAGCATATAGGATAATGTGCCATCCTCCGAAGCGAAGCTTAGAAGCGCGATATGCAAGTCGATGCGTTGGGCATCCTTTTTGAGCACCACTGCCCCGCCTGTTTCAAAAACCTGCGCCCCATCAGAAACGGCCCCCGTGACTGCCGCGACCGGCTTGCTCCCGCTTTGGGGGGCGGTGCGCGTATCGGCGCTGAACACGCCGGTTGTCGTGCTGACATATAATATGCCGTCGTCGCGGAGGGCGTTCCATGAATTTGCCGTGACTGTCGATGAAAGGCCGTCGCGCCTATTAAGCTGCCTCATTATCAAATCATCGTCCGACAATAGATTATCCGCTTTGCAGATGCTTATCCCCCTTGTCCTGACAAACCATATCTCATCCCCTGCGTCAATTATGTCAAACACGCTGTCGTCTCGGAGCGCCAGTTTTTCAATAACGCGGATGCCCGTGCCGTCCATGTAGCAAATCGCGTTCCCCGTGGATATCCATATCCCGCCGCCGATCGCTGTCATGCGCAGGATAATGTCGGATGCGAGGCCGTCCGCTTCCGAGTAATTTGCGATAATGTCCCCGTTTATCGCATAGATGCCGCCGCCGTCGCTGCCGGCGTAAATAGTGCCGTTTTCGCCTTCTGCCAAGGACAATATGACGTCGTTTGAAAGCCCGTCGTCTTTTGTGTAGTTCCTTATTACCGCCCCATCGCGGATAAGGCTCACCCCGCCGGACATCCCTGCATATATGTCGCCGTTTTCCGCTTCAATGACGCAGCGCACCCTGTTGCTTGCAAGCCCGTTTTCATCGTTTATTGATGTGATGGCGCCGTCCCGGTCGAGCAAAACCACGCCGTGCCTTTCAAATGTGGAAATCCACATGCGGCCTTTTGAATCTACGAAGATGCTCCTGATGCGGATATCGTCAAGCATCTCCGTCAGCTCATTTTGAATGGGGGCGTTGTCCCGCAGGATGACTAGGCCGCCATCTGTGCCGATATACAAATCGCCGCCCAAAACCGCGGTCGTGTTGACGACGGCTGCGGGAATGCCGGCAAGGAACCCTATGTTTGTGAATTTGGCGCGGGTGAGCCGCAAAAGCCCCGAGCGTGAGGAGCCAAGCCAGTAATTCCCCTCATAATCCTCATAAATGCACTCTATCCTGTTGCTCATGATAAGGCCGCTGACAGGGTGGAAGCTGTCATTATGGAAGTATCCGGCGCCGTTGTCGGCTGATGCCCATACCCGCCCGGCGCTGTCTTCATAAAAACTGTTGTGGGTTTGCAGCGGCCCGGTCTCCGCCGATGTATGCCAAGAAAGGCTCGCGTCGCTTATGTAAACGTAGCTGTCGATCGTCCCAATATACAACAGGCCTGATTTTGATATGTAAATGCTGTATGGCTGGGCCGCGCCGAAATGGTCGGGGGCAAGGCTTGCAATTATTCTTTGCTTGTCAAATAATACGATGCCGCCGTCGTTCAGCAGCGATACAAGGCGTCCTTCGCCCGCGTACTCTATGTGTATGGGGAAAACGTCTCCAAGCTCCGGGTGCAGGCTAAGCGGGCCATCCGGCGCAATAACCGCGATGCCGCCGGTGGATGCGATGTATATATTGCCGCTTTCGTCTTCTGCTATCCCCCTTATGGATGCGGAGGGCAGCCCGTGCTCATTTCCGTAGACGGTGAATGCATTGCCCTCAAAGACGGCGGCCCCGCTGTCGTTTGTGCCTATCCATAAGCGGTTTTTGCTGTCCTCGTACAGCGCGTTTATCTTGAATGACGGAAAACCGTCCTCCGGCATGTATGTTTTTGCTTCCGTCCCGTTGTAGCGCATAAGCCCCTGATACCCGGCAATCCATAAAAACCCGTCCGACGTTTGCAATATGGACTTTACCTCGCTGACCGGTATTGCGCTGTCTTCGTCGTATGGGGTCTGGACGTACTGCGACAAAAAAACCCTGTCGCTGATGTCAGCGCTGTCGCCTGCCAATGCCAAAATTGGAGCGGCGGCCAGGGCGAAGACGATAAGTAAAGCAAAAAGCCTATTTTTTTTCACTGCGGCCTCCTTGGGGGATGTTGATAACCGGTGCAAACAGGTTAATGATTCTCGTGTAGGGGCGATTATAATCGCCCGAATAAGCAATGCCGTTTAGGGGCACGGGCGATTGATAATCGCCCCTACTGCAATTCTCTTGAACTCGCCGGAGACGCCGTGAAACAAATCCGCCAATACCGGGTCGAAGTGCTTGCCTTTGCCCTCAATTATTATTTTGACTGCTTCATCGTGTGAAAATGCTTTTTTATACGGCCTTTCGGAAACAAGCGCGTCATATACGTCCACGATCGCCATGAGCCTGCCCAAAAGCGGTATGCCTTCCCCGTGCAGCCCGTTTGGGTAGCCGCTTCCATCCCATTTTTCATGATGCGTCACCGCAAAGATTCTTGCGTACTCCAGGAAGGTATGGTCCGTCGTGTATTCCTTGATTTTGTCGATGACTTCCCCCCCAAATGCCGCATGCACTTTGATTTGGTCAAATTCTTCGTCTGTGAGCTTGCCGGGTTTTTGCAGGATGCTGTCCTTTATGGCAATCTTGCCGACGTCATGGAGCTGCGCCGACTGCAAGACAAGCGCCCTGTCCCATGCTGAGGTTTCTGCGTTATATAAGCCGTGCTTGTATAGTTCGTCGAGCAGTACGCTCAGATAGCTTTGCGTCCTGTCGATGTGCCCGCCCGTTATGTCGTCGCGGCATTCAACAAGCTCCGCCATCGTTTTCAGCACGGCGTTTTTCAGTTCTACGACCGTTTTGGTTTTGGCTTCGACCATCTCTTGCAAGTTGTCGTTGAAATTTATCAGTTCCTGTTTTTGGTCCATGAGCTCAAGCTTTTGGGATTCGACAAGCAGATGCACCTCTATGCGCTTGAGCAGGAGCGGCGGGGAGAAGGGCTTTATGATGTAGTCGATCGCCCCCAGCGACAATCCTTCAAGCTCGCTTTCGCCGTCGCTTTTCGCCGTGAGGAAAATGACGGGTATGTTTGAGGTCGCTTCGTTGCTTTTTAATAGCCTGATTACGTCGTACCCGTTCATTTCAGGCATTTCGACGTCTAATAGGATGAGGTCGGGAATTGTCCTTTCGAGCACTTTAAGCAGCCTTGCCCCGGAGTTGAGCGTGAGGACGTCATATTGCTCGTCCAGCGCATCGCTGCCAACTGATAGGTTTGTGGGGTCGTCGTCTACCAGAAAAATGGTTTTTGGGTCTGTGTTCATTATATGTCCACCTCGTTTGGCCTGTTTTTTTGCCGTATAAAACATCCGGCAAATACCCGCCCTGCGGGCTAACCGCGAGTATAGGCATTTGGCTGAGGGTATTATAACATAAAATAATCAAAAAAACCGAACCTATATTAAAAGGCAGTTTTAAGTTGTAAATGGCGTAATTTTCACCTTTTTTTTCGCCAAAAGACAGGCGTTTGGGACGGTTGTTTGCCAAGGGGGGGTGTCGTGGGACGGTTTGCTGGTCACAGGGGATCGAAACCATTGGTGCGGTGCATGGAAAAATCCAACCGAAAGGGGACGGGCAAGCCCGTCCCCTACGATGGATTTGTGAATTTTGGCGACAAATTCGATTGCCCCGGCCGGAGTCCCCAGGGGTTGAAAATTTTCAACCCCTACATGCAGCGTCATTGTGTTTCATTGCCCTGCGTCCTACGCCAATGCGTGGAGGAAGTCCGTCATCATGGCTGCAAGCTCGGCGCGGGTGGCTATGCCCCTTGGGTCGAAGATATTGCCCGGCTTGCCGCTGATGATGCCCGCCCGGTAAAGGCGCTCCAGGGCTTCCTTCGCGTAGCCTGCTATGTCCGCTTCGTCGCCCCAGCCTGTGTAGTTTCGGATTGCCGGCAGTTCCAATCCGGCAAACACGGCGTAGTTAT
>Ga0099364_10006559_pt1 | contig 16910 bp, 11 predicted proteins | sample TergutTh196P3_FD_73070 | JGI IMG/M metagenome (GOLD analysis project Ga0099364, IMG submission 73070) | Microcerotermes parvus P3 segment gut microbial communities from Pointe-Noire, Republic of the Congo - Th196 P3 | ecosystem: Host-associated > Arthropoda: Insects > Digestive system > Gut ... | reverse complement strand
AGTAAACGGCGCTAACACTTCTGCCACTATTTGCTGTCGAAAGTCTCTTTCACACGGTAGCTCTCCGTGTGTGTCCGCCAGCTTCCAAGTTTCAATTTTCAATGGGAAGTCTAACATACGAGATGTTATAAAGCGTCAGTAATTTCGCTGACGGGTGTGAACCGTTTTTTTTCTTTGCGCCCTTTGCGGTTAGTTCTTTTTTAACCGCAAAGAACGCAAGGAATTTGTATTTTTAGAGGTATCCCTTATGGATTCGCGTTGCGTATTCGCAGGCCGGGTTTTTCGATGGTTACTGTCGTCCCCGACGGTACCGAGGCGGTCAGCCAAACGCTCGATCCGATGACGGAGTCCCTGCCGATAACCGTATGTCCGCCTAATATCGTCGCATTGGCGTAAATGACGACATTGTCCTCCACCGTCGGATGCCGCTTGGTGTTCCGAACGAGTTCTCCCGCCTCATCCTTCGGGAAACTGACCGCACCCAAAGTAACACCCTGATAAAGTTTCACCCAGTTGCCGAGGACGGCAGTTCCGCCGATCACGATGCCTGTACCGTGATCAATGAAAAAGTATTCGCCAATGACCGCTCCCGGATGAATGTCGATGCCCGTCTTGCTGTGTGCCCATTCAGTCATTATGCGCGGAATCAGAGGAATCCGTAACTTGTACAAAGCGTGGGCAAGCCGGTAAATGGTGATGGCTTCCAAGCCGGGATAACAGAAAATCACTTCGTCCAGTGATGTACAGGCGGGATCGCCTGCGTATGCCGCTTCGACATCCTTGGCAAGCATTTTCCGAATGTCGGGAATCTGCTGCAAAAATTCCAACGTCTTTTGATGAGCGGTCTGTTCAATGGCAGAACGCTTCTCTGTGGTGCAAATGTCGCGGCTCCCTTGTCCATGGCAGACGGCACGTTCGCATAATATCACGAGCCGGTCATAAAGCCTATCAACAATACCGCCGACGTGATACACCACATTGGAAAATTGGAGACAATCCCGATTCCGGTAGCCAGGATAAAGTATCTCCTTCAAGTCTTCGAGTACATCAATCACATCGGAATACCTCGGTAAGGGACAGTGATCCAAATGATGCGTTGCGCTGTCCTCTTGGTAAGAGGCCACGATTTGTTCGGTAATGGCAGGCAAAAGCGATTTGTTTTCAACTATCGGCAGCATAAGTTTCGGAAGCACTTGGAGAGCATCACCAGATTTGAAGTGAGCGTCATTGTACCAGAGTCCTGCCGAACAGCAATCGCCCATCGCCGACGGGGTGTTCAGACCGCTCACAGTTTTTGGTTCAAATAGGCAACGAAGTCCCGCCATCACCGAGCGGTGTGGGCTTTTGTTACAATAAGGCTTAACCGCAACGAACGCAAAGGATTGATTCGTTGCGGTTTCGGCGCACATCAATAGACAACATTGATTTTTAGAGGTTCCCCTATACCTTACACGGGGACAAATGGGACGTTTGTTCTTTGCGAACTTTGCGCCTTTAATGATTAACAGGGCTTTGCGTCCCTTGCGGTTAAAAAAAGATTTAACCGCAAAGGACGCAAAGGGTGCGCAAGGGGCGCAAAGTCCAATTTCATACCGTTTTCAGTATAACTATCATTATCTATCCAATTTTTGATAGATTTTAATCCATTTTTTGAGCATCCATGCAAACCGGTAAACGAACTTTCAGGATATTAACTCTCGAAACAACTTGTGACGAAACTGCCGCCGCCGTGATTACGGATTCATTGGAGGTACTCGGCAGCGTTGTGGCCTCGCAAGATTCACTGCATGAACAGTTCGGCGGAGTCGTTCCCGAAATTGCTTCCCGTGCCCATCTGGAAAACATATTGCCCGTCATTGATGAGGCGCTCCGCCGGTCGGGAATCACGCTTGCTGATCTTGATGCCGTGGCCGTCGCCAATATGCCCGGACTCGCCGGCTCACTCTTGGTGGGACTCGTTGCGGCAAAAACGCTTGCCTTGACGCTGCAAAAGCCGCTGATTGCCGTCAATCATTTACAGGCACATATTTACGCCTGTAAAGTTGCTTTCAAAGAGGATATTTTTCCCTGTGTCGGACTCATTGTCAGCGGCGGACACACCAGTTTATACCGGTGTGAGGGGGCGATTGATTTTACCTTTCTCGGCGGCACGATAGACGATGCTGCCGGTGAAGCCTTTGATAAAGTTGCGGCTATGCTGGGTTTGCCCTTTCCCGGCGGTCCCGCGATTCAACGGGCGGCCGCGTCGGGCAACCCGAAGGCTTTTGCCTTTCCCCGTTCACTCCTGCACGAGGAACGGCTGGCATTCAGTTTTAGCGGCTTGAAAACGGCCGTACGCTATCATCTTTTCGGTCAGGGGAAAATGCCCGCCGACGCTCCGCCTTGCGAGTCGCATGAAATTGCGGACATTGCGGCATCCTTTCAGGAGGCGGCCGTCGATTGTCTGGTCGGCAAGTCGGTGCAGGCTTTGACGCAGACGGGCTTGCAGACCTTGTGCGTGGGAGGCGGCGTGGCAGCGAACAGCCGATTCCGGCAAAAGATGGCCGCTGCCGCAGAGGAAAGGGGGGTTCGGCTTTTCATTGCACCACTCGCACTATGTACGGACAATGCCGTTATGGGAGCGATTGCCATTGAACGTTGCCGAGCGGGCTTGTTTGAACCGCTTGATCTTGATGTCTCGCCGGGACTGCTACGGTAGGTTATACTGGAAACAGGTAGAAAACAGGGTAGTGTTCCAAATGTGGACACGCCCGTTGCTATACAGCGACACGGCTATAATTTACCCTTTCTCCTTCATGTCTCCTTTGTGCCCTTTGTGGTTCATTCTTTTTAACCACAAAGGGCACAAAGAACACTGAGAAAAAGCGCCATCATTGGCGTTGTACAGTATATAGACTCAAATATCTGCCGTTTTTTTCGCATTTTCCCAAGTCCACAAAGCAACGAAAGCACCCTTTGTTCCCGTTTACGGAGTTGAAAGGGGACCTCTAAAAATAAAATTTTTATACTGATCTGTACCGAAAACGCAACGAATCGACTCTTTGCGTCCCTTGCGCAACCCTTTGCGTCCTTTGCGGTTAAAAAAGAACTAACCGCAAAGGACGCAAAGGAAAACGCAAGGAACGCAAAGAGTTATTGTATTATTAGAGGTACCCTATAGAGACTCCCCTAACCCAAAAGGGCACCAAGGACAACACAGCCCATTGGAACCCGTATGCGGCATAAATCAACATCCAGAAATGTTTTTTAGGCTTCGCCGAACGACACCTGATTTTACGGTCTAGGCACGCTTTATCTTATGTTAACATTTTTCCGCCGGGCATGAAGCCTCCTGTTCCCTCTCTCCGTTTTTTCCTGTAAAATGACCCTCCGGCGTGTCGATGAAATTCTTGGAGTTGTCGGTTGAGGTGTTCCTATGTTCAAGCGTTCACTTATTGTTCTGGTTGTACTGTTTTTGTTTGTTGCAGGCGGCTACTACAGCTGGGGACGGCTGCGGGAAACGGTTAAGGTAGATCCGCCGCAGATGATCGCCGTCCGGCGGGATACCTTCGTCCACGAAATCCTCGGACGAGGCAGTGTGGATAGTGCCCAAAACCAAGAAGTCCGGGTTCGGGTCGAAAGTGCAGGGCAGGGCGGCTTAACCATCGTCTCCGTCATCGAAGAAGGAACTCTCGTCAAAGAGGGAGACCTGCTCGTCGAACTGGAATCCGCATGGCTTACTGAGCAGGAAGAAAGACAACAGAATATCGTGATTGCCAGCAGTTCAAATCTGATACGGGCTGAAGCAGACCTAGAAACGGCAAAATTGACTCTCGAAGAATTCCTGCAAGGGAAACTCGAACAAGACCGCATGACCATCGAAAATAGAATTTTCGCCGCGGAAGACCAAGTAACCACTCAGGGAGATAACCTCATCCATTCTCAACGGCTTTTTGAACGGGGATACATCACGAAAGCCCAAGTCGATGCAGCAGCCTTCGAATACGAAAGAGCATTTAAGACCAAAGAACAGGCAGTATTAGACCTTTATGTTTTGAATAACCTCACCAGTAAAAGAATGGTGATTCAATATGAAACCGCCATCGCCATCGCCAAAAACAGCGTTGAATCGGCAGCCAAAACACTGGAAATTGATACAAACCGGCTCAACCATTTGCGGCGGCAGTTGGCGAACACCTCCATTTATGCTCCGAGCGATGGGCAGGTCGTCTATTTTATGCCGCGATGGGGCGGGGAAGAAAACCTTATCAGGGAAGGCAAAAGAGTGATCGACAAAGAAATCCTGCTCCTCCTGCCCGACCCGACGCAAATGCAGGTCAGAGGCTTGATCAATGAGGCGAATGTCCGGTTTGTCCGCCCCGGTCAACGGGCAACCATTCGACTCGAAGCCTTTCTGAACGAAACCTTTGAAGGTGTGGTTACCGAAGTGAAATCCTTTGCAGAGCCGAGCGGCTTCGGCGGGGTGGGGGCTATGTCAAGAGAATACCTGACAACGGTGAAAATCCTCGATTCGCCCGAAGGGGTTAAGGCGGGATTGACTGCCGAGGCGAGAATCATCGTGAACGAAATCCCCAATGCGTTACTCCTGCCGAAACAGGCTGTTTTCACCTACGGCGGAAAGACGTATGCAATTACCTTCAACGAGGGGCACTGGAATAAAGTCGCAATCGTCGTAGGCCCCTCCAACGATAGAGAGGTGGTGATCCTCGAAGGACTGGATGAGGGAGACGAAGTCGTCTTGGGTGCCTGGGTGCACCGGGACAAAGTCGATATACCGAAAGTGGATGAAACAGCCCGCGAAGATGAAGAGACCGACGAGGAGGATATCTACCTTGAACAGTTACGGCAAGATGCCATGCAGCAGCAGGGAAGCGGGCAGGAAGGACGGCAAGAAGGACAGGGCGGCGGCGGGCCGCGACCCTAGTGCATCGTTATTCAAAGAGCCCCGATTATGGGAACCCCTAATAATACAAAAAAATCTTTGCGCACTTTGCGCAACCCTTCGCACACTTTGCGGTAAAAAAAGATTTAACCGCAAAGGCCGCAAAGTACAAATTTGCACCGTTTCCACCTAAAACGAGAGGCGGAAACCGGTTTTTAGAGGTTACCTTCAAACAGCCTGTGGATTATATTTTTGCGCAACCTTTGTGCTCTTTGCGGCTAACCACCCGCTCTTGACGCACTCCGGCGAAATCGCTACCATGCCGCCGGAGAATCGTATGCTCAAAGCCATCGAAATCATCGGATTCAAAAGTTTCGCCGATAGAACTCGACTCGAGTTCCACGAAGGAATTACGGCTATCGTCGGACCCAACGGCTCCGGGAAATCCAATATCGTCGACGCAATCAAATGGGTACTCGGAGAACAAAGCATGAAAAAACTCCGAAGCAGCGAATCCAGCGATGTCATCTTCAGCGGTGCCGTCGGAAGACAACCACTCGGCTCCGCAGAAGTAACACTCACATTCGATAACTCAAAAAAAACCTTCGACCTCGATACTCCCGAAGTCCATATCACCCGACGAGTCTATCGAAGCGGAGAAGGAGAATACCTCATCAATCGGCAAGCCTCCCGACTCAAAGACATCAAAGACCTACTCAGCGGCACCGGACTCGGTACCCAAGCATACAGCATCATCGAACAAGGAAGAGTCGACACCCTACTCAACAGTTCCTCCATTCAACGGCGCGTACTCTTCGACGAAGCCGCCGAAATCAGCCGATTCAACGCCAAAAAACAGGAAGCCCAACGCCGACTCGAACGCGTCGAACAAAACATGCTCCGCCTTGCCGACAAAGTCAACGAACTCGAACAACAACTCAAGCAGACACGCAATCAGGCAGGGAAAGCACAACTCTATAAAGAAATCAAAGAGCGGTTGCAAACGCTCCGTATCCAAGCCGGTTTGACGGAATATCAGCAACATGCCGCCTCGCAACAAAAATTGCAAGGAGAAATCGATGGGCTGAACGAATCACACAACACGCTTTCCGTTAAAGTCGAAGAGCATGAAAAAAACTTTGCACAGTCCAATGAGGAAGTCGAAAAAATCGATCAGGAGATCCGAGGCTTTGAACGTGAACTAGCAACCGTCCGGCAACAGATTGCCGTCGAAGAGTCGACGCTCGAATCGCAGTCGGTACAGGTCGAGGAACTCGAACAGGAAATGCTGCAGCACGGTCAGCAGTTGATCGAATGGACGAACAAAAACGCTGGTATTGCGGAGCAAATCCAAAAGATGTTGGAAGACCAGCGGCATCTTCAACGGCAAACGTCTGACGCATCGGAGTCCTACAAAAAACTGCTCGAACAGGAGTCGGCACTGTCCCAGCAGTGCAAGGAACAACAGAAAGAACGGGACGCATTGCGGAAAGAAATCGAAACGAAGAACCGGCAGAATGCGAAACTCGCCGGCACTATCACCGGTTTGGAATCGCGGCTAACGACTTTAGAAAACGCAAAATCGCAAGACAGCGTTAAACTGGAAAAACTCGGCAAACAAAATGCCGACTGGTCAAGGCAGTGCGAGGAACTTCACGAAATCGTCGAAGCACTGGGGGAGTCCGTCCTGCAAAAGGAGAAACAGTTAGAGGAAACGAAAAAGCAACGTAATTCTCGACAGCGGCAACTGGCGGAGTTAAACAAAAAACTATCGGAGCACAAGCAAAAGCAGAGCGGCATGAAAGAACGTATGTCGCTCTTGGAAGAGTTAATCCGCAAGCATGAAGGAATCAGTCCGGGCGTGCGTGAAGTGCTTACGCAAGCGAGTGATCCGCAGAGTCCGTTTCGGCATGCTTTTGGACTCGTTGCCGACTTGTTTCGTGTTGATTTTGAGTCGGCATCGCTCATTGAATTGGCATTGGGTGCGAATGCGCAGCACATCGTCGTTTTGCCGAAGCCGGAGTTGTTTCGGCACATTGAAAAGAATGCGGCGAACTTTGCTGGTCGCGTCGGTTTTATTTGGCTTGATCCTTCGGAAAAAGAAGCCCCGTGGATGCGGGACGCTGGCTTTTCGGGACGTGCCGGTGTGCTGGGACGTGCCGACCAATTCGTACAGACGGAACGCAAGTTTGCTCATCTTGCAGCCCGACTGCTGGGACGAACTTGGATTGTCAAAAACATCGCCGTCGCTCGGCAACTCTACAAAGAGAGCGATGATAAAACGAGTTTCCTTACCGTCTCCGGCGAGATGCTGACTCCCGATGGTGCGTTGATTGTGGGTCCGCAGAATGCCGTCGCCGGTTTGATTACCCGGCGAAGCGAACTGCGGAATCTGTCGGAACAGATTGTCGTGTTGGATCGTGAAACTGCCGAAACGGAACTTGCCGCTACGGTAGCGCAAGAACATGTTACCGGCGGTGAGATCGAAGTCGAGGAAGATGCCCGCGAACATCAAAAATCCGCTACCGAATACGAAGCGAAGAAATTGAAACTGTCCACTGCCGAAGACCGCTATCGGCGAGGGTTGGAAGAGTATCATCATCTCGAAGAGGAAATTGCCAAGCAGGATAGTCAAGTGCTTCAAACGACGGCGGATTTGGAGCAGGCGAAGTCGCAACGGGAACTGTTGGAGGAGCAGTTATCGGCATTGGAAATCAAGCAGATCGAAAACAAGCAGCATTTGGAAGATTCGGAAAAGACATACGAAGAGCATCAGGAGAAGACGGCGAATGCGAATGTCGAGTTGGCGAAGAGCGAGAACCGATTGGAGTCTCATCAGGAGCGGATTCGGCAATTAGAGGAGCAGTTAGCGGAGCGGCAGTCGATGTTAGCGGAGTATCGCAACCGCCATTTGCGTCAAAAGGAGCGTCAGGAAAATGTGTTGCTGGAGATTTTGCAGATAGAGTCGGTGCTGGCGATGTTGTATTTGCAAAAGGAGTCGTTGGCGGCGCAGGCGGTATCGGTTCATGTTGCTCGTCAGGAGGCGACGGCTCAGCGGACGAAGCAGCAGACGGATCTCAAGCGGGTGCAGCGTGAATTGCAAAAGGTTCGGGACAAGATTCATTCGAAGGAGTTGGAGTTAGAGCGTTACGTTCAGGCGCAAAAGCAGGTGATTGCCCGTCTGCAAGAGTACGGTATCGATATTACGTTAGCCCCCTCGCCTTGCGAGGGGCAGTCCACCGAGCTGGGGACTGTGTCCCCGAACCCGCAGAAAGAGATAGAGGAGTTAACCGCCAAGTTAACTCGTCTTGGCAACGTCAACTGGGAGGCGATGGAGACGTTGGACGATTTGGAAAAGCAGTACAAGACGTATTCGATGCGTTACAATGACATTATGTCGTCGAAGAAGATGGTCGAAGAGACTTATGCGAAGTATGATTCGGAGATACAGCAGATTTTTTCGGAGACCTTTGAGGGTGTTCGGCTGCATTTTCAGGCGTTGTTCCAAAAGTTATTCGGCGGCGGCAGTGCGGATTTGGTGTTGGACAATCCGTCGAATGTTTTAGAGAGTGGTGTAGAAATCATTGCGAAGCCGCCGGGCAAGGAATTGAAAAATGTGATGTTGTTGAGCGGCGGTGAAAAGACGTTGACGTGTTTTGCGTTGTTGTTGGCGTTTTTTAAGTATAAGCCGAATCCGGTTTGCATTTTGGATGAGTGTGATGCGGCATTGGACGAGGCGAATGTTGATCGTTATAACAATATGATTAAGGAGATAGGTACGGACACGCAGTTTTTGATGATCACGCATAACAAGAAGTCGATGTCGTTTGCGGCTTCGTTGTACGGCATTACGATGCAGCAGTCCGGCGTGTCGAAGTCGGTGTCGGTGCGTTACGTCGATGTCGGGGAGAATGGAGAGATACTCAAGGCGGCGTAGTTATACTGTAACCGGCCTGAAATTGAACTTTGCGCCCTTTGCGGTTAAAAAAAGAACTAACCGCAAAGGACGCAAAGAAGACGCAACGAAACGCAACGAAAAACGTCCCATTTGTCCCCGTGTAAGGTATATACTGCTCCGCCAGCGGGGCGCACTGTCTCGTTAACGTTCCGTTACTCCACCAGCACCACTCCGCCGTCCATCGCTACTCCCGCCGTCTGCGGAGAAAGACGAATCGAAAAAACACGCGGCGGCGACGTATCAACGTTGGCATAATACACAAGGTAATCCGCTCCGACATACATCGTCAGTTCAGCAACACCGTTTTCGTCCGTCCGAATCGCCGTCCGCGAAGATTGAATCGACCAACGTGTATCGCCTGCCAACTCCGCAGGAATCGCTTTTAGCGGCATGCAAGAAATTTCACGGGCAGCAAGCGGCGTTCCCGTGGACTTTTCAACAAACTTGACCGTACCCGGCACAGCAGGTTCCAACGCAAAAGAAACCGGCTGCAAACGCTCATCCCCTTGAATAAGGCGATTCACCCCAAACTTGCCGTCCCGCGTCCGCACACTGAGCAAGTTAATCGCAGGTGAGAGCGGTGCACGATAAGTGCCGTCTGCCGCCGGTTGAAGTTGAGCAATTTGGCGAGTACCTAGCGTTCTCTCTTGCAGATTAGCATTGACAGCAATGCTGACAATAACATCCTTCGTCTCCGTGCCGTCGGGCAACGTAAAAGTGAACTGTGTTGCTTCTTCACTTTCCAACTCAAGATCGGGACCAATTTTACGTACAATAAACTTAGCATACTTGCCGTTCAGAGTTTTCACGACGTAAACGTGATTGAGGTTGACCGGCACCGATTCAGTGGGCGGGATGGAATACCAACGAGGATTGTCCGAGGCTTCCGCTACCGATTCAAAGGGAACCTCACCTACATCGTAAAATCCGTTACCCACTGCGGTGAGGCGGTTGATTTGCCGGAAGAGAAGATTGCCGCTGATGTCTCGGAGGTCAATGTCCCGACGCATCTCCGCCACAGGCGGGGCGGGACTCGTAAGTACCGCAGACAGATCACCGGTCTCGAATCGGAAACCTCTGTTCGTGTCGGTCGATTTAAGGATAACAGTACGCGGCTGCAAGTCTCCCGTCGTAAAGTCCCGGCTGCCATCCGGTTGAAATACATATTCAATTTCAATGTCCCTCATTCTGTACAAGCGGATGTCTTGTTCCTCTTCCATCTGGTCAACGGCGGGACGCGGCTGCGCTATGGACGAGTATCCGCTCATACTTACACGGGCGGAATGAAACGGCGAGACTCTTTCAAATGTGAAACGTCCCTCCGCATCGGTAACAGTTCGTCGATAACTGTTGCCCAGTCCGGCAGGTAATTGGAGAGTCTCCCCTTCCGGCAGACTAACAAGAGAACCTCTGCCGCCGCCGAGAGTTGCCGTCGCACCCGCGATGGGACGGTCGGTATCGTGTACTACCACGCGTCTCGAAAGGTTTATCAATTCGTTTTCCGGCGTTTTTTCAAGTTTAATGTCCGCATAATAGACCTTACCGAACATCACGGGAATCTTAATCACTGCCGGTTTATGCTCTGCGGTATAGAGCGCAAACAGGAACATATTATCGGGGTTGTTGATTTCGTCCTCGTAAAAAAATTGTCCCGATGCGACTTGATGACTGGTGTAATCTCTCACAGCACGTTCCATTGCCACATTCGATGCAAGGAGGTTATCAGTTCTGAACCAACCGTCTTGGGGGCTGTTGGGAAAACTTCCGAATCCCAGTGCGGCAAACCGCGAACCGACGGCGTAATCGACTCGTTTTACGGGATTGCCTCCGGCATCGACGAGGCGTGCGATGAAGGCGACACCGTTGGTTTCTTTGACATCCTTTTCGAGTGCCGCAACCTGTTCGGCAAAACCTTCGGGATAGGCAGTTGAAGCAAAAGGGGATTCGGTCGTTAACTTGACGATTTGAACACTCCACGCAGGCGGCGGTATGGGTTCCTGTTCGGCAGATTCAACATGAAATAATGCAATGAAAAGAATTGCCGTTGTTCCCAATGTGAGTAAAGTCATTCTCATGGTTGATGCCCTTATTTGGAGTGCAATGTGGTTGTATTGTAGCACATATACCCGGGTGCCGTGAGCAGGGCAGTGTTATACTGGAAACGGGTAGAAAACGGACATTTTTTCTTTGCATCCCTTGCGGTCTTTGCGGTAAAAAAAGGAGTAACCGCAGAGAGACGCAACGGGCGCAAAGTCCAATTTTATGCCGTTTGCAATGTTCTATTGCACGTGTTCTATTGCACGTGGATTGCCGTTGCCGCAACCGCAAAGGAGTCCGCTCAAGTTTTTAGTGGGTAAACGTTTTTTTGCTATTACGTTAATTTCTTTGTGCCCTTTGCGGTTAGCTCTTTTTTTACCGCAAAGGACGCAAAGAAAAGGAAAAACACCCTCTAAATTTAGACACACCCAATCGCAAAGGAGTCTGCTCACGCTGTCTTGACAGAATTCTGGTATCCATTAGAATGGGTGTGTTCCTCAACAGATTAAGGAGTTACGAAGTGCCGATTAGCGAACGCAAGAAAGAAATTCGCCGCCGAAGAAATCGACGGAAAACTTATGCCGCCATAAAAGCGAAATTGCCTACGGCAGATGCCGCAACCAAAACCAAAATCGCCGAAAAACTCAAAAAACTGACTCCCGGTGCCGACGAACTTATCAAAGCATGGGGCTTGCAATAAATTTCCGTGCCGGTTAGAATGGGAGAATCATCCGTCGGCGGGGACGTTCCGCCGTATCACCCACCCGTTACGCCATGGCAATGCCGCAAGCAGTCCGTGTTGAATTTATCAACCCCTTTATTGTTGCCGTTTCCAAAACGCTGGAAACGATGGTTGGGTGCAAGGTAACGCGTGAGCCGCCGCAGATAAAAAAGGATAAGTCGGCACTCTATCCCGTCAGCGGTATCATTGGTCTCTCGGGCGTGATCGTGGGGACGGTGGTGCTTACCATGTCGGAAACACTTGCTCTGAAAAGTGCTTCGGCAATGCTCATGGAAGATTACACCGAATTCGATAATGACGTTTTTGATGCCGTCGGGGAGTTGACCAACGTCATTGCGGGGAACGCCAAGGCACAACTCGAGGAATACAAATTGAGTTTGAGTTTGCCCAACGTGATCTACGGTCGAGATGCCGAATTGCGCTTTCCCGAACGGTGTCAGCCGATTTCGATCCCCTTTCAGACGGATTTCGGACCGATGGCCATCGAAATCGGTTTCACGGAGCCGCCTAAGACAGCATAAGTACGCCGACGGCATAAAGACAAAAAACAGCCAGCGGAATGGTTCAGGTATGCCCGTGTTGTTGCTGGGACCTCTAAAAATCGGTTTCCGCCTCTTGTTTTAGGCGGAAACGGCGCAAATCGCTATTTTGCGCCCTTTGCGCAACTCTTTGCGTACTTTTCGGTTAAGTCTTTTTTACCGCAAAAGGTTGCGCAAGGAACACAAAGTTTTTTATTTTTAGAGGTTCCCTTAAGGCACAGTGTACTACGGCAACACGATGATTTCATTTTTAATGGTATCAATTCCCGGCTCAAAGCGGAGCATCGATTCGACCAGACTGCGTTGGTGTTCCGATTCGGCTGTTCCCGAAACGGTTGCGGTGCGTCCTTCGACTTCAAGATTGAGTTGCGGTAGCCCCAGCCGACTTTGGATACGCAAGCGTACCTGTTCCTGTGGAGTGCCGTTTCGGGCAGTGCGTCCATTGTTTGTCTCGTTCGTTGCCGTAAGCGATTTGAGCGGGAACTCGGCGAAATTGATTCTCAACCTTGGCGGATAGCGTCCTGTCCGCTGATCACCAACAAGGATTTCGGCGACCGTCCGGTTGACTTCGGGAATGATTGTATCGACGACGAGCGGTGCATCAATTGCCGTAACCTGCGCTTCCGTCGTTCCCATTGCTTCCGTCAGTGCTCCGGTAACGTCTCCGATCAGGTCTGAGACCGAGATGCTGCTACCCGGTGCCGTCAAGGCTTGAATCACCGAGTCCATACTTCCCTGTAACTGTGCGTGAGCAGTAAAGCCGGTTAAACTGATAATACCGGCACAAACCAATATGCAATAAACGCTGCGCATAACTCCCCCCTATCCCTTTTTCGGCAGGATGGCAACCGAATCTTTGGAAAATAAGATCACCTTGTTTAATTCTACCAAAAGATTATAATGGGGGCAAGCGTTTCGGAGGGTAAGCGAATGGCTAGCGGCCTCATTGGAAATGAGGTGCCGGGAAACCGGTTGCGGGTTCGACTCCCGTGCCCTCCGCTTCGACGGGATTTTTTGGGGTTCTGTTGCGTACTCCACCTCGTTCCCATCCTTTCCAGCATGTGCCTTGTTTTCAAGGGGTTGTGTTATATACTATGGCACGCCAATCATTGTTTTTTATTTTCCTTGTGACTCTTTGCGTCCCTTGCGGTTAAAAGAAAGGATTTAACCGCAAAGGGCGCAAAGACATTTTTGTATTATCAGGAGGTTCACGGCGGCTATTTCACTGCGGATATTTCACTGCGGCAACAACTGCCGCACGGCCTGGAGTAACTGTTCCGTCCGAATCGGTTTATTCAACAGAACATCCGCTTTGATCCACGCACGTTCGGAGAGGGATTCCAGCGAAAATCCAATTCCAAACTCGCTGACAGAACTGCTTAACAGGACAATCGGCATGTTCGGATAATCCCTCTTGAAATGGTGACTCAACGAAAAACCGCTGTCGCTGTTTTCCAAGATGAGATCGACGACGGCAATGTCGAATTTTTTGTTCCGTGCGATTTCGTAGGCCTGATTCTCTCCTTCGGCTTCGGTAACGCTGTAGCCCGCTGCCTGCAAAGATTGTTTGGCCTGCAGCCGAAAGTCGGGATCGTCGTCAATGAGTAAAACGTTTTGAGGCATGGCGGCGTGAAAAAATTGTGGCGTAAAAAATAAGAGTTCCTGAAGGACAAGAAACACGTCGGCCATTTTCCCAAAGATGTCGGGAATTGTCAAGAGCAGAAACCGCAAGGGATGTAAAGAACAACTGGGTGTGTCAAATCTTTTTGGGGCTATTCCATGCGTATTTCCATCGGTTTGAGTAGAGGGCGGCAGAAATGACGGCAATCCGATTCGCCTACTCCAACCGGTAACACGCGTCTGTCTGCTTTAACGTTCTGAAAAACTTACACATTTCTACGCACCGTAGAAGATGCCGTTTTCTTCCTGCTTCGTTGAGGCTGCTTGTTTTTGTTGCACGAAGTAACATCAACAGAGGCGGAGAACTCTCCACAGACTGACACCGCAGAACTCGCGGCATATTTCTTTAGGGGCTGGCATAGATAATTTTCATTATTTATGCGATTTTTGCTAGATTTTAATCCATTTTTTCCTTCCGTTCACGGGGCGGGTGTAAAACGCAAGAATGATACCGTTTCCGCCCGTTTCTCGCCAAAAAAATTACCCAAGTTACCAACCACCCCGTGAACGGAAGGAAAAAGTGGTTAATTCCCGTGTTTTAGGCTATGCCTCAATTTTCAATGGGCAGTCTAACATACGCCATGTGAAAAAGCGTCAGTAATTTCGCTGACGAGTGTCAGGAGCGGCGGGAATTGTTTACAGAGCCCGGAGCGGCAGCTCCGGCGCACGGAGCGGATTCGCCGGAGCGGCAGCTCCGGGCTCTGTGAACGCGGCTCTGTGAACACGTTTTTTCTTTATGTCCTTATGTTTTTTGATATTGGGGTATGCGGTTTGCTCCTCCTCTGCCTCCTTAAAAAGGCGGTCAAACGCTTAAAAACAAGGGTGAAACGCATCAAATGCGCGGCTGAAATGGCAATCTGTTAAAAATTCGACGCATCTCATTGATTATAAAGGAGATACGGGTTTCTAGGAGGAGCAAACCGCATACCCCACTTCTATTATTTATGCCAGCCCCATTATCTATGCCAGCCCCTTTTTTTACAGCGTGGGATTTATCCACTGATTGCGCAGATTTTCACAGATTGCCCCAAACGGTTTCTGAAAAATCTGTGTCAATCTGTGTAATCTGTGGACGTTTTTTCCATGTTGTCCATATTAGGCTTTGCATCTAGCCGCAAGGGACGCTTGCAATCGGCAAAATAGCATGTACAATCGGCAACTCTGTTGCAACACCATTCACTCATTAGAACCAAAATGATAAGAAATCCGAATTTTGCCCTGCCGCTTTACCTCTGCGCTTTATTGGTACTGACCAGTTGCGCCAAACCGCTAGCAACAACGCCGGCAACGGCAACTCATGAGCCGATTACACAAGACCTTATCAATATCTTGAAAGAACATCCAGAGTTGGAATCCATGCTCCTGCGTTCCATTGAAATGGCAAAGGAAATCAACCCTGACAAAAAGACCAATCCCGCCCAGTCGCTTGAAGAGTATTTCGCTTACCTTAACTGGACTATCAAGGCAATGCCTTGGAATGCGCTTCCGAGAGTAGAGCAAAGTTTTCCTTTCCTATTTGATGCCGTCGATCAAAGCCTGAACTATTTCTATTGGATTCTTGACCAACCCTTACCGGAACTTGAAGGAAAAGGTTTGTACTTTAACAGTCTCCAGTATGTCCCGGAATTGCAGCCCTGGCTTGTCAGATATGCGAAATCATGGGGTGAATTCCTGTCAACGGAGGAGTCTTGGAACAGCGAGTATTATGCTCTGATGCAACAGGAGGGGCGGTTCAATCTTGACAAAGGCTGGTACGAAGATCCCTCCAACTGGCGTACATGGAACGACTTCTTTTCCAGAGCATTGAGTTCTCCCGATGTCAGACCCATCGCGGCGCCGCATGATGATTCTGTGGTTATTTCTCCTGCCGATTCCGAGCCGCAAGGCGTTTGGCAGATCGATGAAGACTCCTCCATCGTGTTGGGCGTGCAGGTAAAATCAACCGAGTTTCAATCAGTACCGCTTTTGCTTGACAACAGTGAGTACGGTCGTGTTTTCGCAGGCGGAGTGCTTACCCATACTTTCCTGAATGTTCATGATTACCACCGTTTTCATTTTCCGGTGAGCGGCACGATCAAAGAAGCCCGAATCATCGCTGCCCAGGATGCCGCCGGCGGACGAACCGTGTGGGAAGCGGCGACGGGAAAATACCATCTATTTTCAACCGAGCCCGGCTGGCAGACCATCGAGACCCGAGGACTAATCATTATGGAGACCGCCGATTACGGACTCGTGGCAATCTTGCCGGTGGGCATGTCGCAAATTTCGTCTGTCGTTCTTGAGGATACCGTTGTAGCGGGAGCGGCAGTGAAGAAGGGCGACCCGCTGGGACGTTTCCTCTTTGGCGGTTCTGACATTGTGATGATCTTTGAAAAGGCGGCGGACTTTAAGATAACAGTACCGGCGGCGGGCAGTGTTCACGAACATGTCCTGATGGGACAGGAATACGGCAGATTCCGCCATGCGGATGAGTAGCGGAGTCAGCGGTCTCTGTTTTACGCCGGAGTACCGGCTAAATGTTTTTGTGGTACAACGGAGTGTACACTAACGACAGGAGCGGAATTATGTCAGCCCAACCATTAACATACGAAAGTATTATGGAAATGATTCGGGAAGGAATCCGAGAAACACAGGAACTTCGTCGTTCAATAAAAGAGCAAGGAGCCGAGTGCGACCGAGGAATGCAAGAACTCCGCCTATCAATGCAGGTGACAGACCGGATCGCCAAAAAAACAAGCAAGGACATCGGCAATCTCGGTAACAGCATCGGTAGAGTGATTGAACACATGGTTGCCGGTAATAATATCATTAAAAAATTTAAAACCTTAGATTATGTCATCGAGTCTCATTCTCGGAACAAACAATTTGGGTAACCGTTCACGCTTTTTTTGATTTGGTCTTTCTAATTATTTGATAAAAGATTATCATGTCGCTCATGGATGCCAAAGACAAACGAATTGCCGAACTCGAAGGAATTACCAAAAACCTTCTCGAAGAAATCAAACAACTCAAAGCCGAAATCGCCATCCTCAAAAAGAACTCTCAAAACTCTTCCAAACCGCCCTCCTCCGA
>Ga0099364_10006558_pt1 | contig 16912 bp, 13 predicted proteins | sample TergutTh196P3_FD_73070 | JGI IMG/M metagenome (GOLD analysis project Ga0099364, IMG submission 73070) | Microcerotermes parvus P3 segment gut microbial communities from Pointe-Noire, Republic of the Congo - Th196 P3 | ecosystem: Host-associated > Arthropoda: Insects > Digestive system > Gut ... | reverse complement strand
TAGGGAACGCATTTATTCGTTCCTGTTCGCCACGGGATTATGTACGGGAGGCATTCTAAAAAGCCCATTAAATATAAAATCATACCTTACACATGCCGAAGGTATGTGAAGCTAGGTAGAAACGCATACGCACACAACAACCGCATCCCGAAGGGATGCAACAAAATGCCGAAATTGCTAGGTTGCATCCCTACGGGATGCAGTTTGTGGGGGGGTATATCCGTTTCTACCTAGCTTCACATACCTTCGGCATGTGTAAGGTATGATTTTATTTATAATCGATTTTTCGAATAGGAACGAACAAATCCATTCCCCAAAAACAAGTGCATAGGAGACCTTTTGCATATACTTTTACCACCTCAAATTGAATATATACTAAACACTTTCTCTTCAAATAATTTCGATGCTTACATCGTAGGTGGTTGTGTACGCGATTTGCTTATGAACAAAACCCCAACTGACTGGGATATATGTTCTTCGGCTTTACCTGAACAAACTATAAAACTTTTCAAAAATCATAAAATACTAAAAAACGGGTTAAAACACGGAACTGTTACTGTTTTATTTAAAGACAAATCTAAATATGAAATTACCACATTCAGAAGTGATGGTATCTACACCGACAACCGACACCCAGACCAAGTTTCTTATGTAACGGATATTAAAACAGACTTATCAAGACGTGATTTTACTATAAATGCGTTTGCATATAATCAGGAGAAAGGGTTACTTGATTTTTTTGATGGAATAACCGACCTTAAAAATAAAGTTATAAGATGCATAGGAAATCCTGATACTCGATTTCAAGAAGATGGTTTAAGAATTTTACGCGCACTAAGGTTTTCTTCTGTCCTAAATTTTAACATAGAAATTGAAACATCAAATTCTATTTTAAAGAACTGGCGTCTTTTAGATAATATTTCAATTGAAAGAATAACAACCGAATTCAACAAATTATTACTTGGTGTAAACGTAAACAATGTTGTAAATAAGTATTTTTTTTTAGACAATATTAATTTTGATTCTATATTCATAGAAAATAATGAAAATGCGACTTTATTAATAAGACTTTCTTATTTTTTTATTAATATGAAAAAAAACAGTCTTAATTTAAAACTTGATAATAAATCTAATAACGTTATTTCTGAACTAATTAAATATCACGATTTAAATATTATTCCCGATAAGATTTACATAAAACAATGTTTAAATAAAATGGGAATTGAAAGATTTCAACAACTATTGATTCTTAAACATTGTGTGTCACCTGAAATAAAAAACCTTCTAAATAGTATCATAGAAAACAAAGAGTGTTTTAATTTAAAGCAGTTAGCAATTAACGGCACGGACATAAAACAAATTGGAATTAAGGAAAGTAAAAAAATTGGAGAACATTTAAATAATATATTAAATTTAGTTATAAACGAAAAAATTATTAACAATAAAGGAGATATAATGTCTGAAATAATAAATATGGAATACCAAAATCTTCTGGATATTGCAAAAACAGCTTCTGAAAATGCTTATTCACCATATTCAAATTTTAAAGTTGGAGCTGCTATAAAATGTAAAAATGGAATGATTTATACAGGATGTAACATTGAAAACGCTTCGTTTTCGGCTACTATTTGTGCCGAAAGAGTAGCTGCTGCAAAAGCAATATCAGAAAATAATGTCGATTTTTTGGCTATTGCTGTATATGTTCAAGATGAAAAACTGTTCCCACCATGTGGTATCTGTAGACAATTTTTAGCGGAATTTTCTGATGATTTAGTTGTTATTTATGCAAATAAAAATGAGACGGTTTTTACAAATATTAACTTATTGCTGCCGAGTAAATTCGCTTTGTAAAATTTGCGTCCCCTACAGAAAATGTTTTAGTTCTTCTATGTTTATCAATGATTTTAATAGCTCAGGTATAGATTGTTGCGAAGTTAACCAAACTTTATCGCTTAAGACTTTGCCATAATCATGAGACAAAATATTTCGCATGCCAATCATTTGTTTCCAAGGTATAAAATGTAATCTTTCTTGTGTTTCTTTACTAATTTTTTTAGCAGCTTGACCAATTATTTCTAACTGCCTTTCGATAGTTGACTTTATCATTATGCTATTATCATACTTTCTGAATGTAACTCCCTTGGTTACTTTAATAATATTTTGACAACACTCATAAATATCTAAAAGCAATGCCAAATCATTTTCATTAATACACATACAACACCTCAGCTGTTGATAAAATGACTTTTTTTCTTATCGGATTTGTGAGTCCTTCTTTTTCTACAATGTCAACATTTCTGTCTAAAAGACAAGTGAATTCTTGTTGTAAATTAACTAAGTCGAATAATGTTAATTCAGAATTTTCTTTAAAAGAAACTAAAAAATCAATATCGCTTTTATTATTAAAATCATCACGAATAGCAGACCCAAAAACAGATAACTCTCTTATTTTGTATTTCATGCAAATTCTTTCAATATCTTCATGTTTTAAAGATATTCCATTTGTGTCCATTTTCATTAAAGTATCCATATTTAATTTTACACCATTTGTTATTTTTACTTCATTATTTTTTTTTTTCATTTTTTTGTCAACAATTTTATTCAAACTTTATTAGTATTATTATTGACAAAAAAAAAGGTTTTAATTATTTTGGCACATAACTATGAATTTTGACAATTTTAAAGCAGGTTTTGTTAGCATTATAGGCAAGCCTAATGTTGGAAAATCTACACTTATGAATAAATTAATTGGACAGAAACTTTCTATTGTTACAGCGAAGCCACAAACAACGCGTCATAACATTAAAGGTTTTTTTAACGCAGAAAATCTGCAAATTATTTTTTTAGATACACCGGGTTACTTAAAACCAAGATATCAGTTACATGACAAAATGCAAATGTATATTCAAAACGCAATAAAGAATTCAGATGTCATTGTATTTCTAACTGATATTAACACATTCCCAACAGATTATGATTCCTTAATTTTGGAACTTATTAATTCTTCAAATAAGCCTACAATTTATGTAGTTAATAAAATTGATGAAATAAAAGATGATGAACTTACAGTAAAGAAAAGGACTTTTGATGAAATGGGTAAGTCATTTTTATATATTTCAGCACAAAATGACGAAAAATTTGATGAAATATTTTTTAACATTACAGAGTTATTACCAATTAGTCCACCGCTTTATAATCAGGAAGATTTATCTGATATGCCTACGAAATTCTTTGCACAAGAAATCATTAGAGAAAAAATATTTCTTTTATTAGGCGAAGAAGTTCCATATAGTAGCACTGTTGTAATTGAAAAATGGACAGAAGAAGAAAATCGTGATGTTATTCAGGCAAATATCTGGGTTGAGCGAACATCACAGAGGATTATAATACTAGGTAAAGATGGGATTAAAATTGGCAAAATTAGAAAAGCTGCAGAAGAAGATATTCAAAAACTTACAGGCAGAAAAGCTGTTCTAAATTTATGGGTGAAAGTTAAGAAGGATTGGAGAAAAAAAATTGGAGCACTGCATGAATTTGGATATAAGTAAATTAAGATTTAAAAATCAATAAACTAGATGGAGAAACAAATGAAAAAAATTACTACATCAATAGCGTTAATATTTTTATTAACAACATTTCTTTTTGGTGATCTTATCGAAGAAGCTTTGTTTATTTCAAAACTTTATGAAGATGGGTTTTACGAAATTGCAATGCTGGAAATTGCCAAAATTGAAAACAAACTTGAAAATGATAGATACTCACACCAAATCCTAGCGATTAAGGCTGATATTCTATTACAACGTGAAGATATTGTACAAGCGAGAGATATCTTAATTCGACTAAACTCTCTTTCCTTGGCACCTCAACTAAAAGCACAGGTTATGTTCAGTCTGATTGTTGTTGAAAAGACTTTGGATAATTATGCTGAAGCACATGATTTAATTCAACTATTTATAACTAGATTTCCAGAAAATGATAGAATACCAACTGTTTACACTATTCTAGCAGACATCTATTTTGAACAAGGTAATTTTATTGATGCTGAAGCTATTTACAAGAATCTACACAACAACAATAGAAGTCCACAAACTTTCCTTAATCTTATTAAAATGGACGTAGAAAACAATAAACTTTTTGAAGCTGAAATTCTTCTTAAAAACATGAATGAAACTTTTCCAAGAGATGTTATTGAAGCACAACAAGCTTTATTGATTATACTTACAGCTTACGAAACTAGAGCAGAATATCAGAACATTATTCAGCTTAGTAAAGAGTATAATATAATTCCAGCAAATCCAATTACCCAAAAATATATTGCTGCAAATATCCAATTAAAAAATTTCAATGATGCCGAAGAACTTTTAAAAGATATTTCATCAGATAATGATAGTGTAGATTATTACACTGCTTTGATACATAAAGAACGCGGTGAAGACCATATGGCGCTTCCCTTATTTAGATCGCTTGCGAGAAGAGACATTCCTGATAATATGAAGACTATGAGCTTCTTCAACATGATTCAAATTATTGCAAAATCAAACACACAAGAAGCTTATGACATGCTCATTAATTTTTTGCTATCGAATCCAGATCAAGAATGGGAAGCCGATATTTTATACCAAATTGCATTTATAGATTATCAAAATAGAAATTATGAGAGAGCTTACGATTATTTGCAACGAGCTTTAAATTTTAAACTTAACGAAATTAATTATCAAAGAGCTATCTACTTAAAAGGTGAGCTAGAATTCCTATTGGGACACTATGAAAATTCCTATAGAACATTTTTTAATGATTACGATAACATGCCTGTTGTTTTTAAAGATGAAGTCGTTTTTAAAATGGGACTCAATTCCTTTTTCTTAAACTTACCAGACAGAGCTGACACACATTTTAACAGGCTGATAGCGGATTTCCCAGATTCTCAGAAAATTGGTATCGCTTATTTTTATCTGGGTGAAATTGCTCTATTTAGAGACCCTAATCAAGCTAGATCCTACTATATGCAAGCACTTTCAGGTGATATGGATAAGGCTATAATAAATCTTAGACTAGCATATGTTGAGTATCTTAGAAGCAATTACACCTCTGCCTTAGAGTTTTTAAACCAAGTTCCTGATACTGATGAATATATGTTTGATAAATATTTGCTGCAAGGTGTTATACTTATTGCACAAAGAAATTTCAATCAGGCACTTGAAGCTTTTAGAATTGCTGAAAGAAGTGCTGTTGATCAGGTCTCTGTGGAATTCATCTGGGCAAGGCAAGCTTTATTACATTACAACTTGCAAAACTACGACACTGCTATGAATATTTATAGAAGGCTTGCTACACAAAGCGAAACACCCGGTATGTTTATTCTTTCGGCTGCTTCTGCTGCTTTTAATGCAGATAATTACTATCAAGCTATTGAGTTATACACAGAATTTATTAATGATTTTCCTGAGTCTGATGATATTTTTAGAGCTAAACTTGGACTTGCCAACTGTTACTATAATTTAGGTTTGTATGAGCTGGCAATTGAAATTTGGAGAGAACTTGTAAACGAGAATATATCACTTGATTTAGTTGACACTGCGCTGAAAGGATTACAAGATAGTTACGATAAGTTAAATAGACAAATACAATTTAATGAATTTTTACACATAGTAGCTTCTCAATCACAAGATAGAAATTTTTTAATCTATCTGTACGAATTTAAAGCAAACCTTGAATACGAACAAAGAAATTACAGTTCCTCACTAGCGACTATAAATCAAATGCTTAGACAATTCCCAGATAAAAGAGAGGATTTAAAAACTATGATTCTTCTCGCAAACAACTATACTTGGCTGAACAGATATGAAGAAGCAGACCAGATATATATAGACCTCTCTACTACTCATAACGACCCTTTCATTTATTATGAATGGGGACACATAAAATACGCACAAGGTGACTATGTTGCTGCTGTAAGAAGATTTAAAAGAGCTGTTGAAAACAATACAAACGAACAATACTGGCTTACATTGCTGGAAAAATTACTTGAAACAAAAGACAATGAATTTATGATGTTTTATAACCAATTTGTTGATTTTGCGCCAGAATACCATCAAAATTTAGCGATGTTATATCTTATTGATTGGCAGATTTATACAGAGGATTACGAAGAAGCGCTCGCTAATGCAAACATGTTGCTTAGCATAAATAACCCGCAAATTAGAGCTAGAACTACTTTCAAAATTGCAGAAATTTACTACATTTTAAGACAATTTGATGACGCTATTTCAAATTTCTTAAGAATTAGATATTTCTTTAATGAATTTTCGGATATTAGATGGGCTGCTGAACTATACATTGCAAAAATTTATGTACAACAAGGTGACAGAGAAAGAGGAAGAAACCACTTTGAAAGCATTAGACAGAATTTAACACCTGAACAAATTGCTGATTTTGATATGTAATCAAAGAATTGTAGGGGATGGATTTTTTCGTTCCTATTCGATTCCTTCGGGATGGTGTGGATATATATAAATACCAACTCACACCGAAGGTGTCGATCGCTATGTAGAAAACTATGCCCCACAAAAGTATCACCACACCGAAGGTGTGGAACAAATATAAATATAATAGGTAAATAATGTCCACATAATACCCTATTATATATATTCAAATCGTTTAGGTTCCATACCTACGGCATGGAAATCAAGGTGGGGGTGTCGTTTTCTACATAGCGATCGATCCCTTCGGGATGGTGTGGATTTATATAAAATACCACCTCACACCGAAGCTGTGGAACAAAACCGAACCAGGAACGAATAAATGCGTTCCCTACATAAACACATTGCATCCCAAGCAAATATATATAAAAAACGAGGTAAAAAATGATAAAACAACAAAATATCATCATAGTCTTAACCCTAATCACCACTATTTTAGTAGGACAACAAATCCAGCTACCAACAGAAGATGTTTTCGGCACATTTGCTACAAAACCGGACAGTCTTAACATAACCAGTGACTTTTCTGAATACTACAATTTGTTCAACAGAGATGCTCTTGCCTATCAAACTATGTTAGAAAACGACATCGTAAAAGACACAAGCAAAGATCCTATCTTTTACGCTCATTTAAGAGCAAACACATACTTTTTAAATGATTTTCATCTTGGTGTTCGTAGCAGAACCAACCCAATTATCAATTTTTACGCAAAATACTATCATGAAAAAATTGATTACTACGAAACCTACAAGTCGTATGCAGAATGGAGACCTGTTTTTAAAACTTCTAGTTTTAGCATAAGTCCGGCAGTTTATTTTCAACTAGGATTTCATGACAGGCTATTTTTTGACAGTAAAGAATTGGATAGTTCTATGATAACAACAGGTCTCTCTTTGTCTTATGAAAACTATACTGAAAATATTTTAAACAATATATATTTCAAGACAAATTTCCTAGTGTTAGATTCTATAAATCAAGATGAATACAACTGGAGCGTTGGTAATTCGCTAACAAGTCCTGAGCTTGAGTTCAGCATAAATCTTGATAAATTTCTATTCATAAACGAAACCGATATAAAAATATATAATTATTACAGCAATTCAAAAGATAAAACAAAACCATTTTCAGAACAATTTCATTATTCATCAAACTTTTATTTACCTGTTAATTCTGTAAACTTATTTGCTTTGAATTTGCAATATAGTAGCTCCTTATTTATTCCCTCGATTCTTATTGAGAAATCCTTCTATCTTAACGAATTATCAGAATTTACATTATCAAATATGCCATACATGAGTGTGCCTTCTTTATTTGATTATCATAATTTATATCCGTTTGCACAACCATTTGTACAACAATACATTAACGATACTAAAAGCGGTTCACAGATTGAATTTGCACAACAGATCCCTTGGAATGCTTTCATGAAGTTCAATCTTTTCCATCCGATTGAATTGCAGATTTATTTAAATTCTAAATTTGTTAAGAACTTATATGTTGTTAATTTTGACCATCTAAGCTTCAATAACTTGGAGAATGAGTTTTGGAAAAATTATGACGTTTTATACAACTCATTTTATCTAGATGTTTTAAAAAGAATTAACGCTTTTACATTTGGATTTGATGCTAATTATTTTGTAACTAACCTTTCAAACCCAATAGAATCATTAGTTTACGATAATGGCAATTACATTGTCAAAAAAACAAATAAACTACCATGGCATCCACATTTTGAATTTTCACCAAAAGTTGGATTTAGATACAAGAAATACAATGTGGACTTAAAACTGGAAGCTCTAACGCTTAGATATGACGATTTAGGCGATTCAATGGGTGGCGTTTATCTTTTAAATAACACTCATAATCTAGATATTAGCAGAAATGTTAAATTGTCTATAAACCTTAACAACATATTTAATGAGAAATATGAAAAAATATACGGGATGCCGGAACCAGAATTTAACGCAGAAGCGATAATAAAAATAAATTTTTAATGGAGAAAAATTATGTCAAACGATAACAAAGGTGTCATTAAAGTAGGAATTTACATTGATGTATCAAATATAGCACAGAACGGTGGCTATGGTATGCATTATGACATTCTAAGAGATTTTGCATGTAGAACTCATGGAATTGCCATGAGACTTAATGCTTATGTGGCTTTTGATGAACAAAAAGCAAAAGAAAGTCCAGAATATTACACGAAATCAAATAATTTTCATTGTGTATTAAGAGACTACGGATTCAAAGTTATTATTAAAAAAGTTAAATGGTACTTTGACGAAAATAATAATAAAATAGGAAAAGCAAACGCAGACCTAGATATGGCTGTTGATGCACTTTCACAGTCGGACAGGTTGGACTATGTTTTATTAGCAACAGGAGATGGAGATTTTACTCAAGTTGTAAAAACTCTACAAAATCGCGGTTGTAGAGTTGAAGTGCTTGCATTCAAAAATATATCAAGTGACCTTAAACGCGAGGCGGATGTATTTACATCAGGTTATTTGGTACCCGGTTTGATAGATACAGATGGCGGAGACCAGACCAAAGTCTGGGGCGAAGTAGGAAGTCGTGTTCGTGGGATTTGTTACCTTTGGTTTCGTGAAAAAGGGTACGGTTTTTTCAGGTTTATTAAAAAAGTTGACGGAAGCCTTTGGGTGTATGATACTAGAAAAGATGACTCGGCATACTCAACTATCTTTGTTCATGAATCTAGAATTCCTGAAATTGTCGACATAAACACTTTACCTAACCGTGATACTATGTTTGAGTTTACTATTGGAAAATGGGAGAAAGGACTACAAGCATTAGATGTTAAAGCTATTTACAAATATTAGAAATGGAAAGATTACCTATAAAGATTAATAATATCAAAATTTTTGATGATAATGACTTTTCCATTATTGCAGGACCATGTGCCATTGAAGATGAAGAGTCTTTAGTTGCAACTGCTGAATTATTGGTTAAACATAACGTTAAAATGCTACGTGGTGGTGCTTATAAACTTAGAACATCACCACAAAGCTTTCAAGGTTATGGAGATGAAGCGGTTAAACTTCTATCAAATGTTGCTAAATCATATAACCTATTATCTGTGTCGGAAATACCTTCGGTTAAAGAAATTGACATTTTTAACCAGTTTGTTGATATTATTCTTATTGGCACAAGAAATATGTACAACTACCCTCTCTTAAAAGAAGTTGGAGAAATGAAAAAACCTGTTATTTTAAAAAGAGGGATGTGTGCTACTGTTAACGAATGGATTTTAGCTGCCGAATATATTGCTCAAAACGGTAACCAAAATATAATCTTATGCGAAAGAGGTATCAGAACGTTTGAAACTGTTACTAGAAATACGCTCGACTTAGCTTCAGCTGTGTACGTTGCACATAATTTCAGATATCACGTTATAGTGGACCCTTCTCATGCTACGGGAAAAAGAGAGCTTGTTATTCCAATGACCCTAGCAAGCAAAGCTGCAGGTGTGCATGGGGTTATGATTGAAATTCATCCTAAACCAGATAATGCTAGGTCAGACCCTGAACAAATGTTAGATTTTGATAATTTTGAAAAACTTATGGAAATGATGTGAAGTTGAGAATAGGGATAGATGTAAAATTCAAAAATAACTTGACAATTTTAATATTGAAATTTATTATGTCCCAAATGAATCAAATAGGAGGCAAAATGAGAGAAATTGATTCTTCCTTAACTATAGACGAGATGATAAAAAAAGTATGGGCTACTTTAGATGAAATGAACGAAATGTTAAGAAAATCAGCATTAGAATCTGAAAAGAGAAGAGCCGAATATGAACAAAGACAAATAGAAATCGAGAAAAAAGAAAAATTAGCCGAGAAAAAAGAAAAATTAGCCGAAAAAAAACAAAAATTAGCCGAGAAAAAACAAATTAAAGCCGAAAAAATTAGACAAGCTGAAGCAGAAAAAAGACAAGCTGAATTTGATAGAATAAATGCTGAGACTGCTAAAAGACATGAAGAATTTGTAAAATACATGGAAAAATCAGATGAGAAATATGGTCAATTCACCAATAATTTAGGATATATTACAGAAGAATACTTTTACAACTCTTTTGATGGCGGAAAAACAAATTTTTTTGGTGAAGATTTTGATGACATTTTAAAAAATCTTAAGGGTATTAAAAAAGACTTTAAAGATGAATATGATATTCTTCTCATTAATGGCAAAACAATTGGTATCATTGAAGTTAAATACAAAGCTAATACAAATGACATTCCTAAAGTTTTAAGAAAAGCAGAAACTTTTAGAATAAATTTTCCTGAATATAAAAATCATAAGGTTTTTCTAGGTTTAGCCACCCTAGCTTTTTATCAAGAGCTTGAAGATTCATGCAATTTACATGGGATTGCTATTATTAAAAACAAAGGTGATAAATTAATTATTAATGATGAACATATTAAGCCATTTTAAAATTATGAGGTTAAATCATGTATAAGCAAGATAAGATAACAGATAACGAAATAATAATTTGCCAGAGAGAAGCATCAATAAATATGAGCTTAAAATCTGCTGACAAGTCTTTTTATTATGAAGAATGCGGTAAGTTTGTTTTACAAAATTCTAATTTTGAAGCACTGCAGAGGTTTCAAAAAGCCTTGGATGGTGCGGCGCAACATGCAGGACTAAACAGTCCTGATGATGTTGAAAAGTATATAAAAGAAATGCGAACGTTAAAAAAGAATTGATTATGCGGATAATAGTAGATTCGAATATTATCATCTCTGCAGGTTTATTTCCTGATTCAAATATTGGGAAAGTATTAATTCATATAGTTGATAATCATAATTTGGTCTTATGTAAATACACTCTTGATGAATTAGAAAGTGTATTCATAAAAAAATTTCCTGATAAATTGCAATATTTTAGAATATTTATTAATGAATTTAAATTTGAATTGTTAGATTTAGAGATAAACGATTTTACAAAATACCCACAAATTAGAGATGTGTCTGATGCACCATTATTAGCCTATGCTATTGAAGGTAAAACTGATATATTACTTACAGGTGACAAGGATTTTGAGAATGTTTTATTAGTGAAGCCAAAAATAATGACCCCGCGAATGTATATTGATGAAATTATAAAAAAAACTTGACAAAAATCCGAGATAAAAAAAAAATGTCAAAACACAATGAAAAAACTCAAAAAAAAACATAAAAAGGAGTAAGTTATGAAAAAAATTCTTTTCGTAATTTTGGCATTAAGCCTATTATGCTGCTTATTTGCCACCGAAACAAGTGCTACGGTAGCGACACGTGCACAAGCCACGAATGCCGATGGTGTCATCCAAAGATCAACACCTAAAGCACAAGAGAACACTGTAAACCCTGTAACCAATCAACTCAGAAATAGCATCTTAGAAGAAGGGTTTGAAGGAACAGCATTCCCTCCCGCAGGTTGGACAATTCAATCTACCCTAACAGGTCAACAACTGCAACTTTCACAATGGATCAGAATTTCTGATAGTGAATGGGGTGGAAGTATGACTGTCCCTCATTCAGGAACCGCTGCTGCTGTAAGTAGATCATGGTATACTAACCCAATTAACCCCAACAACTATCTTATCACTCCATTGTTGCAACTTCCAGCAGGTGAATCAATTGCCGTTACTTATTGGATGCAACCAGAGTATGGTGGACCTTGGGGTGCTGAACAGTACACCCTTTATGTGTCTACAAGCGGAAATCAGATGTCTGATTTCACTACTGTACTTCACAATGAAACATTCCCGCTCGTATGGAATCCAGAAGAGTATGTTTCAAGGACAATCAGTTTGTCTGCATACGCAGGACAAAGCGTTTATTTAGCATGGCGTCATCATGATTGTGCTGATAACAGTGCATTATTTATTGATGATATTATTGTTGAGGTAACTCAACCACGTGGAACCTTAACTGGAACTGTAACTTCTAGTGGTGCGCCACTTAGCGGTGCAACAGTTACTGTTGTTGGTGCGGGCAATTCTACAACCACCAACGCACAAGGACAGTACTCAATAATCAATATACCTGTTGGTACATACAGTGTAACTGCAGAAAGAGTTGGCTATACTACAGGAACAAATACTGGTGTTGTAATTACAGACGGACAAACTACAACATCTAATTTTGTACTTGAATATGAAGGTATTGAACAACCTATCATTACAACTTATCCTTTCTATGAAGGATTTGAAAGCATTACATTCCCTCCAGTTGGTTGGATAACAGAAAATTTAGGAACAGGACCAAACTGGGCACGCGTAGATGCAGGATATCAAGAAGCTGGTTCTGCACGCAGTATCTCATGGGCAGACCAAGTTGCATTTAATGCTGACAACTGGCTTATTACCCCAAGATTTGCGATTCCTACACCGGGTGCAAATGAAGCGATCATAGTATCATGGCACGCTATGTCTGTTGATCCTGCATATCCTGACTTTTATCAATTATTGGTTTCAACATCAGGAAACCACACCAACGATTTCAGTGTTGTTTTCAGTGAAATTGCGACCCCTGGTAATTGGGGTGGAGTAGAGTACGACTTATCAGAATATGCTGGACAAACTATCCAGTTAGCTTTTAGACATCTTCAAGCTGATATGTTCCAAATCGTAATTGACGGTATTCGTGTTGGTATGGTGCCTACTAATATACCTCCATATCCACCAAGAAATTTAACTGTTACTAATGACAACTCTTTTATTACACTTAACTGGAGTGAGCCAGAAGGACCAAGAACACCTGTTAAATATACAGTTTATAGAAATGGTGAAGTACACTCAGAACTAGATGGCACTACACTAACATTTGTTGACACAAATCTCATTAACGGTCTTGCTTACGAATACTTTGTTACTGCAAGTTATGTACTTCCAATAGGAACATCTGATCCTTCAAACCCTGTTACAGGCGAACCAGAAGGAACTGTGATCTTCCCATTTGTACCTACAAATCTTGAACTAACACATTTCGATCAAAACGTTACTATAACTTGGGATGACCCTGAATATAAAATCGGCATTCCACCACCAGCTGAACCTTTCTTCTTTAATTGGTCGAATAGCTATTCAGGAATTGGATTCTCCGGTGGCAATCCGTTTACAATTGGAAAAGCAGCAAGATTTTCACCTGATCATCTTGCAGAAAGAAATGTTGCTGGCTGGCAACTAGTTGGTGTTGAGTTCTTTGCTGGAAATAATAATTCAGTTGGTTCAAGATTCACTATTAGAGTTTTCATTGGTGGAACAAGCATTTCAAATCATGGGACTGAAGTATTAGTACAAGAATGGGGTGTTTCAGATATAAGCACTGTTGGTACTGTTGTTGCAACTGGCTTTGCAAACTGGATAGATATTCCAATGAATCAAGAGCTTAGAATTAGAATCGACGCTGATGCACCAGGTAATTCTCACCCTGTATGTTTCGGTGCTGATGAGGCTGACGGTGTATTTGACTGGGGTAATCTTTTATGGTCTAGTAGCGGGTACACACCTGTCCATGAAATTCCAGCACTCGCTGATGTTCGCGGAAATGCAATGATTGCTGGATGGGCAATGGATCCTGCCGGAAATCTTGTTAGATTTGGTGGCGGAGAAGCTGCTGTTTCTGCTAAAGAATTTGAACAAAACATCTTAGTTAGAAGACCAGTTGAACATAACTTTAGTGCAACTGAAATAATTACTGTTGAAAATAACCCTAGAGAAATTCCTAAAACACGTAATTTAATTCAGTATAACGTTTATCGTGGCGGAACTTTCTTAACTAATATAAATGTAAATGAACCGAAATTCTTCGTAGATAAATTAGCTCCTGCTGGCAATCAAACTTATTCAGTTACAGCTACTTATCAAGGCTGGGAAACCGAATCATCTCCAGTAGAAGCAACCGTTCAAGTTGTTGAGAGAGTATACTTAAGTGTATTCCCATATCTAGAAGATTTTGAAAGTCAAGCTAATTTTAATGTTTTCTTAAATACAAAAGGATGGTTCGTATATGATGCTGACGACGATGGCAGAAATTGGGCATTCTGGACTCAAGTTCCGTATATGGGTGCAAGATGTCTTGGAAGTTCATCACGTGTAGGACCAAATGAATATACTCCTGATAACTGGATAATTTCACCAAGAATTGTAGCGCCAGCAGAAGGTGGATTTTCTTTACACTATATGGTAGCCGCTCATGATCAGGTTAGATTTGCTGAAAATTATTCTGTATATTTGTTAAGAAACGGACCAGACGTGAATAATGAACCAGTGCTTCTTTTATCAGAAACATTAGACAGATCAGCCTGGCAAAATAGATGGATAAATTTACAAGAATATTTGGGAGAAACTTTCCAGATTGCATTCAGACATCATGATGTAACAGGTCAATTGACTTTAAAAATTGATATGTTCCACTTACAACCAAATCCTAATGAACTCGAACCCGGTATTACTCCAATTAGAACTGAACTTTTAGGCAACTACCCTAATCCTTTCAACCCAGAAACCATAATTAACTTCACACTTAGCAAAGAAGCCCCTGTTGTTATTGACATTTATAACATCAGAGGACAAAAAGTTCGTGAGTTAACTAACGATATCTACACATCAGGTAGCCACCAAGTTATTTGGAACGGAACTGATGATAATGGAAGAGCAGTTAGTTCTGGTGTCTATTTCTATCAACTTAATGCAGATAACGTATCTTCTACAAGAAGAATGGTGTTGATGAAATAATTAACCTAAATGATATGATTAAGAGGGAGTGTAAACTCCCTCTTTTTCTTTCAAATCGTTTAGGTTCCATACCTACGGCATGGAATCAAGGTGGGGGGCTCGTTTTCTACGTAGCGATCGATCCCTTCGGGATAAGGTGGAGCTATGTATACCACCTCATCCCGAAGGTGTGGATTTATTTATATAAACCACCTCACACCGAAGATGTCGATTTATATATAATTCCATATCATCCCGAAGGTGTCGATTTATATATTTCCATATCATCCCGAAGGTGTCGATTTATATATAAACCGCCTCACACCGAAGGTGTGGATTTATATATATATAATCCGCCTCACACCGAAGGTGTCGATCGCTACGTAGAAAACGATGCCCCACAAAACTAACACCACACCGAAGGTGTGGGCCAATTGAATATGATAAGAAATATGTCGTTTAGGTTCCATACCTACGGCATGGAATCAAGGTGGGGGGCTCGTTTTCTACGTAGCGACCGATCCCTTCAGGATGATGTGGTATTTATATATAATTCCATATCATCTCGAAGGGATCCCATCTATACCTGTACGGAACGCATAAATGCATTCCCCACATGTCGGCGGCAGTCAGAATTGATACATAATCGGCAGTATAAAATTGACACAGTAAACGGTTCAATTTTGCATGTTCTCCAAAAAAACATATTAATTGGAGAACCTATGATAGGAGAGATTATGTATCATAAGATTAAGCAAGAAAAAGGTAATACATCTGTTCGTGAGACAGCCAAAAAGGTAGGTGTTTCACCGGGAACAGTTCAAAAGTATTTCCAGATGGATTTAAAAGAAGTAAGTGATAAGCTATTGTCACCGACCCGCGATCGCAAGAGTCAGTTCGAGGTAGTTAGTTCATATATTGAAGAGGTATTATCTGCTCATCCTCATGTATCAGCAGTTGTATTGCTTCGCAAGATTAAAGAACGTTTTCCTGATATAAGAGGCAAAGTTCGAGCTTTTCGAGATTTTCTAAAGCCGTTTCGTGAGCAGTTTAAAGATACAGAACCTCGTTATTTTCATCCTGTAAAAACGAGCCAAGAGAGCAGCCAAGTTCAAGTAGATATGGGTGAAATAAGAACAGATTACGATGGTTTTGACAATGCCATTAAGATTTATTTTGTAGTTTTTGTTTTTTCATATTCTCGTATGATGTATGTAAATTATCAAGAACGCCCCTACAAGACAGACGATTTTATCAAAGCACACTTAGAAGCATTTCGCTATTTTGGAGGCATAGCCAAAGAATATGTTTACGATCAGACCAAGCTAGTCGTTGTAAATGAGAAGTATCGTGAGGTTTTATACAATGAGAAGTTTCACAAATTTGCTTTAATAAATCATTTTGCACCAATAGTTTGTGAGGGATACGATCCTCAGAGCAAAGGTAAAGTAGAGCGTGCAATTGGTTATGTAAAATCAAGTTTTTTGGGTTGTGAGAATTTTGAGAATATAGAAGATTTACGTAAACAAGGATTGGAATGGCTAAATGAAGTAGCAAATTGTCGCATTCATGCCACGACAGGTCGTCGTCCTGATGAGATGTTTGAAGAAGAAAAACCATATCTAAATAGAGATTTATATTTGCATAATAGTTCAGTTCAAGTTCGTGCTGACAAGACAAATTTAATAAGTTATAAAGGTAATAAGT
>Ga0099364_10006557_pt1 | contig 16912 bp, 7 predicted proteins | sample TergutTh196P3_FD_73070 | JGI IMG/M metagenome (GOLD analysis project Ga0099364, IMG submission 73070) | Microcerotermes parvus P3 segment gut microbial communities from Pointe-Noire, Republic of the Congo - Th196 P3 | ecosystem: Host-associated > Arthropoda: Insects > Digestive system > Gut ... | reverse complement strand
TTTATTCTTTTATGATTACTACATGAAAGTTACTGATGTAAACTAAAGAACCGCCATATACCGAACGGTATGTATGGTGGTGTGGGAGGACGGTCACCCAATTAATGAGTGACCTCCTACCCGATTTGGGTTTATGCTATAAACCACTACATTGTCACGATTTAAAATCAAAAAACTAAAATTCTGAATTCCAAATTCGCTATCATTTCAACAGCACCATCCTTCTGATATTTGAATAGTCTTCTGTCTGCATCTGATAGAAATAGACCCCACTCGATACAGTTCTTCCATAGTCATCATCACCCATCCATTCGCTGGAATATTTCCCAGATCTGAGATTTTCATCTACCAGAGTTTTTATTTTTTGTCCTCTGATATTGAAAATATCTATTTTTACATGCCCATCTGTAGCTAAATCAAAAGATATCATCGTAGAAGGGTTGAAAGGATTGGGAATATTTCCGGTCAGAGCAGTAACTACTGGTATTTGAGGATCGTCACCAATTGAAGAAATAATGTCAATCGGCTCTGATGTGATAGGATCTGATTCTTGCTCACCATAAACAGCAGTCACAGAATAAGTATATGTTCCATCCAATAAACCAGTATCAGTATAGGTCAAAGCTGTGAGCAATGTCGCTATCACAGACCCATTTCGACGGATTCTAAAACCATCAGGAGTCCCCATAACTGGCGCTTCCCAATCTAGTTTAACTTCATTGCCATCAAGCAATAACCATCTCAGATTTCTAGGTGGGAAATATGCTACGACACCACCACTAGAAGTTACGGTGATTGTATCTAAAGCCAAATAGTTGTTGTCATAGCTATCATGATGTCTGAAAGCTATCCAGATCGTCTGACCCACAAATCCTGTAAGGTCTACGACTCTTTCTTGCCATTCTGGTTCATAACTGGAGATAGTTTCTGTGAACTCTATGGTTTCTGGTGTAAAATTAGCTACCGCATTACCGACTGTTGAGACATAAACTGTGTATGTTTCTGAACTCCATGCTGGATTGCCATGCGGACGTCTAAAGAAAGACAATTCAGCTTCTTCTATGGCACTCGGAAGGATTATCGGTGGAGTAACTAAATAGTTGTTCGGTTGAACCGGTCCTCCGTTGTCTGACCAACTCACAGCCATTGCTGTGCCTTGATGCGGTAATGCCGTACTAGTTCCTGTCCATCTCATCCAATGACTATCTTCCGGTCCGAGATTATGCACTACCCAGCCCGCAGGTGGGAATGTTTCGCTTTCAAAACCTTCTTCTAATAGAATAGATGATGTTAACAAAACAACATCATAGACAAAAGGATTGCTTTGGATTGTTAGACTATTGTTTATATACTCTTCATAGTCAGAAAGATTCACGGTCAGCGTATAAGTGCCACGCCAGACAGCTGGAAAAACTACTGATTCACTAGTAGCTGTTTGTTGATAGATATGATTCGGGTCGCCGGAATTGTTTACCAGACGAACAACAGCTCCATTGACAGGACCTTGATCTGCGGTGATAAGATTTATCGTAACATGCGAGGTCATATCTTTGGAAACCACATTTGATAAAGCTGGAGCTGAAATATTGTTGTTGGTATAAACAGCACGAACTATATATTTATATGCTCCTGTTGTGATTGCTCCCCATGTTGTGTCGGTGGCTGTCAGTCCTGTTACATTCAAGGCGACAACTGTCCAGAGTGAAGGATCAAGAACATCACCATTTTCATCAAGGACTGATCTATAGACATTGAATCCTTCTAAAACACGACTACCAATGGGTGATACGCGGGAATGTCTGTCATCATTGCCCCCAATCAAACTATTACCAACATCCCCTCTACGAGCATTAGAACGAGTGGTAGACATCTCTGGCATCGTTGTGATTCCTTCAGCTCTGTCTGTCAACCTTGGCATTTCAGCTCTTGTTGAAGTATGCTTTACAGACATATCTATATTTCTATTTACTTGAGGCAACTCTAAAGCTCTATTGATGAAATATTCATCAGCGGGGTTTTGCGTAATGATAGTAGGCGGAACTGCACCAGTTACAAATCCGCGAAGCATCCAGTTATTTTCTATATCTGCCAAGCTCATCAAAGTGTTCCAAGCATTATTAAAAAAGATGATATTTCCATAAGTATCTGCCGTAGGTGACATACCGATGCCATAAATTCTTCCAGATTCTACATTGGCTTCCAAACCAAACCAAAACTCACCAGAACTAGGTATAGTAACGGGGTTTGTCAGATTTATCTCATTCCACGCATTCCATACTATTAGATTTGCCGGAATCGCTTGACTATATATTTCTTGCCCAGGGTTCAGAGGGCTTCCAGAACCACCTGTAAAGGCTTTGATAGTGAAAGTGCCTTCACCTGGTCCCGGTGAGGCAGGATTGTTATTTGCCCAAAATTCGACTTTGGACAGCTGTGCTCCTGACACACCTAATGCTTGTAATTGAGCTTGAGTATATCTATGCATACCGAGATGAACAAAAGCATTACCGCTTGTAAGTCCTAATGCTCCTGACAAAGGTCCATCTCCGCCATGAGTTATCCATAAATCTTCTGTTGCCGTAGGCTCTTCCCATTCGATGACCACATTCGCACCTACTTCGGAAGCATATACATTTCTCGGTGGGTAAGCTCTTTCGTATAGCGTAATATCGCCGAGATCAAAAGGTGATGTAACTCCGATTTCTACTAGATCATCAAAAAGCCTATCATAACCCTCTCTGGTAACAGTAAGTGTATATGTAAACCCTGAATAGACATTCGCTATACTAAAGGTTCCATTCGCTATTGAGGTGACCTCATAGTTATCATAACCTTCAAGTATGATATTAGCTCCCGGTAAACCTTGTTGGGTATCTGAACCAATTATGCGCCCGATAACAGTGACTGTAGGTCGAGGTGTCATTTCGATATTATGAGTAGTATTTTCGTTTTCTACAATTTCAGCTGTAAACACATTATTGATGAAACCATGTTTGATTGCTGTAAAATTGGTGTTACCTTCAGGAACATAATTGAAAAAATACTGTCCTTGAGCATCTGAAAAAACTCTTCGATTCGTGCCTGTAAGCCTGATTTCTACCCCTGCTTCGGGCAATCCTGTGGTAGCATGGGTAACTGTTCCAGACAAATGTCCCATTCCAGAAGTATCAAAAAATATTCTGATATTGGGTATCCAGCCTGCAGGAGTTTGACCTGTCGGGTACCCAGTGGCAGGATTATAATGACCACCTGTTCCAGAGTCATTGCGAGCGAAAATAGTTCTGTTTTCTGGGCGAGCTGTAGTTTGCCAATTGTTATTTGAACTATACCAAGCTGTCCAATTTTTTACCACCATGACTACTAGATTGCCTCCACCAAAGGGGAAATCTTCTTCAAGGTTTACTATTACATCATATCTACCAGCTGTTGTGACTTCTAAAGGTGCATCGTAAACTAAAACCCATTCATCATCCCAAGGCACCCATGAAGCATTAGTAGGAAATACTGTTTGCTCTGTAGAACGAAGGTAGAATTGGACATTGATGCCCTCTACGACATGCGTAGAAGCACCATTGAAATCATATTCAAGCCTTGTTATCATTCCACCAGCCGGGATTTCATCGGCATGATAAATTGTTTGAGATATACTATTGTGATAATAATAGTTAACTGGAGCTTCATCAGACCTTGTCGTACTATTTTCGTTTCCAATATAGACTACTGCTGTGCCTGCTGGTTGCACATCTACAGACATAATTTCGGTGTTATTATCAGCTGGATTAATATCCGCTGTATAGTCTACAAAACCGTATATCTGCATTGCACCAGATGTAGTGGGTGTCCATATTACATTGATGCTCAGTATCTCTGCGGAGGCTATAGTTAGCCCTTGTGCTGTTGCTATTTGAACATTATTTCCACCCTCTACTACCTGCATGAGTCGCACATTGTAAGCCGTCCCAGCTATCGATTGAGCGGACATGTTACGGACTAAGACTTGATAAACATTTTCTTGTTGCGCTGTAGGAGTCAGTGAGCCAAAAATATCCCAAGCTGCAAGATCATTTAATCTCGGTAACATCGTGATGTTTCGTGTGCTTGTTTCATTTTCTAAAATCTGGATGTTTGTCTCTTGTGCATCTAAATATAAATCTTTTTTAGCTGTGACACTTATCGTTCCTTGAGGGATAAATGAGATAGTATAGACACCATCTGGACCAGATATCCCCTGTCTGTTTGAACCATCTACAGATACAACCGCACCTTCTACTGCTGCTGGCGGTGTGCCTGTAGTGACAGTCCCTGTGAGCGTTCCCATACCTTCACTGCTGAATATCAAGGTGATATTCGGGAAGGATTCAAGGCGACCACTCGCGGTAGGTAAATTGGCTGGATCATAAGGTGGGTCTGACGCGCTTCCGTCTCTTCTTACAAACATTGTTCTTTGATTGGGAGTTGAGGTATTTCTCCAGACATTGGTGTTCTGGATCTGAGAAGCATATGGTTTTACACCCATGATAACAAGATTACCACCGCTATATATATAAGGAGTATCTAAAACTATTGGCATATCTACCCAGCCAGAGACATTTACTGGTAAAATTCCAGACCAGACATGAGTAAAATTCTCAAAGTCTACCCAACTAGTTGTAGTAGGAAACGATTCTTGGTCAGTTTCTCCTATATAAAGCATCAATTCTATATCTGTAGCAGTAATATTTCCAGCACCATTGAACTCGTAGATGACTTCTGTAAGTAAGCCACCAGCTGTAATATCGCTTGCATGATAAATCGTCTGTGTGACACTCGTTCTATACCAATAGTCAAAAGGAGCGGTTATATTAGTGACCGTGCTACTAGGGTTGCCTATATAGACAGTTCCCGCTGGCATATGACGAATTTCGTTTGAGAAAACAGGGTCAGATTCATTGTTATTGCTGTAAACAGCAGTTACAATATATCTATGTAGTCCCCCATCAAGATTAGCCCAAGAGGGGTCGTTTATAAATAGATTTGTGACTCCAGTATTTATCGTTATCCATGTAGATGGATCTGTATGATTTCCTGAAGGTGCTCGGTAGATATTGTAGCTTTCAAAGGCTCTAGAATCAGAGGAAATATTTTGTCTATTAACAAAAGGTGTAGGGAAAGGTCTGAAAGCTGATGATGAGTTTGTTTTTGACGCTCCTGCGATGATAGTTATGTTTTCTTCTGAGCCACCTTTATCATTTGAACTGATTATTAAGTTTCTATGCTCAGTATCGTAGCTATGATGAGGAATATGGGACAAAACTACTTCTTGACCACTTGGTGCAGAAGCTACTCCCTTTATCATCCAATTTTCTATATCTGGGTCTCCCGGAACGCCATTAGACCATTCACCTTCGATAAAGGTCAGATTACCATAACCATGCATTCCGCCATTTACTAAATCTGTTAAAGCAGCTGGATTACCGCTTGAATAAACATTGTAACCAATCCAAAGTTCAGCATTGGTTGGTATTGGAACAGGTTCTGTCAGCTCTATTTCATTCCAAGCTGATGATATTACTCCTGTCAATGCTTGTGTATGAACGAGAGTTCCTGGTATAGGAATAGCACTCGGCCCACCAGAACCGCCTGTCCATACTCGAATCTCAAAAGTTCCACCAGTGAAATTACCCGTATGGAAAGATACTTTTGTCAATAATCCACCGGATATCCCGAGAGCATTGAGTTGAGCAACGCTGTATCTATGTGCCGAGGTTACGCCCGGTGCTGTTCCCCATGCACCGCCTCCATAAGCAAACTCACCACCCCAGACTTGGTTCGTGATATGAGTAAATTCTATGGCATTGGGATCTGGTATAAATGGCGCATCCCATGTTACATTTACAGAATTACCAGAAGCATGTATAGTAGCTACCACATTACGCGGTGGATAGGTAAGCTCATAAACAAAGACATTACCCAGATTCAAATCTTGAGATCCCACATCCAACTGATGTGTTGAAATACTATATCCCATAGCAGTTACGGTCAAGGTATAAGATTGGTTTGCAAAAACATTGGGTATAGTGAAAACTCCTTGTGCATTTGATGTAACAGGACCAAATGGTGCATATCCTGTCAATGTGACAGTTGCTCCCGAGACTGGTAAATCTGTATCAGAGGCTATAATTGTCCCAGAAACTGTAACTGTGTCTGTTGCCTCTAAAGAAAAATTCTGTGTAATAGTTTCCTCGGCGATTATAGTCACAGAATGAGTTTGAGATACATAACCAAGCAAAGATGCAGTCACATTGTAGGTGTTTGCCGATAAATGGCTTATTGTGTATTGACCTTGAGCATTCGTCTCAACTACTCTATTCGTGCCTTCTACGGCAACACTTGCCCCTGATAGTGGAGTTCCACCGCTTGTGACTGTCCCAGCCAATGAACCTAAACCACTTGTGCTGAACATCAAAGTGATATTAGCGTTATTTGGAGACAGGGTAAATGAACCAGGTGTAAATATACCTAATTCTGGATCATAATCTGGTACTCCCGGTGGAGGATTGCCGTCTGTATGAAGCCAAAGTGTTCTATTGCCGCCTGATGCTGTATGCCGCCAGACATTGTTGTTTGGTATTTCACCTGTCCAATGCGGCTTTTGAACCATTATGACTAAATTTCCACCTGTATAAGCAAAAGGTGTGTTAAAGACGATAGGTATATCATGCCATCCCTGTACATTGGTTGGCAGTGAGCCTTCCCACACCAATGTAAAGTTTTCATAAGTGACAAATTCGCCAGCATTATTGGCAGCGAAGACATTTTTATCAGTCGTGCCTACCCACATTTTAAATGGTATGTCTGCTGGCGGAGGTGTCGTACTGCCTTGATATTCATAGACAACCCCTGTCAATAAACCACCAATATTAATATCTTCACCTAAATAGATTGTCTGAACAATACTTCTTCGCCAATAATAATTAAATGGGGCATTTGTAGAATTTAAGGTGCTAGTAGGATCGCCGATATAAACCATTGCAGTTCCTGCCTCAAGTATATCCAATGTTATTGGCTCTGTAGCATTGTTATCTTGGTTTGTATCTATTGGAAAATCTGCAAACCCATATATTTCCATTGATCCTGAATATTCGGGTATCCAAGATACATCTAAAGTCATAGTTTCGCCAGCAGCTATTGTTTGACCTGATGCTGAAGCAAGAACTATATCTGTTCCACCTGTCACTACTTGTCTAAGTCGCACATTGTAAGCAGTTCCCGCTATTGAGGAAGCTGACATATTTCTGATGGTTACCTGATATATATTCATTGTTTGAGCTGTTGGCATTGTATTACCAGTGATTGTTAAAGCTGCGATATCGTTTTGTGTTGGACTCATACTGATATTTCGCGTCGTTGTTTGGTTAGCTACTATTGAAATATTTGTTTCATGAGCATTTTGATACAAATCTTTTGTTGCCGTGATATTGATAGTCCCCGGTTGGATGTGCGAAATCGTGTAAGCTCCAAGTTCATCGCTGATAGCACTGTTTGAGCTACCATCTATCGAAACTGTTACTCCAGCTAAAGGATTACCACTAGTGCTGACAACACCTGATAAAGTTCCCAATCCGGATGTGCTAAATATGAAACTAGCATTAAAAATTAAGGATTGAACTGATGATGCAGCCGGTAATGAAACCGAAGGATTATATGTAGTAGTGTCTGAGATAAGATTGAGTGTCCTACCAGTACCTGTTGCTGTTGTTTGCCAACCGGTTGTGGAACCAGAAAGGTCGTCTTGCATCAGTTTATGATACATGATAGCTAAATTTCCACCAGTATATGGAAATGGTGTGTCCAAAGTGATCATGATATCAACTATTCCTGTCACATTTACTGGTAAAGTTCCTTCATAAACTAAAGTAAAATTATTAAATGGTATCCAGCTACTTGAGGTAGCGAAAGTATCAGGGACATTTTCGCCAGAATGCAGATAAAGTCGCACAGGGAAAGTATCATGAGCTAAGCCTTCACCACGGAACCTTAATGTTACATCTGTTATCAGACCAGTCGCTGTTATTTCGCTGTCTAAATAAATTGTTTGTCCTACATTGTTTCCCCACCAATAACTAAATGGCAGAGTATTGTTAAATGTAGTGCTATTTTCATCACCGACATATACTTCGAGAACGCCTTCGGGAAAAACTCTGACATTTAAGGGTGGACTTTGGTTGTTCGCTGGGTTTTCATCTGCTCCCCATACAATTTCTCCATGAATAGGGAATAAACCTGTAGTATTGGGTGTCCAATTGAAATTGAATAGATGAAAAGCACCACTTGTTAAATTTACACCTGCCTGTGTCCCGATTTGTGTTGTGCCTTGCGTCAGGCGGACTGTGTAACCATTGGCGGGATTGGCGCCCAAATTATCTACTCTGAAAGAATAGGAATTTGTTGTATTGACATTGACAGTGACAGGACCTGTTACAGAAGTAGCAGATAAATCATTGTCAAGCTGATTTTCTGCAAACCCGCGTATCATCCAATGATCGTCATATATTCCACCTTCATGTGCATACAATGTCGTCCATGTCGTTCCATCAAAAACTACATCTCCAAATCCATACAATGCTGGTGGATCATCCTCATATCCAGCCCAGATAGACCCTACATTGCCAGCTGCATTGGTGTCAGCTGTCCAACTGATCCACAATTCTTGACTGCTCAGAATTGGAATTTGCGTATCAAGGATGACTGTAGTCCAACTATTAAAAGTCGGGGTGAATGGTTGTTCTAAAACCAGAGTTCCCGGATTGAAAGTTCCCATTGCACCACCAGTATTTGAACCTCCGGTGCGTATCTGAATCCTGTAGTTCTGTGCAACTGCTTGACTTTGAGCTGGGCTACTCACAATGATTGCAACCCGCGTCAAAACATGGCCTGCTACTCCTTTTTCTATCAGTTGAGCAGGTGTAAACCTGTGCGTAGGTATCCAGTCTGGATGTCCATAAAAAAAGTCATGCGACGCATAGTCGCCTTTTAAGTGAGTAAACCATACATTTCTCTCACTGCCTTCTGAAAATGGTCCTAAACCATCTTGACCAAACCAAATCCCTTCTGTAGGGATATCATACTTTTCAATAGCGATTCCCCTCTCTGGGTTGATTGTTCTTTGATTTTCTTGAGCGGTTAATAATCCAATCATCAAGCCCATCAATAAAATTACTAAGAGGACATGTTTAAACTGTCCTTTACCTAAAAGTAATTTGTTCATAATCGTCTCCTATATTTTATTTATCTATTTTTCTCAAAAATTTTAACACTAAAAATACACACTTTATGCTACTCTCAGAACATTTACTATACAAAATAACATGATCTTGAAACTTTTGGACATGTAAAAAAAAAGCCATGTTTTTGTCAAATCTTTTTTTTCCCCACTTTTCTTATTGTAGTGGCAATCTCCGATTGCCATAGACTTCAGTTCTTATTCTTTGAATACTCCAGAGGAATTATGGCTTCGTAGCGGCAATCTCCGATTGCCATAGACTTAAGTTCTTATTCTTTGATTATTCCAGAGGAATTATGGCTTGGTTGAAATTGGTTACCATAATAAAGGTTACATCCCGTAGGAGTCCACTCCGAAAACCCGACTTTTAATTAATTATTAACATACTATGCACATGCCGAAGGTATGTGAAGCTAGGTAGAAAAAAAATCTATAAAAACCTCTCCTACCCTGAAAGGGTAGGTCGTTTAATAGGGTGGGACGAAAGGAGATATAGAACTTCTGTAGAAAATGCTATTAATCTCATTACAATAATCGCCCCACCCTTTCAGGGTGGGGTAATTTGGTGTATGTCATTTTCTATTAAACGTCCGACACCTTCGGTGTGCGTAAGGTATGATTTTATGAAAATATACTTTTCGGACTGCACTCAATAACACATTATGATAATATCTTATGCACCAAAAAATAATAAAATGTATCAAGAAAAAATATCTTATGTTTATATATTGTTAGATAAGAATAAAACATGAATAAAAACAATATAAAAAACATTACAAAAAACTCTGCTGTCATGTCTATTGCAGTTTTTTTTAGTAGAATTTTAGGACTTGTTCGTGATCAAGTCATGGCTGCGTTTTTCGGAACAAGCTTTATCAATGATGCTTTTAATATAGCATTTTACATTCCAAATTTATTGAGGCAATTATTTGGAGAGGGAGCTTTATCGGCTGCCTTTGTGCCTATTTACAATGAATTTGGTTTGAAAAGAGGAAAAAATTATCAATTTATTTTTGCTCTCAATGTATTGTCTATTTTGTCTTTTTTCTTGTTGGTATTAAGTTTGTTAGGTGTAATTTTTGCTCCTTTGATTGTCAGAATTATTTACCCCGGTTTAAGTGTTGAAACTTCAGAGCTGGCTATAAAATTATGTCGATTAATGTTTCCTTATATGTTTTTTATTGGTTTATCATCAACCTTTATAGCCATTTTAAATTCTCATAATAAATTTTTTATTACTGGTTTATCATCGGGACTTTTGAATATTGGTTGGATTATTTTTGTTTTATTCGGAGCTTATGTTTTAAAAAAAGAAACTTCAGACTTGGTGTATTTTGCTGCTTATGGAGTCATGCTTGGCGGTTTTTTACAAACTATCATCAATCTGCCTATTTTGAAAAAAGTTGGCTATCATTTCAAAATCATACTTCGCGTAAAAACTACTGCTATGAAAATGCTCTGGAAAAGGTTTTTACCCGGTGTCATTGGGGTTGGAGTTCGTGAAATTTACCTCATTACAGATGCCCTGATAGCTTCTTTTTTGCCTATAGGAAGCATCACCGCTCTCGGTTTTGGGAGTCGTTTGATGCAATTACCTCTCGGAATTTTTGGCATTTCTGTGGGAACTGCTGTCCTACCTGAATATTCAAGGCAATTTACAGAAAAAAGATGGACTGATATTTCTGAAACGCTAAGCTATTCTCTACATTTCATTTTATATTTTCTCGCTCCTATTACGGTGATAATGATTATGGGTAGTGATGTTTTTATCCGTTTGCTTTTTCAAAGAGGATTATTTGATGAAACCGCTGTTCAAATGACTAAACTGGCTCTGATTTATTACACCATTGGTCTTAGTTTTTTAGGGTTAAATCAAGTCATTACTCCCTTATTTTATGCTGTTAAAGACACTAAAACTCCTGTTAAAATTGCCGCTTGTATGCTTTTTTTGAATATAACTCTAAAAATTATTTTGATGCAGTTTATGGATCATGCTGGTATCGCATTGGGGACGAGTATAACTGCTTTTGTTCAATTTTTTGTGATACTAATATTGCTAAAAAAGAAATTGCCGGAAATAAAACTTCTTGTTCCATTGAAAAATATTTTGAAATTATTTATCATCCTGGCTGTTTTAGTTGCTATTATATGGATTTCTAAAATTTTCTTATTCAATATTTTTTCAAGCATAGAACAGACCAGCGGATTTATAAACAATTTATTTTATGCTGTTTCCTTATTGACAATTGCTTTTGTCACCGTAATTATTGGTTTTCATTTTTTAAAACCAGTGTATTACCAAGAAGTTGCCAGTAGGCTTATTGCAAGGTTGAGAAGGAAGAACAATTTATGAAAAATGATAATCTACCCGATAAAATTGAGCTTCATGACAAATTAGCCAATCTTCCCATAGAACCCGGCGTTTATTTGATGTATGACAAAAACAAAGTTGTCATCTATGTGGGAAAAGCAGCCAATCTAAAAAATCGTGTCAAAAGCTATTTTGGAGGCTCTGCACTTGATAATAAAACTACTCATTTAGTTACAAATATCAACGATTTTGAATATATTATCACTAATTCTGAGCAAGAAGCATTTATTCTCGAAGCAAACCTTATCAAGCAATATCAACCGAAATACAATATTGTATTAAAAGATGATAAAAAATATCCTTTTATCAAAATTAATCTTAAAGAGGATTTCCCTTGTATTGAAATAACTCGTGATTTGCTTAAAGATGGAAGTTCATATTATGGACCTTACACCGATTCGAGACAGTTGAGAAAACTACTTAGAGATTTGGAATGGATTTTTCCTCATAAAACATGCAAGAAAAATGTTGTAGAAAATGTGAATATTATTCCGCAGCAGACTTCTGGAAAAAGAGCTTGCCTGAATCATCAAATGGGTAAATGTCCCGGTCCCTGTATTGGTAAAATTTCAAAAGCTGATTATACAAAACTTATTAATAAAATATCGAAATATCTACTCGGAAAAGATGATGATATAATTAAAGAATTGAAGTCAGAAATGGAGGATTGTGCTGAACATCTCGCTTTTGAAAAGGCTGCTAGGTTGAGAGATCAAATGAACTATATTGAGACTCTAAAAAAGAAACAACATGTATATTTTAACGACCTTCAAGATAGAGATATTATCGCCTTTTACAAAGAAGAAAAACATATTGCTGTCACTATCCTGAAAATGATAAATGGTAAAATAAGTAATAAAGAAGTCTTTAGTTTTAAAAATTATGCAGACGAAAGACCTGAAGCCGTTTTGAGAGCTTTTTTATTACAATACTACAATCCCCCACCACCTCACAAGGCAGGCTCAAGGGAAGATTTACAGGATAAAGAAAAAAATCTACCTTTTCAAATCCTCCTTCAAATCGAACCAGACGATTTTGATTCTCTCAATATTATTTTTAATAAAAGACTCTTAGTCCCTGCCAGAGGAGAATATAAACAACTCATTGAAATTTGCAAAAAAAATGCCTTTGACTACATTGAAAGCATTAAACTCAGTCATCTCAGAAAATCTACCCGCACTATTATCTCTATTCAAAATTTAAAAGAATTTATAGGTCTAAAAAAACTACCCCGAAAAATTGTTTGCATTGATGTGTCTACAATTCAAGGCTCTGAAACGGTTTCTTCTCTGGTTTTTTTTGAAAATGGAAAACCACTAAAAAAACAATATCGACATTTTATTATTAAATCCGTTGTAGGACAAGATGATTTTGCTAGTATAGCGGAAACATTGAGTAGATATTTAAGCAATTTAAAAATTACCAATGATGAAGCAAAAAATGAAGTTGTAGACAAAATTTGGGAAATTCCTGATTTGATTATCATTGATGGGGGTAAGGGTCAGTTAAGCTCTGCAGCAAAGATTTTATCTGATTTTAAAGGCAATTTAACACAAACAGAAACCAAAATTGATAATAAATTTTTATCTATAGAAATTATCTCGATTGCCAAAAGAATTGAAGAAATATTTCTTGTAGGTCAGTCTGCATCTATCATCATTCCCAAAACAAGTTCCGCACTCAAACTTATCACTCAAATTCGTGATGAAGCACACAGATTCGCTATCAGTCACCATAGAAAAAGACGCTCCAATAGAGTTCTCAGTAGCAAACTTGACAATGTCAAAGGTCTCGGAGAAGAAAAAAAATTTTTACTCTTAAAAGAATTTGGCTCAGTTGAAAATATTAAAAATGTAGAAAAAACAGAACTTATGAAAATTAAAGGAATAGGGGAAAGTCTAGCTGATAATATTTTAAATACAATAAAAGAATAAAAAATCCATTTTCCTATAAACTCCCGAAAATCAGTGAAAATCAGGCCAATCTGTGTTCCCAAATATCTGCTTTCAAAAAAAACTTGTCAAAATTTCTTATTTAAAATTTTTGGTTACAATAATAAAAATATATTTGTTTATAAAGAGGTAATTATGGCTAAAACATCTGATATACGAAATGGTATGATGATTGAATTTAAAAATGGTATTTACCAAATAACTGAGTTTCTACATGTCAATCCAGGCAAAGGACAAGCCTTTGTCAGAACTAAAATGAAGAACATCAAGACTGGTAAAGTTCTCGAAAACACCTTTAAACTCAGCGAAGAACTTATTGAAATCAGAGTTGAAAAATTTCGCAAACAATATCTTTATCGCGATGGCGAACACCTTATTTTCATGGATTTAGATTCTTATGAGCAAACTCCTATTGATATTGAGATTGTTGGTGAAGATATCAAATATCTCATGGAAGGAATGGAACTCGACATGCTCCTCAGCGAAAAAGGCGAAGTCATGGGTATCGACCTCCCAATCACTGTTATTCAAACCATAGCTGAAGCAGAACCAAATGTCAAAGGAAATACCGCTTCCTCTGGTGGTGGTAAAAAAGCTGTTACAGAAACCGGCCTCGTTGTTATGGTGCCTTTCTTTGTTGAGACTGGAGAAAAAATAAAGATTGATACTCGAACTGGAAATTATATGGAGAGAGCATAAATAGATGATTGTTAATGGAAAAGAAGTTCATCTTGAAGCAAAAGTTTTTCTTTTGGACTTTTTAAAAAAACATAACTATGATCTAAATAGAATAGCTGTTGAAAAGAACGGAATGATTGTTCCCAAAAAATCTTTTGATACAGAATTGATCTGTAATAATGACAAAATTGAAATTGTTAATTTCGTGGGTGGTGGTTGAAAAAAGTTACTCTCTTAGGAAAAAATAAATATGCATGATCCCTTGATTATCGGTGGAAAGAAATTTAATTCTCGATTTATTCTCGGTTCCGGGAAGTTTTCTTTAGATATGACTAAACTGGTGATAGAAAATGGTGGTGTAGAAATGGCTACTTTGGCTTTGAGAAGAGCTAATACAGGAGGAAAAGAGAATATTTTGGATTTTATACCCAAAGGTATTACGCTTCTACCCAACACTTCAGGAGCCAGAAACGCCAAAGAAGCTGTTCGTATTGCACATCTCGCTCGCGAGCTGGGTTGTGGAGATTTTATCAAAATAGAAGTTATTAATGATAGTAAATATCTTCTTCCGGATAATCATGAAACTATTAAAGCTATCGAAATTCTTGCTAATGAAGATTTTATAGTTATGCCATATATGTACCCAGATTTAATCGCCGCAAGACAAATGCGTGATGCTGGTGCTGCTTCCATTATGCCCCTCGGATCGCCTATTGGTAGCAATAAAGGTCTGTTAACCAAAGATTTTATTAAAATTTTAATAGAAGAAATTGATTTACCTATCATCGTCGATGCAGGTATTGGTAGACCCTCACAAGCCTGCGAAGCAATGGAACTCGGCTGTGCTGCCATCATGGCAAATACTGCTGTCGCTACTGCAAATGATATCCCTTTGATGTCTTTAGCTTTTAAAAAAGCCATTGAAGCAGGAAGACTAGCATGGTTAGCTGGATTAGGACGAATTTTAGAGTTTGAAGCAGAGTCTTCTAGCCCTTTGACAGGATTTTTAGATTAACTTTAGTGGCTTTCGCATTGATAAAAGCATGTTTTCATAAAATCATACCTTTCGTGATGCTGTCTGTAGTGGCGGAGCTTGCCTCCGTCCAAACATATTGTATAATGGCAAATTGGACGGAGGCAAGCTCCGCCACTACAATCACATACTACCGAAAGTTGACACATATAGGGTAACCCTTGCGTTTACCAGCAATTTAAGCGGGTAGGGACAAGCTATAACCATACAATTTTGCTCTTTTCGTAGTGAAACCGACTCTTCGAAGAGAGGTCATTTATCGGGGGGGGATTAAATTATGAACAATATCTTAAATATAATTTTTCAATTTATAAAAAATTATTCTTATGAAAAATACTCTGAAAATGATATTTCAATTTCTTTACAAAAAGAATCTTTAAATATTCATGATTTCGGTGTATTGTTATCACCAGCTGCCGAATCTTTTCTCGAAAAAATGGCTCATCGTGCAAAAAATGAGACACGAAAACATTTTGGCAATGCTATCTCCTTATATACTCCCTTATATTTATCAAATTATTGCGAAAATAATTGTATCTATTGCGGATTCAATACAGAAAATAAAATAAAAAGAGGAAAATTGTCTTTACCAGAAATAGACAATGAACTAAAAGCAATAGCTAATACTGGATTGAAAGAAATCTTGTTATTAACTGGCGAAGATAGATCCAATACAAATGCAGATTATATTGGCAAAGCTATAAAACTTGCCTCAAAATATTTTACCACTATTGGCTTGGAAATATATCCACTCAATGTGGATGAATATGCATATTTATATAGTTGTGGTGCTGATTTTGTGAGTATCTATCAAGAAACTTACGACATAGATTTGTATCAAAAACTCCATGTCTGTGGACCCAAAAAAGATTTTATTTATCGTTTTGAATCTCAGGAAAGAGCTTTAAATGCCGGTATGAGAGGTGTTAGTTTGGGGTTTCTCTTAGGACTGGGAGATTTTCGTAAAGATGCTTTTGCTACAGGATTACATGCCTATTTTTTACAACAAAAATTTACAGATGCCGATATAGCATTTTCTGTTCCAAGATTGAGAATAAATAGTTTTAGTGACCCAAATTTCAATTCTCAGATTTCTTCTGAAAAAAATCTTTTACAAACTATGCTGGCTTATAGATTATTTATGCCTTTCTCATCTATAGCGATTTCTACACGCGAAAGAGCAGCTTTTAGGGACAATGTTATTGGTATAGCTGCGACAAAAATATCAGCTGAAGTTAAAACTAGTGTAGGAGGACATATTGAAAAAAAAGGTGATGAACAATTTCGAATTTCTGACTCAAGAAATGTTTCACAAATCCATAATGCTATAATTAGTAAAAGATTACAACCTATATATGCCGATTTTATTAGTATGAGGATTACTTAATTAATGACCGCATTCCGAAAAGTATATTAATAAAATTTTACCTTGCATAAGCCTCTTAGGTATGTGAGTCTCCGTAGCAGAAATCTCCGATTTCCCACTCCAAAATTTTACCTTACACATGCCGAAGGTATGTGAAGCTATGTAGAAAATGATGTAAAACCACAAAACCGCATCCCGTAGGGATGCAACCAATCTATTGGCATTCGTAGGGAACGCATGTATGCGTTCC
>Ga0099364_10006556_pt1 | contig 16912 bp, 18 predicted proteins | sample TergutTh196P3_FD_73070 | JGI IMG/M metagenome (GOLD analysis project Ga0099364, IMG submission 73070) | Microcerotermes parvus P3 segment gut microbial communities from Pointe-Noire, Republic of the Congo - Th196 P3 | ecosystem: Host-associated > Arthropoda: Insects > Digestive system > Gut ... | reverse complement strand
TGACGAAGGCGGTTTATTGCGATGACTGCGATTTTAAAGTGCGTGACGAGTTGCCCACGATTGAGGTTGATGTTGTCAATGGCAAGGTTGAAATACGCAATAATGCTAATGTGTTTTTCTCGACTAAGGGATATTACTTGACTGATGGGGAGAGCGAGTGGGCATTGTCGGCGATGTTGGTTAGATCGCGTGAAACGGTTGTGATTGGCGGTAGGAAGCGGGATAGTGGTTTGCCGAATAGCGGTGTGGTTTGGTTAAGTAAATAGATTGAGGAGGAAACGAAATAATGACAGGGAGAAAAAAGATTGTTTTTGTCGATGACCAGGTTTCAAACCTTATGATTGGCAGAAATGTACTATCGACGGACTATGACGTATTTACAGTTCCGTCTGCGGATAAGATGTTTGCGCTGATTGAAAAATTCAGCCCCGACCTTATTCTTTTAGATGTGGAAATGCCCGAGATGAACGGGTATCAGGCGATTGAAAGGCTTAAAGCTAAACCGGAAACGGCGAATATACCGGTTGTTTTCTTGACGGCAAAAACCGATGCGGGGAGCGAGCTTAAAGGGCTTAGTCTCGGCGCGATTGATTATATTTCCAAGCCGTTTTCGCCGCCGCTTTTGCTTAAGCGAATTTCTAACCACCTATTAGCGGCGGAACAAAAGAGGCAGCTTGAAAAGCAAAAGGAACAGCTTCAAAAGTACAATGAGAATCTTGAGGATGCAATTAAGGAAAAAACAAAGACAATTATAGAGCTTCAAAATGCCGTGCTTGAAACAGTGGCGGAGCTTGTGGAAACTCGTGATGCGACGACCGGAGGACATATTGAACGCACCCAGATTTACTTGAGGACACTGTTTGATGGTTTAAAGGAAACCGGAATCTATTTGGACGAAATAAAAGAGTGGGATGTTGAGATGATTATTCGCTCTGCGCAGTTGCATGACGTAGGCAAAATCTCAATCAGAGAAGATGTGCTGAACAAGCCGGGCAGGCTCACCCCCGAAGAATTCGATGAAATGAAGAAGCATACGATTATCGGCGGGAAAATCATCGAACATATTCAGGAACGCACAACTAAGCAAGAATTTTTGGAGTTTACAAAAACAATGGCGGTCAGTCACCATGAAAAATGGGACGGAAGCGGCTACCCTTATGGTCTTAAAGGGAATGATATTCCGCTTGAGGGGCGATTAATGTCGATTGTTGACGTTTATGACGCGCTTGTTTCCGAGCGGCCGTATAAAAAAGCGTTCACGCATGAAGAGGCGGTCAAGATTATCAAGGACGGAAGCGGCAGTCAATTCGACCCCATATTGGTGGAACTGTTTTTGCACGAGCAGGATAAGTTTAAAAAGACTGCCGAAAGTATACGTACTTCGAGTTTGTTCACGAGTGAGATTTTGGGTTAGGGATTGTGAGGTTGATAAAACAGCACAGCATACCGGGTTGAGGATTGCGGAGGGGGTGTTATGTGTGTAACTTTGAAGTGAGGAATAAAGGCAATGGCAACGAAATCTTTTGATATGGCAAAAAGGAACAAAGCCGATGAGTTTTATACTCAATGGGTTGACATAGAAAAAGAAGTGCAAGCATACTTAGAGTTTAATCCTGATGTTTTCAGAGATAAAACTGTTTTATGTCCTTGTGATGACCCTTATGAAAGTAACTTTTTTAAGTATTTTGCACTGCGTTTTAATGATTTAGGATTAAAAAAGCTGATTGCGACTTGTTACATTGGTTCGCCTGTTTCAAGTTCGCAGTTGACTTTGTTTAATGATGAACCGGATGATGATAAGACTACGAGAGTGCCGCATAAAATTGAGATTACGGGAGTTGAGGGTTATAATAAAGATTCAGCTAATGATTTAGCAGACGTTGAATGGCTTCTTGCCAATAAGAAGAATGTACTCACCCGCCTTGAGGGGGATGGTGATTTTCGTAGTGATGAGATAAAGGCTCTTCGAGATGAAGCTGATTTTATCATAACTAACCCACCTTTTTCGTTGTTCCGTGAGTTCATGGCATGGATTACGGAAGCCCAAAAGCAGTTTTTAGTTATCAGTAATATGAACGCTATTACCTACAAAGAGATTTTCCCATTAATAAAAGATAACCGTATGTGGATGGGGTTAGCTTTCGGGAGAAGTTTTCAAGGGTTTATAGTACCGAAAAGCTATCCTTTAAGCGGTTCTGAAGCAAGAATAGATGAGCAAGGAAATAGAATAGTGTCAACCAACAATACTATCTGGCTTACAAATATTGACCACGGTCGCCGTCATCAACCGCTTCAACTTATGACAATGGAGAAAAACCTCAAATTCAACAAACATAAAGAAATCAGAGGTAAAGGAAGCTACGATAAATACGACAATTATGATGCTATTGAGGTGCCTTTTACCGATGCTATTCCCTCTGACTACGATGGGGTGATGGGTGTACCCATTTCTTTCCTCCATAAATATTGTCCGGAACAGTTTGAGATTATAAAGTTCAGAAAGGGAAATGATGATAAGGATTTATCTATAAATGGCAAATGCCCATATTTTAGAATTTTAATTAAAAATAAAAGGTGAGGATTGAAAATGAAAAAGCAAACAGACCGACTAAGGGCAGAAAAAATAAGAGGTCAAGGACCAAAAGAAATATTTGGCGAAAACGCCCAAATGCACGATATATCTGTTAATAAAGTTTCAAAAATTGTTTTTGAAACTTTAAAAGATGTTTTTACAAATCTCAAATTTCGGTTTAGAGACAGCATTGGAAAGAAAGAAATCAATGAAAAACTCAATTCAGTTGATTCAAGGTTGGGGGTAACGATACTTGTCGAAAAATCATCAATAAGGCCTGACGGTGGAGTAATTGAAGTTAAAGACAAGGATGGAAAATGGCGTATTGTTTTAGTGTGTGAAGCCAAACATCAAGGAAAAGATATTGAAAATATCCGAAATGGAATTTTGGTTGGCAAAAACAGCAACCAAGAATTAATGGTAGCCGGGAATGCTATTGAGCGTTCCCATAAAAATATTAATGAAATAAGAAACATTATGATTGATGAAAAACACTTTCCCTATATTTTGTTTTTACAAGGCTCAAACTTTCTTACAGAACCAATAAAAGTAAAGCGACCGGACGGAACAGAGGTTGTTTTGAAACACGACATAGGTTCACTAAACAGAATTGACAGATTGACTTCCGCAAACTATAGTTTACCTATCAACCAAAATAGTTGCGAAAACATATTTATATCCGTTGACGGACAATCCGTTATGTTGCAAGCAGTATCAATTTATACAAAACCAACTGAATGGACTGTTGAAGAAATGTTGCCGATAATGATGGAGGTTTCACGCACTTCCCTAAAAATTATAGGCTTAGGTGTTTAGGACTGGGCGTTTAGAGGTTGCACAAGCTTGGTTTCAGTGCAATGAGGTATGCGAATCGCTTGACCCGGAAGGGGGGAAAACAAGAAGAAAGCTATAATTCAATTTAAAAGTTATCCCCCCTCACGTGTTCACACTACCGCTCATTGCCCATCAATTTCACCATTACCGCTTTTTGAGCGTGAAGTCGATTCTCCGCCTCGTCAAATATGACATTCGCGTGTTCTTCCATAACTGCGGCTGTAATTTCCTCCTCTCGTTTTGCGGGAAGACAATGTAGTACAATCGCGTCGGGTTTTGCGTGTTTCAGCAAGTCATGACTTACTTGATAGCCCTTGAATGCCTGTCTGCGGTCGTTTACTTCGCTCTCCATGCCCATTGATGCCCACACATCGGTAATAACGACATCAGCATCACGCGCCGCCTTAACAGGCTCGGATAGCAACTCGAAATTGTTGTAATCTGCCGCAAAATCCAAAACTTTTTGGTCGGGGTGATACCCGGAAGGGCAGGCGAGCGAAACATCCATGCCGACTTTCAAGCAACCGACAGTCAGCGAGTTCGCCATGTTGTTCCCGTCACCGATATAACATAGCTTCAGACCCTCAAGCTTGTTTTTGTATTCGCGGATTGTCATTAAGTCGGCGAGTACCTGACACGGGTGCGAAAAATCAGTAAGCCCGTTTATAACGGGTATTTCCCCGTATTGAGCTAATTTTTCAACATCGTCCTGCTTATAAGTCCTTATCATAATCCCGTCTAAATATCTCGACATTACCCGTGCGGTATCTTGAATCGGTTCGCCGCGTCCTATTTGCAGTTCCTGCGATGACAAAAACAGTCCATGCCCGCCGAGTTGGTATATTCCCGCCTCAAACGAAACGCGGGTTCGCGTTGATGCTTTTTCGAAAATCATTCCGAGCGTTTTCCCTTTTAGAACCTCGTGCGGGATTGAATGCTTTTTCTCGTATTTAAGTTGGTCTGCAAGATTGAGAATTTCAATAATCTCCTCGGTAGTCAAGTCGAGCAATTTTAATAAGTGTTTCATTGCAAAATTTCCTCCAGTATTTTTAATCCTTTATCGAGTGTTTCGCGTTCAATGTTAAGCGGGGGGAGAAGTCTCAGCTTTTCCTTTGCCGTCAACACCAGTAATCCCTTTTCAAGTGCCGATTTTACTACATCGGGCGACTTTTTTGTTTTGAGAGTAATTCCGAGCATAAGCCCTTTTCCGCTTATTGAAACAACCTCGTCAAGTTTTGACAGCCTGTCGCGGATATAATCGCCCTTTGCGGCAACCTCATTAAGGAATACCGAGTCCGACACTTTATCGAGGACAACGCTCCCCCCCGCCGCAACAACGGGATTCCCGCCGAAGGTTGAGCCATGAGTCCCCGCTGTCAGCACCTTTGAGCATTTTTCGTTTGCGAGACAAACTCCGCCCGGAAGTCCGCCGAATAACCCCTTAGCCATTGTGGTTACATCGGCTTTGTAGCCGTAATGCTCTCCCGCTGTGAATTTCCCTGTCCTCCCTGCGCCTGTCTGGACTTCATCGGCAATAACAAGAATGTCCTTTTCGGAACAGATTAAATAAAGCGAATCGACAAAGCTTTGTTCTAACGGGATTACACCGCCTTCGCCCTGAACATATTCAATCATTACGGCACATACATCATCGCCGAGTTTTTCTGCTAAACCAACGGTATTATCGGGTTCAATATAATCAAAGCCTTCAGCAAACGGGAAAAAGTGGTTGTGCATTTCGGGTTGTCCCGTTGCCGTCAGTGTAGCGACAGTTCTTCCGTGAAACGAGCCGTTTAGTGTTATTATCTTGTTACGGTTCTTGCCGTATTTATCATGGCTGTATTTACGCGCAAGCTTAATCGCACATTCATTCGCCTCCGCCCCGGAATTGCCGAAGAACAGGTTTGAGTAGCCCGTAACAGCGCAGAGCTTTTCCGCAAAATCGGCGGCGGGCTTGGTGTAGTAGAGGTTGGAAACGTGCTGTAAAGTCCTGACTTGCCCGCATACCGCTTCCACCCAGTCTTTATCGCAAAATCCGAGTGAATTTACGCCAATTCCCGACCCAAAGTCGATATATCCGCTCACAGATGCTCCTTGCCCCTTATCAAGCTCGGCTTGATTCCTTCCGTAGGACTGCATGATAAATTTATTAGTTTTTTCTATTATAGTACTCATACTTTTTAATATCCTTTCGTAATCATAGTTCCCGTCCCCAAATCGGTAAGCAATTCGAGTAAAATCGAATGAGGGAGTCTTCCGTCGATTATATTAGTTTTTTCAACGCCGCGCCTTACCGCTTCAACACAGCAGTCTGTTTTTGGAATCATTCCGCCCGATATGATTCCCTTGCTTTTTAAATCGGCAATCTCGTTGACTTTGATTTTACGTATAATGCTTTCGGGGCAGTTTATGTCATGTAAAACTCCAGGCGCATCTGTCATAAGAATGAGGTTTGCCGCGCCGATTTCTGCGGCAATCTGCGCGGCGGCGATGTCCGCATTGACATTAAGGCTTTCACCCGTTTTAACCGACGCGCTGACTGTTGCTATTACGGGGATATAGTTTTTTTCGAGCGCGTTAAATATTATTTCGGGGTTGACCTTTGCAATTTCGCCTACATAGCCCAATTCCTCTGACAATTGCTCTGCTTGAAGCATTCCGCCGTCAAGACCGCAAAGCCCGATTGCTTTGCCCTTGTTTTCGTGCAACAGCTCTACCAAATCCTTGTTGACTTTGCCGCACAGCACCATTTGTACTATGTCAATTGTTTCTTTATCGGTACAGCGCATTCCGTTGACAAATTTAGGCTCTTTCCCTATTTTTTTGAGCATTGAATTAATTTCGGGTCCGCCTCCGTGAACTAATACTATTTTTACTCCGCAAAGAGACAGCAAGACAATATCGGACATTACCGCCTGCCTGAGTTTGTCGTCAAGCATTGCCGCTCCGCCGTACTTGACTACTACAATTTTGCCGTAATACTCTTGAATGTAGGGCAATGCCTCGTTTAGAATCTGCGTTCGTGTATTGTTATCAATTGTATTTTTCAAAACTTTTATTCCTCTCTAACTCCTGTAGTCGGCGTTTATTCTTACATACTCTTCTGTTAAATCGCACCCGAATGCCCGACCGCATACATTTGCGGGGTGATGGAGGTCGATGTATATCTGAACCTCTTCCTCACTTAGAATCGCAGTCGCCTCTTTTTCCGAAAACGGAACTCCCATGCCGTTGCGGCAGACGATTACCTCTCCTTTTGCAGAGCCGAGTTTAACGTCCGCCTTGCTTACGTCAAAATCATCCGCAATGTCCGCGGCGTATCCCATTGCACAGAGTATTCTTCCCCAATTGGCATCCGCCGCCCCTATAGCCGCCTTGACTAAACTGCTCGACACTACCGATTTTGCAATTGAATTGGCGGTTTTATCATCGGGTGCATTTTCCACATAACACTCAATCAGCTTTGTCGCACCCTCACCGTCCCGTGCCATTTTCCGCGCTAAGTCTGTCATTACCACGTTTAATGCTCCTGCAAACTGCCCGTAATCTTCGTTTCTTACAACGATTTTCTTATTACCTGCCAATCCCGATGCCATTATGCAGAGCATATCATTAGTAGACGTGTCGCCGTCAACGCTTACCGCATTAAAAGTGTGCGAGTTAAGGGGCGGCAAAATCCACTCAAGCAATTCCGCACTGATGTCAATGTCGGTTGTAATAAACGCGAGCATTGTCGCCATATTGGGATTAATCATGCCCGAACCTTTGGCAATTCCCCCTATCTTGCATTTTGTTCCGTCGCTCAATTCAAATTCAATCGCAACCTGCTTAGGGAAAGTATCGGTAGTCATGATTGCCTGTGCGGCATCATCGTTTCCCGCTTTGTTCAAATTGGCGACTAAAGCGGGGATTCCTTTTTCAAAAGGGGCAATCGCCAACTCTTGACCTATTACTCCCGTTGATGCGACTATTACATCTTCACAGCTTATTCCGAGCGATTTCGCACTCAATTCGCACATCTTTTCGGCAATTTCGATTCCGTTTGCGGTACAAGCGTTTGCATTGCCGGAGTTGACGATTATCGCCTGCGCCTTGCCGTCTGCCAAATGCGCCTTGCTTACTTTAATCGGCGCGGCTTTTACTTTATTTTGAGTAAAAAGCGCGGCGGCATTGCATTTATTTTCGCAATAGATTACAGCTAAATCCTTTTTATTTGAACCCGCCTTGATTCCCACATGAAGCCCACCCGCTGAGAATCCCTCAGCGGCACAAACCCCGCCTTCGATTATATTATATTCTAACATTGTTTTACCCATGCCCTTTCTGCACAAATGTGTGCCCAAAGTTTCTTACGCTTCGAACTTATGAGACTCCCTTCCTCATTAAATCAAAGCACTGTACCGCCGCACCGGACGCACCTTTCCCGAGATTGTCAAACCGCGCCGACAAGAGAATCCGTTCACTGTTCTCATCGCCGAAAACATACAATTCCATATCATCGGAATCAGCGAGCGTATTTGCCGCAAGGAAAGTTATTCCCGCCGAGTCGGCAAGTTTTACCCTGCCATTTTTGTAGTGACTCTTGTAAAGTTTCTTAATACCGTCAACCGTAATTTTATTTTTCAGTACCCGCGGTTGCAATGGGACGGACAGGACTAATCCGTTGTAGTAATTGTCGATTACGGGGTTGAACATCGGTGGATAATCTAAACCGCAGACTGTCTGCATTTCCGGCTGATGCTTATGAATTTGTGCCAGTGCGTACATCCGCGCGCTGTTTAGCTCGGAACTCCTGTTTTCGCTTTCGTATTCGGCAATAAACGCTTTTCCCGCCCCGCTGTACCCGGATATTCCGAAACAACTGAGCGATTCCGACGGCTCTAACATTTTGCTTGCTATAAGCGGGTAAATCAGCGCGATGAATCCCGATGCGTAGCAACCAGGTGTCGCAACTCTGTTGGAATTGCGAATCCTTTTTTCATGCTCAGCTGACAATTCCGGGAATCCGTATGTCCAATTAGGGTTTGTTCTGTGTGCGGTGGATGCGTCAATTACCCGTGTTGTTGTATTGCCCGCGCCATCGATTAACGACACTGCCTGCCGCGCAATTTCGTCGGGCAAGCACAGGAAGACAAAATCCGCCGTGTTCAGGAATTTCGCTCGCTCGTCCGCATCCTCGCTTAATTCGGGTGCGATTTGCAGTATTTCAAAATCTTTTTCGTTAAGCCCGTTAAGCCGTTCGCGAATGTTTAACCCGACAGTCCCCGACTCGCCATCAATAAATACTTTTGCTTTCATTTGTTATGACCATACCTTTCTGAGGCACAAAGCCTCCATGAATAAGCCCGTCAAGCGGACTGCTCACCGGCGAAGCCGGTGACACCTCCGCTATTATTCAAACTTTTACCCTTGCCCTTTCTGCACAAGCGTGCCATAAAAATTCGTTTTCCGCATACACAAGATTTATTTTCAACGCTTTTACCCTTGTCCTTTCTGCACAAGCGTGCCATAAAAATTGCCCTTTATTTTTTTAATGTATGCTATAAAATTTTGAAACGTGTGACAGCAGTATTGTTTTCGGTAAACCCGATTTTGTCCCAAAACGCATTGCCGCCGTTGTTATCTTTTAAAACAAAGGCTTTTACAATAGTCAACCCCTCATGTTTTAAGCCATTGACAGCTTTTTCAACCAATTGCTTTCCAATTCCGTTTTCGCGCAGTTTTTCCGAAACAGTCAGACGGTATATAATCCCGGTTCTGCCATCGTGTCCCGCCAATACAACCCCTTTTACAATGCCGTTTTCGACCGCGATAAAGCTTAATCCGGGGTTTCTGTTTAAAAACTTTTCTATATTCTCTTTTGAATCAAGAAGAGTACATTTTTCACAATTACAAACACCTTCGGTGTTCTGCCACAGTGTCAATGCCGACTCGTAATCGGTAATCGCGAACTCTTTTATTGTAACCATATTTATGACCATACCCCTTCTGCAAAGTGCGTTTTTAATAGCATACGATATATTATACGCTATTAATCAGATTTGTCAACACTTTTTATTCCGAAAAATGAATATTATGCGATTATTTATTGAATAAACAATGAATATATGTATAATTAATTATCTATTGACAAATGTTCACTGCTGTAGTATAATGAGAAAAAAGGGAAGGGAAGGGGTAAAAGTATGACTTTACCGCAGAAGCTTGAGATTCTTATAAGGAGAAAAGGCATTACCAAGACCGATGTTGCCGCGCTTGCCGGGATTACATACCGTGCTCTTGCCAACTACGTTTCGGGGGGGAGAAAGCCGCGCTACACTATTTTGGTGAAGATGGCGGAAATACTCAATACTTCCGCGGAATTTCTGCTCAACGATAATCAAGGATTGATTCTCACGAGCGAGGAACGGTTTGTATTTAATGCCGAATCAGCGGAGCAGGCTGTCAACGAGGGAGCAGCCTTGCTTGATGAAATGCGAAAGGTATTCGGTACGGACTTGACAAATACAGAACCGGCAGGTATACTGACAGATGCAGATAAGCGGGCACTTTTTGCCTGTATGTCTGAAATTTACTTTGACACAAAGGCGCGAAAAAATTAAGGTTCAGGAAATAGTTTATGCTGTTAGATGAAGAGTTTATGCAAACCGCACTCACATTTGCCGAAGAAGCGTTCAAAAGCGGCGAAGCTCCGATAGGCGCACTCATTGCGGACAAGAACGGTAAAATAGTGGGTACAGGCTTTAATCAAAGGGAGATGCTTAAATCCCCCATTGCACACGCGGAAATAATCGCCATTGAAAAAGCCGCCCGGCTTTTAGAAAGTTGGCGGCTTGACGGTTGCACACTTTATGTGACTCTCGAACCATGTCTGATGTGTGCCGGCGCGATTATGCAGGCGCGGCTGAGGCGAATCGTATACGGTGCGTATTCGGCTCAAACGGGTGCGTTTTCATCCGTTGCCAATGTATACGAATTGGGGTTTGGGTATAAGCCGATGATTAGGGGCGGCATTCTCGAAGCCGAATGTGCCGCGTTGCTGAACCGATTCGGGTGCAGTTTGCGCTGAGTGCATCGGCCATGACTTCTGCCGCAACGGCAACTGCCGCTAAACCTAAAATAAACAATGCCGATTTCATAAAGCATTTCATAAGCATAAAACCTTTCCTGTTTTTAAGAAGCTGTATTCATAATTCGCTTCTAAGTTATTGTTATTATTTCCGGCATGGTTTTAAAAATTCGTGAAATTCAGAGAAAAAAATGGATAGATATAAACGACTCGCTTCAAATACGTTGATACTTGCCTTGGGACAATTCAGCTCAAGGTTTCTCGTCATTATAATGATGAGATTTTATACCGAAATGCTGAGTACCGATGGTTACGGAACTGTGGGTCTTATTATCGACACCTGCGTTATCATAATGGGGATTGTTACCCTTTCAATCAACGACTCCCTGATTAGATTCGGGCTTGACAAAAAGTATGACAAGGCGCAGGTTTTTTCAATAGGGCTGATAACTGTAATAATAGGCTTGGCAATTTTTGCCGTGTTCACCCCGATTTTAAACACGGTAGAGACTTTTCGCGGCTATACAGTTTGGATATACTTTTATGTCGTTTCGGGCAGTTTAAAGAGTTGTTGCTCTTTATTTGCGCGTTCTGCGGGGTATGTAAGGCTGTTCGCTGTTGACGGTTTGTTTACTACCGTGATGAACATCACGTTTAACCTTATTTTTATGCTGGGACTCGGGTTGGGCGTTAAAGGCTATCTGCTGTCGGTGATTATCGCCGACGCGTTGTCAATAGTATTTGTATTTTATATGGCGGGGCTGAAAAAATATTTGCAGATTTTCGGGTTAAGCCGTCACCTGCGTACTTCCATGTATCGGTTTTGCATACCGCTTATTCCCACCAACATTATGTGGTGGATTATATTGGTATCTGCGGGATTTTTTATCACGCACTTTTCCGGCATTGACGATACGGGGCTGTACAAGGCGGCTTACCGCTTCCCCAATATAATCGTAATTCTCTCGTTGATTTTTATGCAGGCGTGGAATATGTCGGCGATTACCGAAAAAAATTCCGCCACTATTGCGCGGTTTTACACCAATGTGTTTAATATAATGCAATCGGTAATTTACATTATGGCGGCGGGTCTTATGCTCATAATCCGCCCCGCACTCGCTATATTCTCGTCGGCGGAGTTTCACGAGGTGTACAGATTTTCGTCTGTTTTAATCATGGCGGTTGTTTTTAACTGCTTTTCGTCTTTTGCGGGGAGCGTTTATGTAGCTTCAAAAAAGTCAGTCCGTTCAATGACGACTGCGATAATAGGGGCGGCGGTAAATATTATTTTAAACCTTATATTGATTCCGCCTTGGGGAGTGTACGGTGCGGGGTTTGCAACGCTTGCGAGTTATCTTGTTATTTTTGCAGTTCGCGCCGTTGACACAAGGAAAATCGTTTTTATGGATTTTAAGCTCCCTAAAATGCTCGTCAATTCGCTTATATTAGCAGGGATGGGGGCAATCGTAATGACCGTCCCCTCCCAAAGCTATTTTTTGTATTATGTCAGCCTGTCTTGTTTGTTTCTTATGGCGGTTGTAATCAACTTTCGCTCTGCAATGGGGGCTGTCTCAATGATACTGAAGAAAAGAGGGTAAAAGGCTGAAAAGCTAACTGCCGATTATTCTTTCGCTGTTTTTGACAAGGCTCATTAGGGCGATTGCTTGTTTGTTGTAGTCGGACTCAAGGCTTGCCGTTGTAACCTGCGAGTGTTCGTTGGTGTTGTTTGTGGATTCATCTGCGGCGATTACCGCTCTGCCTTCGCAAAGAAGTCTTCCTGCGTTTGCGGCGCGGAATGCCGTTTCCTCTTTCAAGCTGAAAATATTGTTGTTGTTTTTTGGGTTTGAGCGATAGACAAGCCGAAAACAACTGTAGATTGTCAGCGTGAAAAACTCCGACACTGCCGAGGTTAATTTTGGGTTGTTGGTTTTACACAACAGTGAGTATATAACGTCAATCCCGCCGATAATCATCTTTTTGGCAAGAGTTGCCGATATATTTTTGGCGGTGCGAGCCGCTTTATCGTCCCCGAGTTCGTGTGCATCGGGCATATCGTTTTCTGATATAAAGCTGCCGTCTGAGCTCGCTGACCTCCCCAACAGGTAGTCTGCCGAGACATTGTAGTAATCGGCGGCTTTCACCAAGAAGGCGAGTCCGCATTCGCGCTTACCTTTCTCATAATGGGAAAGCAAGGCTTGTGCAACGCCTAAATCATTTGCCGCCTGCTTTTGGCTGAGATTACGCTCTTTTCTTAACAGAGCTAAGATACGTGGGAAGTCGTTGTTCATGTTGACTCCTTAACAATTTAATAAAAAAACAATTGGGGATAAAAAACAAGTACTCACCATTATACAATGTATTTCGACAAAAGTAAATTGGCATTTTCGACAAAAATTTATAGAAATTTATGCGAAATAAGCACAAAAACTTATAAATGACTTAGAAAGGACAAGGGTAAAAGATTGAGAAATAATCCTCGGTGAATGGGAAAACGAACTTTTATGGCAGATAAATTTCAGAAAGGACAAGGGTAAAAAATTGAGAAATTATGAAATATTTTTTATACGGGACGGGGGCGACATAAACAACCTTATAAAGCAAGGTTATCATCCAAATGTAGGCAGGGTGTACACATCGCCGCAAAAAAGCTGTATTGAAACAGCGGGGTTAATCTACCCTCATCATGAGCTTTATAAAGTGGAAAATCTGCGCGAATACGATTTTGAGCGGATGCAACCGAAAAGCGAAACTCCCGTATTTACTCAAAGGTGTGTCAAAGGGATTGAAGAAATATTCGCCGACATGAGCCGCGCGGGAATTTATAAGGCGGCGGCAGTTACTCATCTCGGGGTAATTGTAACACTTTTGGCGGGATGCGGTATTCCGAAAGCCCCTCCGACCGACTTTGAGATTGAACCGGGGGAAGCATGGCTCATAAGTATGTCAGCGTATTTGTGGCAAAAGGGCAATGTGTTTGAGATAGTCGGCAAGCTGATTAAAAAGCCGCGGCTGTTGCTGCACAGTTGTTGCGCGCCTTGTTCAAGCGCGGTGCTTGAGCGGCTCTGCCCCGATTATGACGTGACAGTGTTCTTTTATAATCCGAATGTACAGCCACAAAGTGAATACCAAAAGAGGTTAGAAGAGCAAAAGCGGTTTTTAGAGGTGGCGGATTTCGGCGAAAGCACTGTTGAGCTTATAGAAGGTGAATACAGCACCGAAAAGTTCAAAAGCGCAATACGAGGGCTTGAGCATCTCCCCGAGGAGAGCAAGGGCAAGAACAGCCAACGCTGTGAAATGTGCTATCGCCTGCGTTTGGAGGAAACGGCGCGGACTGCGGCGGAGGAGGGGTTTGACTGTTTTGCCTCAACCTTGACATTAAGCTCTAAGAAAAAAGCGTCTGTGATTAACCCGATTGCCGAAGAATTTGCCGCAAAGTACGATGTTGAGGCGGTTTTGGAGGATTTTAAAAAGAAAGACGGCTATAACCGCTCTGTTGAGTTATGTAACGAATACGGACTTTACAGGCAGAACTATTGCGGCTGTAAGGAGGCGGATTCATAATGCCGAACAAAAACAAGATTGAACTATTGTCGCCGGCAGGTGATATGGAATCGGTGAAAGCGGGGTTTCTCTACGGCGCAAATTCCGTATACGTAGGCGGCGAACGCTTCGGACTGCGTGCTAATGCCGGATTTTGCGCAGATGAACTGGCAGAGGCGGTAAAATATGCCCGCAATGCCGGAAAGAGAATTTACCTCACCTGCAACATCGTTGCAAATAATTCCGACATTGATATGCTTCCCGAATTTATTGTTCAGGCTGAGAAAATAGGGGTGGATGCTGTTATAGTCAGCGATTTGGGTGTGCTTGATTTGGTGAAAAGCAATTCAACCTTGTCGATTCATGTATCTACACAAGCGGGGGTGATGAATTATGCATCGGCTAATATGCTGTATAAATTGGGTGCGAAACGGATTATACTTGCGCGTGAAACCCCGCTCAGTGAAATAAAGAGGATTCGCGATGAAACTCCCCCTGAGCTGGAGATTGAGGCGTTTGTTCACGGGGCAATGTGCATGGGGTTTTCGGGACGATGCCTGATTTCGTCATATTTGACGGGCAGGGATGCTAATCGTGGGCAATGCGCCCAACCGTGCAGATGGGGCTACTACTTAACGGAGGAAACCCGCCCCAATGAATTTTTCAAGGTTTTTGAGGATGAGCGGGGCAGTTATATCCTTAATTCCAAGGATTTGTGCATGATTGAGCATATTGCCGAATTGGCGCAGAGCGGGGTGACTTCATTCAAAATTGAGGGGCGGGCAAAGACTGCCTACTACTCGGCGATAATCACCAATGCTTACCGCGCCGCAATTGATGCCTATGAACAGGGCGTGCCTTTACCGGATTGGGTTAAGCGCGAGGTCAATTGCGTGAGCCACCGCCCGTATTGCACCGGGTTTTATTTCCCGGAAAATTCCGAAAAAGCCGAAGACATCCAAAGCTATGAACACTCCGTGTATATCAGGGATTGTGATTTTGTGGCTGTTGTTGCCGATTCGGTTTTGAGGGGCGATACATCCATCGAAATTATTCAGCGCAATTATTTTACCGCCGATGACTGCCTTGAGATAATCGCACCGGGTCAGCCTCCTAAAAGGCTCACGGTAAGCAATATGGTGAATTCCAAAGGGGAAACGATAACGATTGCCAATCATGCAGTGGAAACTATTTGTATTGAGTGTGACGGCAATGCAGGAGCTTTTCCGAAAGGCTCTTTTATTCGGAAAGTTAGGGGATGTTCATGAAAATGGGAAAGGGCATATGGTAATGAAAGCGAAGTTTTCACAGAGAGTAAAATCGGAGTTGAGCAAAATCCGCGAAACGGGGAAAGAATATAAGGAAGCGTTCGCCTATGGACTTTCCTACGGAATAAAGAACGTAGGGGCGGCGGGAAGCTTGATTGCAGACCGCATTCTCGGCGGAAATGAAGAAATCGGGGGAATTTTCCTGCGCGGCGTTTTCATAAACTGCGGGAGCATCAGCGACCCCATTAAAGATTACCACCTTGAATTGATTCCACCAAACAAAGAAAAGTGCGATGAATTGCTTGAATTTATAACGGGACGCGGTTTAAATATGAAACAGTCCGAGCGAATAAAAGAGCGGAAGAATCAATCGTTCATTTATTGCAAAGAATGCGAACAAATCGCCGACTTTTTGACTTATATCGGCGCAGTCAAGCATTCTATGGAGCTGATGAATGTTATAATATTGAAAGAACTTCGCAACAATGTCAACCGCAAGGTCAACTGCGAGGCGGCGAACATTGACAGAACCGCGCGAGCCGCCGGGAAACAGATTCGCGACATTGAGTATATTTTTGCTCTTGAGTCAAAGTCGAAAAAATCTTTTTTGCCGGATGTATTGAGGGAGGTCGCAGTGGTCAGGCGGAACAACATCGGTATGTCGTTAAGCGAAATCGGTCAAGAGTTAGACCCGCCGATTAGCAAAAGCGGGGTTAATCACAGGTTGCGGAAAATTAGTGATATTGCCACTAATTTGAGGGAGCGTGACATATGAGAACAGCTTCTGAGACAGGTTCTTAAATAGTCCACTCAACTCTTGCGCGGAATATTACCGGGCTAAAAAGCCGTCTGAGTCAAACTGGTATAAAATTTTTTTATATTTTTTTATAAAACCTCTTTACAAATTGGTAAATGTATGATATACTCATTAAATACTTATTCTCGGCTTGGGGGTTCATCGCCCTATGCTGTGATTGGGTAAATAAACACTATTGTGAAGAGAAAGGGCATAGGTAAAGCTGATTATGATGTTGAAGGATGAAAAAAATGCAGTAATTGAGGCGAATCGCACACACGGAAGCGACACCGGTTCGCCGGAGGTTCAAATTGCCATTCTTACTAAAAGAATTAACGATTTGACCGAACATTTGAAAATTCACAAAAAAGACCACCATTCACGCCGCGGTTTGTTCAAGATGGTAGGTCATAGGCGGAATTTGCTTAATTATCTTATGAAAAAAGATATTGAGCGTTACCGTTCGACAATTGCTAAACTCGGCATTAGAAAATAAAACTAAACAAGAGCAGTCCGAAGGACGGGTCAGTTCCGTGCGGAGGACTGCTTGTCGTTTGAATCGGGTGAAACTAATAGGAATGGTTCCTAAGTTTGCAAAGTAACGGGGAAAACTAAATCGCACATTTGTGCAGAAGGGTCAATATTAAAAATGTTTAACAATCACAAAATCTTTAAGACCACGTTTGCAGGGCGTGAATTAACTGTAGAAACGGGCAAAACCTGCGAATTATCCAATGGCTCATGTTGGGTTACCTACGGCGAAACGGTTGTAATGGTAAACGTCACAATGGGTGCGAAACCGAGGGAGGGTGTCGATTATTTTCCGCTTTCGG